>JAABUI010002386.1_pt1 | contig 10408 bp, 10 predicted proteins | sample 5559111 | NCBI WGS metagenome assembly JAABUI01 (sample SAMN10711870, study PRJNA513365) | rock metagenome | isolation source: Antarctica rocks | place: Antarctica: Victoria Land, Buttleship Promontory
AGCGGCGTGCCCGGAAGTTCCGCCTCAGTGCCGGCGCAGCCCGGCACTGATGACCGGGTCGCGAGCGTGTCGTGAGCCGTGGTGGTGTGCGCGCGACACCCCGCCGTCGCGGCTGGTCAGCGACACGGCCGACGCGCGGGTGATTCGGTGTTGTACCGGTGTCAGGGTAAGAGGTACCCTGAGAACAGCCGTTCAAGCTGAACCCTTCAGGGTTAATGCACCAAGCCAACGAGCTGTTTACTCGTTGGACCTAGCAGTCGCCACGCCCTCCCTTGCCGGGGAGGGTTTTTGGCGTTCTAGGTGCTACCCAGTGCGTATGTGCAGTTGTCGACGCGGCGATGGCCGCGTGCATCACGCGCTCTGCGGCACCACCTCCTCCTCAGACTCAGGAAGCAGCGGGAGACCGGCGCGAAGCGCGTCCTCGACTACGCGCCACTTGAGGACACCGCGGTCAGCAGCCACTCGCTTGATCACCTCGATCAGATGAGGATCAAGCTCGGTATAGAACCCTGCGCGGGGCTGCCCGCGCCCCCGGGTGCCAGGCGTCATATGACGATCTAATACCACCGAGGCCCGAATCGGCCGGCGACACGCCGAAAGGACTGCGATGAAGGAATACTTGCGAGAATAGTTAGCGAGGTTTGAGGCGTGTCGTGACCGCGTCGTAGGTCCGTTCCCAGACAGCGCGGACCCGGTCGTCCGTAAGGCCGTACAGGGCGGTCAAAATCGTCACCTGGTCCTCGGCAACCGGCCGAAAACCGCGTTCCATGTCGCCAATCATGGTCGGGTTGACGGCCAGCGCGTCGGCCACTTCGATTTGCGTGAGTCCAGCGTGGGCTCTCAGATCACCCATGCGCAGATCCTCTTCGCGGATGGGCGCGAGGTCGGCGGGTTGCACTCGGAGGGCGTCAGCGAGGGCCCGAAGCATGCCAGGACTGGGCTTGCTTTTGCCGCTCTCCCACGTTGTGACTGCTTGGCGGCTGACGCCTAGAAGCCGCGCCAGCTCGTCGGGACGGAACCCGGCGTCCGCACGCGCTTTGCGGAGAAGCGAGGAGGAAAACCCTCGTACTCCCTTGCGGGGCATCGGCTCTCCTAAGGGTTGGCTCCTTTCGGACTCGGTCATTATGGCTTCTCCCTAGGTCACCGAACTGCGATCAGGCTCGATTGTATGGCTCGATAGAGTTGCCGAAGAGGTGCGGGTTGTGCAACCGTAGGTGTGCGGGGGACAGGAGCGAACACCGCGCGGTCGGGAGCACATAGATGACGTTTCAACAGTTGCGCGGCCGGGCCATGGGTGCTTACGGTGTGCAAGCGCTCACCCTTGGTGGTGGGTTCGGTGGCCCTGACGACGCGGGTCTGCCGATTGCGGATAGTGCCAGGTCGCCTCGGTGAGGCGTGTCTTCTGCCGCGATCGGATTGGGGTGCCTCGGATGTCCAACTTTGCGCGAGGGGTCTTCGACTCGGTGCTGGTGGAGGGCGTCTGGCGCCGGCCGGTCGTTTGCGGGATGCCCCGCATTTCGCCGGGTCCGCAGGCCGTGCCGCTTCGGCGGGATCGAAGGCAGCACCGTGGGTGAGGAGTCCGGCAAGTCGGCTCTGGTGGTGGTGGTGGCGCTGATCGGCGCCCCGGTGTTCGTCATCATTTTGTTGGTGGTGCTGTTGGCCGGTGGCGGGGCGACCCCGCCGCCGTGCGGGTCGGCGGGGGGGTCGTCGCCGGGGGTGGGTGCGTTGTCCGTGGGGGGGATACCCGCGGATTATGTGGTGTTGATCCAGAAGGCCGGGCTGGTTTCGTCGGAGTTCCCCGCCCCGGTGATCGCAGCCCAACTGGAGCAGGAGTCGGGGTTTCATGACGCCTTGTCCTCGACGGGCGCGCAGGGGCCGGCCCAGTTCGAACCGGCCACCTGGGCAACGTGGGGCAAGGACACCACGGGTAAAGGGTTCGCCGATGTGCACAACCCGTCGGACGCCATTGATGCGCAGGCCCGTTTCGATGCTGCGTTGGCCGGGCAGGTGAAGGCGGCGGTGGCGGCGGGGCAGATTCGTTCGTCGGCGTCGGTGACGGAGATGGCGTTGGGTGGTTACAACGCCGGTATCGGTGCCGTCCTGGCTGCTGGGGGGATTCCCGCCAACTCGCAAACCCAGGCGTACGTGCCGCGGATCATGGGTTTGGCTCGGGGGAAGTTCTCCCAGGCGGGCACAGTGACCGCCCCCGGTGGTACTGCGCCCCCGGGCGCAGGAGCGGGTGGTGGTGGGACGGGGACGCAGGCATCGGGCTGTGGCAACGCGGGTCAAATCGACGTGCGCCAAGTGGCCTACCCCGTACCTGGTGGGGGCACCCAGCCCGGCGACATCTACCTCCCGGCTGGTGCGGGCCCGGGTACCACCGGGCGACCGGTGATTGTGATGATTCACGGCGGGGGCTTCTACTTCGGTAACCGCTCGGAGCTGGCCGACGCCGCGAGGGGTGCTGCCACCCACGGCTACATCGTGTTCAACGCCGACTACGACCTGAGTGTCCCGCACTGGCCGCGGGAGCTGGATCAGACGCGGGCGGCGGTCGACTTCGTCCGCACCCAGGCCGCGACGTATGGCATCGACCGTACCCGGATCGCGTTGTTGGGGGACTCGGCGGGGGGCACGCTGGTCGCCGAGGCCGGGCTCACCGGCAACCACAGCGGGGTGCAGGCCGTGGTGTCTTGGAGCGGGGCCATGAACTTCGAAACGCTGCCCGCCCAAGCCCTGGCCGTGGGCGACTCCTATCAGCAGGCGGCGTCGGTGGCGGACCCGGCGATCTATCTGGGTTGCCTGCAGGTGCTGTGCCCCCAGCTGTACCAGCAGGCGTCCCCGGCGTTGGCGATCACCGCGGGTGCGCCGCCGACGCTGCTCGTCAACTCCGCCACCGAGCTGGTGCCGACCTCGCAGATGACGGAAATGGACGCCGCCCTCAAAGCCCGCGGGGTGGTGTCGCAGACGTTGCTGCTGCCGGGCACCCGGCACGCCAACGCCTACACCGCCGACGCGATCGGCCCGAGCATGAGCTTCCTCGACTCCACCCTGCATTTCACCCCACCACCACCCCCGACTGGTGGCGGCTCGGGGGGTGGTGGACCCCGCGCCCAGGTGGTGGTGGACGCGGCGAAAACCCAGCTCGGTGTGCCCTATGTGTGGGGTGGTGGAAACTTCAACGGTCCCAGCGGCGGCGGTTTCGACTGCTCCGGGTTGACCTCGTGGGCGTTTCACAAGGTGGGGGTGGATCTGCCCCGTACCGCCGATACGCAGTACGCGGCGACGGCGGGCACCCGGCTGCCCGGTGGGTTCAACCCCGCCTCCTACCAGCCGGGGGACCTGATCTTCTACGGCACCGACACCAACATTCACCACGTGGCGATCGCTATCGGTGGCGGCCAACTCATCCAGGCGTCCACCTTCGGTGAGCCGTTGAACATCAAGGCGATCTACCGCGGCGACTTCTACGCGGCCACCCGGCCGCTGGGAGCCTCGATCCCAGCCTCGGGAGGAGCACCGCAATGACGACACGACCAGCCCGTCTCGGGTGGGCACGGGCGGCTACCGGCACCCTCCTGCTGGGGGTGGTGTGCGGGGCCTGCACCGCGACACCCACCCCGCCGCCCGCGGTGCCGCCGCCGGCGCCGACGAGCGCCTCGGCCTCGAGTGGGGTGCCGGGTGCGACGGTGGCACCGCGGCCGTCGGGGCCGGTGACCGGGACCCCGATACCCTCCGCCCCGACGGTGCCCGCCGGGCGGCCCGGCCAGCCTCGGGGGGCAGTCCCGGCCCCGGTCAGTAGTGGTGACCCGGATGCGGTGGCGGCGGCGTTCGCGGGCACCACGTTCACCTACGACACCGCCATCGACCGTTCCCCCTTCGACGCCCAGGTGCGCTCCGCGGTGTATGCCACCGCGCAGTTCGCGACCCAGTTGCGTCGCCCGTTGGTGCAGGGCGGTGGGGCGGAGTGGACCGCACTCGCGGCGCACCACGGGTACACCACGGTGGCGTTGACGCCGAACGTCGACGACGGTCGCCCCCCGGATCAGCTGCGCGCCGCGGCCCGCTCGTTCACCCCGGCGGTGACTGGTCACGGCGACGGCGGCTGGGTGCAGCTTTGGGACAACCAGACGATGTATGTGTTTCTGACCCGCACCGGGGCGCAGGCGCTGTGGCAGGTCGACCGGGTGTCCTTCGGGTCGGCGCAGTGACCCGCTTCGCCGGGTCGGCCCCGGTGTGCCCCACCGCGACGGGGCATGTGTCCCCGTCGGGGCAGTTGTGGCAGGTGCCGCGCTACCCGCGCCCGAAGGTGGTGCTGGACGAGGACACGGTGCGCATCGACGACACCGATGTGCCCGTCGCCGACGGGCAGGAACCCCGCGACGCCGCCATCACCCACCTGGTGGCGCAGGCGCGACGGTTGCGCGGTGAGCACGGCGCGATCCACGCCGTGGTCCGCGCCCAAGGTTCCGCGGACTCCTACGAGGCCATCGTCACCGGGAGCGGGGAGGTGTTCGACCCCACCCCCGCCGCGCCGGCGGCCCGTCCGGGCATGTCGGGGCGGCGCGGGCGGTGGGTGCTGGCCGCCGGTGGCGCGGTGGTGGCGGTGTTGGTGTTCGCCATCGCGCTCGCCCTGAGCTCCGGGCGCGGTGCACCCACTCCGGTGGGGGCGGCCCCACCACCCCCGCCGACGGGGGTGCCCACCGAGTATCCGGCGCTGCCCCCGCCGGGGTTTTCCGGGCGGGCGGACTGGTCGGCGCCCATCCTCGGCCAAAGCGAGCCGCTGATCAGCTCCGACGGGTCGGTGATCACCCTGAACGGCACGACGAGCGCGTCCTCGATCAGTGTGCGTGACCCGAACACCGGGGTGCCGGTGTTCTCGGTGCCGCTGCCCCAGGGGGTGGTGACCTCCGGTGGCGGTGGGTTGCACCTGTCGCTGATCGACGGGCAGGAAGTGATCACCGCCCGCACCACCGACACCCTGCTGTGGTGGGTGTTGGGCGGGGTTGAGCACCCAGCGCGGTCGGTGCCGCTGCCCGCCCAGGCCGCCGTGTCCTTCGCCGGGTCCACCCCGTTGGTGAGCATGCCGGGCCAGCACGCCGCCCTGGTGGTCCACGATCAGCTCATCGACTACGTGGTGCCCGCCGGGGCCGTCGCCCTCGGCGGGGTCGGGACCACGATCGTCGCCGCGAACAGTGTGGGCCAGCTGTGGCGGTTGCACCCGGGCACCGCCCAGTTCCCGACCGCCCCGGTGGGGGTGGCGACACCGGTGGCGGGGGCGGTGAGCCTGGCATCGGTGGGCGGCTACAGCGCCCCGTTCCCCGCCGGCACCGCGCACCCGGAGTTGCTGGTCCTCACCTGGTACACCACCGACCCGGCCGCGCGGATTGTGAGCTTGCTCGACGCGGGCACCGCGGCGGCGGTCGGAACCCCGGTACCGGTGCCCGCAAACGAGCTGTCCTCCACCGGGTGGCACCCCTCCGAACACAACATCCTCGGGGTGTACGGCCCGGTCCTGGTCGACGTGGGTGCCGCCGCGGTGCATGTTCTACCCAGCGGGTGGCAACTCACCCACATCAGCGACACCGCGGCCTATGGCACCCAGCAGCAAACCAACACCACCGTCACCCCGACCGGGCAGCTCAGCCCCACCGGGTCGGGGATCACCCCGGTCGGGATGACCGGCCGGCGCGCGGTGGTCACCGCCACCGCGGGCAACACGTCCACCGTGTACGGGCTGCCGCTGGACCCGGCCGCACCGTTACCGACGCCGTCGGTGCCGGTGTCCGCGCCACCGGCGGTGGCGCCGACGAACCCGGTGCCGAGCGGGGCACCCACCCCCACCACCACGCCGCCACCACCGGCCCCGGTGCCCGGACCGCCGCCGGGCCCGCCCGCCGCGAGGCCGCCGCCCGCGGCGGCACCCCGTTGAGCACTTCTTGATTCCCGCGTCGAAAGGATGCTGATGCCCAACCCGTTGCTCCCGAACGCGCCAACACCGCCCCCGCCACCGGAGGTGGTGGAGGACTCCCCCGTGCTGCACGCCGAGGTGGAGGCCCGGTTCGGCCCGCAGACCCCGCTGTACATCAGCGACCCGCAAGGCCCGGACCTGCCTTTCTGGCAGGTGGACACCGACCCCGCCCTGTGGGTGGTCGGGGTTCATGGTGGCTCTGGTGCGACGACCGTGGCCGCCCTGCTCGGCCTCGACGCGCTGGAGTTGCACCGCTACCTGCCGGTCTCCCCCCCCGGTGCGCCGCCCGCCCGGGTGTTGCTCACCGCCCGAACCCACGCCCTCGGGCTGCATTACGCCGCGGGGGTGGCTGCCCAATGGGCCACCGGGACCACCGGTATCGAACTGCTCGGTATCGCCGTCGTGGACGACGCACCCCGCCTGCCCCCGGTCATGGTTCGGGAGATCACCCGCCTCGCGGGCATGGTGCCCGCGTTGTGGCACCTGCCCTGGTGTGAGCAGTGGCGGACCGCGGTGGCCCCGCCCACGGACATGCCCCGGCGGACCCGGAAGAGCATCACCCGAATCCTGGCTGCCGCCCACCACGCGCGCAGCCAGCACGCCCAAGCGCCGCCCACGGAGTCGGTGGCATACCAGAGCGCAGCACCCGACTACTCCGACCCGTCGAGACGGGCCACCTGGCCCGCAGTCAGCTAAAAGGGAGACCACCCGATGATCAATCGCATCCGCACAGCCGCCCCGGACTCCACCGGCGCAGTCGGTGACGACAACCCGGATCGGACCCTGCAATGAGCACCTACTTGGCATCCGGCACTGCCGTCCCCGGCCTCCTTTGGCTCGGCCCACCAGCCGCGAGCACGGACTTCGGCACCGCGATGATTTACGTGGGATATGTGGCGGTGGGGACGTTTGCACTGTTCGTTGTTGGATTTGCCATCGTCGCGATCCGCGTCATCAAAGGCCACCGCGGTGGTGGAGGCGGCCCGCCAGACGTGTTCCCTGATGACGGCCCGACCCCACCTCCACAGCCGCCAGTGGCGCGGCCATCGAGGCAGACGCGGGTGCCACTCAGTGGGTTGCGGCACCAGCCCACCCGCCGACCGCACTCGGCGACCAGAAGCACCACCCGGCGGGTCGAGCGGATCGCTGTTTCGGCGGGTCGAACCGACCCTCGGTGATGAACACCCAACGGAAAGGACTTCAACCATGATTCGCACGCTGATTTCGGAGTCGAGCGGACCCGATGGGCCACCGCCGACCATTGTCCTGGACCGATCGTGAGCACCGGGGTCAGCTACATGGCGTGGGGTTTGCTCGCCATCTGTCTCGTCGGTTCCGTGACTGCCACTGTCGCCTTGGTGATCAAGTTTCAGCGGGGGCAGATGAACCCCGTGAACGGCCTAGGGGTGGCGGCAGTAGGGATGGTCCTGAGCGGCGGGGCCTCGATGATCGCCGCTTCCCTTGCCAGCTAACCGCATACCTGCAACAACCAACAGCAGTTAATCGAAAGGACAGCTCACGATGAGTACTCCCCGTCTTCTGTCTGGCCCGGCCCACAATGCCGGTGGCAGCAACATCAACATCAACTCCACCCAGCCCCCCGGAACCCAGGGCATCCTCACCGTCGTCAACTACGTGGCCTGGGGTGCGTTCGCCGTGTGCCTGGTCGGCTTCGTGATCGCCGCCGCGTCCATGGCGGTCAAACATCACCGCGGCGAGGAAATGGGCGCGATGAAAGGCCTGGGCATGTCCCTGCTCGGCACGGTCCTCATCGGCGCGGCCGGCGCCATCGTCGGCTCGGTCACCTAAACCGGTCACCGAGCCGTCACGGGTGGCCTGAACCCCACAGATGAGGGAGATGAACATGTTCGGTAAGAGTCGTCAGCGCGGCGCCGCTCAGGGAGGGGAGACCGCACCCAGCGGTATGTCCCCCACCTGGTTTGCCTCGGCCGCGGTAATAGGGCTGGTCGTGGTCGCTCTCGTGGTGGTTCTGATCGTCATTGCTACGCGCGGTAGCTCGGGTTCTTCACCGGGCCCAGTCGCGGCACCCTCGCCTGTCGCCCCGGGGGGTGCCGCCCCCTCCAACGGGGGGGCACCCCCCGAACAAGCGGGTGCTGCTGATCCCACCCGGCCACCGGGGTGCCACACCAGCGGCACCGACCAAACCGTGCCCACAGGCACGGTGGCCGGGATCAATTGGACCCTCATCGGTGGTGTGGCGGTGCCCTCTTCCGCCTCGGACGGCCCGGCACTGCACGGGGACGCCGGGGTGGCCTACTGCTACGCCGACACTCCACTTGGCGCGGTACTGGCCGCGTCCAACCTAGGGCGCGGCACCGGTACCGCTGCGCAGATTCAGCAAGCGGCGCTAGATCACTCGACAGTGCCGAATGAGTACAGTTCCCAGGCCGCTGCGCAGCCAGCACCCGCTGACACTGGTCCCACCACGGGCGCTCAGCTCGCAGGGTTTCGCATCATCTCCTACTCACCCGCGCAGGCGAGCATCGCACTGGCGATCAGCATCACCGGCAGCCCGGGTACCTACGGGGTCTCCACCATCGCAATGCAGTGGTATCAGGGGGACTGGCGGGTAGTGACTCAGCCCGGACCGAGCCCGGTGGTGACGACATCCTCAACGACGTCGCTCGCGGGGTACGTCGCCTGGTCAGGGGTGTCCTAATGCCGTGCGGCAGTTTCGACATCATCTGCAAGACCAAAGAAGGGCTGGGCAACCTCGCCGGCGGCGCTGCTTCGGCGGTGACCAACGGTTTTTTGGATGAGCTGCGTAAGTCGTGTGTGGATGCGACGGTGTCGTTGCTGAAGACGCTGGGGACGTTCTGGTTGGACATCCCCTCGCCAAACCTGAATGCTCCGTTGAATACGGCGACGGGTAATCCCGTGGCAGGAACCGGCGACCCCACGAGTGGTGTCGCTATGTTGCAGGGCTATCTGGTTCCGTTCACGCTGATCGCCGCCGTGGTCGGGTTGATCCTGTGCGGTGCACGGATGGGGATGACCGCCCGTGGTGAACACGGTGTCGAGGGCGCAAAAATGTTGGTGCGGGTAGTGGCCGTCTCCGCGGCCGGTGCGGTGGTGGTGGCGCTCCTCACCAAAGCCGGGGACGACTTCTCCCCGTGGCTGATCAACAAAGCGTCGGGCCAACCGTTCGACAAGTCCGCGCCCTCGCTGCTCGGGCAGGAAAGCTTGCTGGCGATGACCCCGTTCCTGACGATCATCGTCTCCATTTTCGCCATCTTCGGGTCGATAGCCCTTGTGATCTTCATGATCCTGCGCAGCGCCCTGCTGATCGTGCTCGTCGCGGTGTGGCCGTTGGCCGCGTCGATGACCACCTCCGAGCAGGGAATGCAGTGGTACAAGAAGATCAACGCCTGGATCATCGCTTTCGTTCTGTTCAAACCGGTGGCCGCCATCATTTACGCCTCGGGATTCCTGCTGCTCAAAGGTGGACATAACTTCACCACCACCGATCCCACCAGCTCGGCGCTGATGGGCACCTTGGCGGGGATGGCGATCCTGGGGCTGGCGGGGTTGTCGCTGCCCGCGTTGCTGCGGTTCGTGTCCCCGATGACCGCCGCCGGTACCGGGTCGATGAGCGGTGGCGCGGCGGCGGGTGCGGCCATCGCGGTCGGCGCGGCGGTGGTCAGCGTCGGCGCGGGGGCTGCGGCCGGTGGTGCCGGGGCTGCCGGGGCTGCCGGCGGAGCAAGCGGTGGTGGTGCGGCCAGTGGCGGCGCCGCGAGCAGCGCCGGGGGAGGTTCGTCGGCGGCTGCGGGTGGAACCAGCGGCGGCGGGGGTGGGGGTCCCACTGGTGGCGGCGGTGGTTCCGCAGGTGGTGACCCCTCCGGCGTCGGTGGTGGTGGTGGTGGTGGTGGTTCTTCCGGTGGCGGCGATGGCTCGGGGATGGCGGCTGAGATGGTGGCGTCCGCTGATGGCGGCGGCGCACCCGGGGGTGGCGGTGATGCTGTCCCGGCGGGGTCCAGCTCGTCCGGGGGGAGTGCATCTTCCAGCGGCGGTGCTGGTGGCGGCGCGCCTACCGGGGGGAGTGCCCCCGCGTCGGGCGGTGCTCCCGGCGCTGGAAGCGTCGGCGGTGGTGGTGGTGGTGGTGCTGTCCCTTCGGGGGCTAACGGCACCTCCAATAGCGATTCCGGTGGTGGCGGCGGCGGCAGTGCCCCGGGCGCGGTGGCCAACCCAGGGTCGGGCAGCTCGGGGAGTGCCCCGGTTGCTGGTGGTAGCCGAAGCGGTGGTGGTGGTTCGGCCCGGTGGGCGGCGGGAATGAGTGAAGTGGGTCAGCAGGCGAGGGACCTGGCTGCCAGCGAGCCGATGAGTGAGCCCGAAGGCCCCAGCGGCGCCAACCCGGGACACCAGTCGTGATGGAGGAGGAGAAACAGGTGAGTACCGAGAATCCGTGGTCGTGGTTCG
>JAABUI010002391.1_pt1 | contig 10402 bp, 8 predicted proteins | sample 5559111 | NCBI WGS metagenome assembly JAABUI01 (sample SAMN10711870, study PRJNA513365) | rock metagenome | isolation source: Antarctica rocks | place: Antarctica: Victoria Land, Buttleship Promontory
CTTTATATTCTTCTACCTTCCCCCAGCTTCTCTCTCTCTCTTTACCTTTTCCTTCGCTCCCCTTTTCTTCACTTTCTCCCTAAAGAACACCATCCGTCTCCCCTTTCCACACATCCCTCATGGACGTCCCCCAGATCTACGCTACAGCCGCTGGCGGCTTCTTCCTAATCTTCATCCTCGTCAACCTCCTCTCACGGACGGTACGAGAAAGGATCGCTCTTTTCACGTCCAAGCACCTCTTTTATCCGTACTTCCTCCATCGCCATCGATTTCTGGGTCGGTGGACTCGAAGCGGTGTCCTCGTCTAACTAATCTACATCGCCCTCAACGCATTTTGTCTCGGCTTTAGAGTTTCCACACTGTCGAAAGCTGGTCTCCGAGCGGGGAACCTGTCGCTGGCCAACATGATCCCTCTCTTCGCCGGTCCTCACCTCAGCTTCCTGGCCGACATGCTCGGCTTTCGTTTAGACACGTATCGCTGCGTTCACCGTTCGGCAGGTCTAATGTCGTTCGCACTGTTGCTGTTCCACATCCTGATTATCGTCGTTTAGCGAACTTCATTCTCCCTGAAAGTACCGGAACATCTCTACGGAATGATCGTACGTCCCCCGTCTCCGCTTACGCTATTTGGCACTGACCACGTGTAGGCAGGATCGTTATTATGTCTGCTCGTGCTACTCTCCCATCCCCTTTTACGTAGACCTTCCTACGAATTTTTTCTTCGCACGCACTAAGCACTGGCCGTAGTTTCCGCCTACTCGACTTAGCGTCATCTGCCATCGAACTCGCTGTTTCCCCGCATATACATCTATATCTCCGCTAGGCTATTCTTCTCGACGTCGGTCGTCCAATGCGTCAGCGTCCTATAGCGGAATGGGACCTTCCGCCACGGTCGCGCCCGAGCCCTCGTGACTCACGCCGAAGGCTCAGTCAAGATCAAGATCATACTTTCCCGGCCTTTAAAGGTCAAAGCCGGACAGTACATCAACGTGTGGATTCCCTCCGTAAGCTTCTAGTCCTTCCTACAGAGCCATCCGTTCGTGGTGACCTCGTGGTCACTCGAGGAGCAAGATCAACTGGACCTCTTCGTGGAACCTCGCCGGGGACTAACTCGGGAACTCCTATACCACGCTCAAGCCCGCGAAAGGGGCGGGGCGTTCGGCTCTCGCTAGGTGCTATTCAATGGACCTCATAGAATCAGTGCCCCAGTGGGCGAACACGAGAGCGTTCTCCTAGTCGCCACCGGGTTTAGGATAGCCGCGCTCCTGCCATATCTCCAGCAATTAATCCATGGTTATCAGACTCGAAAGGTGTGCACGCGTCGGATCCGTGTGATCTGGCAGGTACAGCATATCGGTAAGCATGACCAGGGGAAAAACACACCTTAATGAAAAGCTTACGAATGGTAGAAACTGCTCTCGCGATGCAGCCGTTGCTGAACAACGCCTTAAAGGGCGATAATCTAGATAAGGTGGTATATGATCGGTGCTTTCATTGGCGTTGCTGACCTGCAATACAGATTCTCTCCATTTCGATCTTCTCGACCTATCTGAAAGAGCAGGAAGTCTCTTTTGGCCGCCGTGGCACCGTTTCCCGCGGCTCAGCGGACGCACCGGGGACTTTTCGAGCCGAAATGAGTAAAAGACATACCGAGGGCGCGAGCCGAGATATTGAAGCCGCGCAAGAGGCTGGGCATGTAACGGGAAAGATGCTGGTGATGGGTAAAGTCTTTGAGCATCTTGCCTTTCACAACTAACCTTGAATAGTATCCGGGACTGCCAAGCAGCGAGATGACCTACGAGATGTTGTACGGGAAAATTTGGATGACGGAGTAGAACTACTGGAATTGGAATATCAGCCTAAAGAGGAATAAGCACGATGGCAGTAGATCAATAGATATTCACGGATATAGTGTTAGATAGCAAAGCTGACTTGGAATTTCGAAGTATTTTCTGGTTTTTGGAAATGGACCCCAAGTGACCAATACTTTAGGTGGTCCAGGGTACTCGAGTGTATGTGAGGGGAATCTCGGAGTCGAGGGGAACCGTGACTCGTCTCGAGACTGACAATGTCTTGAGACTGACAGTTCTCCGAGTACAGCGCCAATAGGGGCCAGGTGAGCCCGGCTACCAATAACGCCTGGTTATCAGTAGGAGACGAGTGTTTCCAGACGTATAATGTCTTAAGACTAGCACCTTAGGACGACGAGTGTCTCAAGACAGATAATGTCTGGAGACATCCGTCTGAAGACATGTCAAGGCTGACCCGTCCGTGCGATACCTTGGTTGTACGAACAGATGCAATCACTTTACATGCTTCATGGGACTGGGATTCGATATATTTGACAAAGCCTGCCTCTGGCGCGTCTATGACGCAGGATAATTGCTGGATTCAAGTGAAATGGCTAGCTCATGGTAGTCACATCACAGATGGCGACCAAGATGTCGATTCTGTTGATTTGGAGACTTTAAGCAGTACTACAGACAGTGTTCAAGAAAGGACTTTTGAGGGCGGGTCAAGACAAAGCATCAGCATGGCCAGTACCTTCCCAATTCATGATGATGCCTGGAAAGCTCCAATGGACCATGCGATGCAAGCAACCATCACGCTCCATCAGGCCACCCCATTTTCTTTTGGCGATCATGGAAAAAGGTCCAGTCAAGCTACTGGTTTCGTCGTGGAGGACTTATGACGGAAACGAAAAGTATCATAGTCGTCCTAGGAGATATCGTAAACTCGTATGCTTCCATGCTCCCTGCTTTAGATTAGATATCACCGATGTCATTTGGATAGCAAGACAGTACCTTCATATCAAAGTGTGATCGCAACCTCCTGTAGCTGAAGATATTAACGTAGAGTATCAACTGTCGCCAATGTTTTAATCAAAGACCGTCCCATCGCCACCGAGTCTGCTTTTAGAAAAGACCTCTACCATAAGCATACCCTAATTTGTCTCCTACACTGGATTCCAATGCCATGCTGGACAGGCCGCTGACAAACATGGCGACATCCTATTGTTCGATGCAGCCTACCGAGGCATTGAGAGCGGCCTTCGTCATTGTTTCCGAATGTTAGGTACAGATCTCACCGAATACAATACTCTGTGTGACACGCTAGATCTTCTTTGCATCGATACTCTCGGAGGACGGTCCATAGACGCGATTATCTAGGACATTAAGTCTGGAAAAGGATGGTAAGACATAGATTACAAGAGACCCGTCTATGTCAAGGGCAACAAAGCAAACAACAAAGCCCAAGCGTCGCTTAACGCGCAGACTTTTATCCATACTACAGTCCTCCCTCAACTTCGATCTCTGAAGTCCACTACTTCCGGTGCTTTGATAGGTGCCGTAATCCCTCCGCCACGTATAATGCCAGATACCGAGCGAAGAGACTGGCCGATCAAAAACGCAAGGACGCCAATCTTCACCTTTTGCCACAACGATCTTGCGCAACACAACATTCTGATGAATCCGGACACCCTGCAAGTCCAGGCGGTGATAGATTGGGAGTTCTCCGGCTTTTACCCGTCCGAATTCGAGGCTCCGCTGTGGTTGAAAGCCGCCAATGAGCCAGGGTATTGTGATATTGATGCAGGTAAGACTGAGCGCCTTCTTCGCTTTCTCAGAGATCCAGGTAGAAAGCCATGTCTTTATCGAAAGTTCCTCGTTAATGGTCACCAGAAGTCGTGACAATCTGATGTAATATGCCAACAATTGAAGCCCAGGGTCTCCGAAAAGACCGAAGGACTGCCTAAGCGGCTGCAGATGGTACCCGTATACTTGTCTTCTCCATGGTACCAGGGGGCACGAGGCAGAGGACGTGGACAATTTTCATCAATTGAAACAGACAAAAGTAGCCAACGGTTAACGAAATTTGTCTGCGCGAGCCGCTTTCCTACGTTTACGGCCACAGTGCACCCGGCCTTGTGTGTCAAACTCCTACAGCAGCCGCTTTGCATTGCCTAGTTCGCTCCTGGGCAGCCACTGCTCGGTGATGGGATATCTCCGTGTCAAATCCAGTAAATACGCTGACAATGGTTGGTCATGAGCACTTCAACGAACGCTGTACACTTGCTCCACCTGCTTCGTACCAGCATATTGCACTGTTGGCCGGACTGAAGAAACCCCCACCTGCGAGTAGCTTGGCAGAGTTCATGGCGACCAGGTCGCGAGACAAGACTATCAAAATCTGGGACGCCCGCGGGACTTGCCTCAGAATGCTAGTAGGCCATGATAATTGGGTGCGGGCGCTTGTTCTTCATCCCGGTGGCAGATCCGTTGTGTTATTGCTACGGGAGATGTGGATTGCAAACTAAGGATTTTCGCCAATTGATGTAAGAGGCAATCCCTAGGAGATATGTCAGACATTGCTTCTCGGGGTCCCATAGTAGATCGCGGACTGGGTCATACAGCCAAAGCACCGTGTCTAGACGGGTTGTACAATGGCATAGGGCGCAAGATCTATCACCTGATGAGAGTTCATAGAATTCGCTAGAAAAGTGGGAAGACTGGGTAGCTTACAAGTGCTATCACACACTCGATCAGAACTGCCTGCAAACGCAAAGATTCTTTCAACTGTACTTGAGGAGCAGGTGACGCACCGTGTGTTTTGGAGGGAGAAGTGAGTATATGAGTGAATAATGGGGTACCGTCCGCCTCATGATTTGCAGCCAGTAGATGTATTGTTGCTGACACCGCAGTTGATCGTTCGGGATGCCTGGCAGAGGGAAAGACGCGGTTGAGGAAGCGACTGGAATCGCAGACGGTATGACTTTGCTTGCGGTAAATTCGCTGTGTATATGGTTAACTGATTTCGTATTGTTTATGTAATTCGCGCTACGTTAAAGCATGGAGAGCCTACTAACATGTGCATACCCTCCAGCGTCCCCAGAGAACCAACGACGATAACATCAACGGCACCCATTTCTGCCAGATTGGAACTCAAGAGAGGTTCCAAGCCTTCATGCTGAGAGGGTAGAGTGTACTGCACAATATCCTGTTGTCCGCTTTTCAAGGAGATGTACGTGGCTATGATGGCAGCATAATGCTGAACGTAGTCAACATCAGGGAAGCAATGCAGCTGAAGCGTCTTGGAGCCAACCACAGAGGCTGTGGGGCGCTGCCAATTGAAAGATTTGTCTTTCTCGATGGATGAGATGCAGACCACTGAAGGGTCCCTTTGGTGCTCGCCTTTGACCACGATTCGAGACCAGTGGTTGTTGTGGATATGAGGGTGGACTTTCATACGAAGGTATTCGGACAAAGATTGACCCATGGTGTGGGTCTTTACAGAGGCTACTGTGGGTTTTCGGACTGCGTTGCCTGAGCCTGTATGGTAGCAAGCTCTCAGGAAGCTGAGGCTGCTCATGGTGGGCAACACCACTGAACGCTTGGGCAGGTGCGTCGTGGATGACGGATCAATTCGAAGTAAAACGCCTGGGCGTACTTTTGAAGTATGAGGGTATGAGGATGGAGGATAGCGATTAAGTCGTGGACGAGAGGCTATCTATTGTCCATAACGCTCAGTCCTTTCTAAAGGAGGGAACTGCCCGAGGGACCATTGTGACAAAAGATGCCTCATGGCTAAGGAGGATAACAGTGACTGCCCACCCTCGTTAAGTTGGCTTGGCGCGCATGGAAAGGCGGGCCCGTGCGAGAGAAAGATGAGGCCCGAGGTGGATAGCGAAGAGGAAAGGTTTCGGACCCTTTCATGGGCGATGGCGGAGTTGAATCGGCATCCCCATAGTGTGCATTTCACAGAGATCGGAGTGGCGGACAAGGCGAGTCTTCATACACAATGATTAAAAAGAAACCCAGGACTATATTTACTAATCTGTTGCACGCAACTGGCTGAATTAGCAAGTGGATTGGCTAGACGAGAGCCTTATCCACACAACCACACAAAAACGCGTAACAGAATGATCTCAACCGAAATCTCATGCAAAGTCACTTGCCTTGGCCTGCCCGCGTTTCCGATAGACTGCTTCAAACTCCTGCAGCAACCGCCGGGCGTTACCCAACTCGCTCTTGGGCAGCTATGTATCCTTCCAGCGCACTCTGTACTCATAACCCTTTCCCGCCCGTCTCTTGCCGACAATATTTCTGATCTCCCATTCCTCCTCTTCAAGTACTAAAGGGCCGGCCCCGGATGGCTTGGAAAGTGGCGGAGTGCTGGCGCTGAGAGGGTTTGCGACTACTGCTGTTCCGTGCTCGTCTTCGACAATAACCCGCCCATCTAGATGCTGGGGTAAAGCGACGTCGAGAGAGGTTGGCCGATCGACAGCTTCGACGGGAGTGTTGGGGGTGATAGGAGTATCTAAGCAACCGAGGGTCTTTGGCTTTTTTATCGGGTAGAAGATGAGGAGGTGCGCAGTTTCGGTCTCTGGCTCAACGCTGGCGGCCCTGGTAGAATCGCCAGATTCGCCGGTCATTTCGCCCTCATCGTCAACCACGAGAGGGTCATCTGGAGCATATTAGAGGAGCGGCCTAGACACTGGTTAGAAGGGCACTGGGGGGCTCACCTTGACTGTCGCCAACCCCGCTAGATCGACTTGAGCCAGTTGTTTTCTCACGTCGCTGGAAGTTTCGCATGGAGGGAGGCATTCTAAAGACACGTTCAGGTTGCGATCGCATTCGTTCGAACTCGACCTTATCGAAGTCATCGTCGGTATTGTCGGTATCATCTGTCTCGTCAACTATAATGGGGCCTTTCGAGAGTCATTAGACGCGCTCACAGGGACTAGGACCTACGCACTGACCTGCACGCCGGACCTTCTCTAACCTGTATCTACCTTTCCCACCCTCGTCCAAACCTGTACTGCCTACTCTCCGCTTGGCGGAACATCCCTTATACTACGCTTAGCGAGAGTACTTCTCGTTACGCTAGGTAGGTTAGGTAGATTACTAGGTAAACTGTAAAGACTACTAGCGTATAGATTCGGTAGATTACTAGATAAAATACTACTGTATAAATCTTACGGTAATCTATATAAACTATATTTAGCGCGAATTCCTATATCTATATAGATAACCTACTTTTCTATATAGATAGGAGCTTCGTACTTAACTTATACTACGAATTTATAGTTTAAGGCTAGTCTAGAGTATAGTAAAGGTAATACTAAACCGAGCTCTAGAATTATACCTATAGCCCTCTCTATAGCTACTCCTCTCTATATAATACTTTTTATAATACTTTTTATAATACTTCTGAGCTACTTACGAGTTACCCCTACTAGTAATTTAGCCGAATAAATTAGTTCCGAGGTTTAAATCTTAAGCATCGTTAACGCTCCCAGAAGTGGACCTCCCGAAGGTCGCCGTCGATTATAAATTTTGAAAAAAATCTTAGCGATAAATTTTAGCGGCTTCGCGCCGTCCACCGGGCTGCGGGGGCGATTTTGGCCTCCGAGGCCATTAAAGTCTTGGAGACAGCCAATTATGAAGAAATATGTGGAACACGCCTCGAGTGAATTGATTTATATAGCCTCATTGAAGTGGTAGGCATGAATAAACAGGAGCGATTATGGAGCTTTGAAGAATCGTGTACTATGCTGTCCAGAATGACACAGATCACAACTGTCATCAACATTGGTCCTTGCATGCAACCCAGGTCCACTACTTTTTACACCCTGTGTTTAGCGATTCAATATAAGTCTCTTGTGACATATGCCCAATCGATTGCAAAGAGTTGCCCTCCGCTCGGTTTCGGGTGAACAGAGTAGACCGCCGTTCGCTACCAACAATCCCGCAGAATTGCTGAGAATTATCGGTAGAAACGTTTTCAGAGAATACGATGGTCGAATTTCGTCGACTACCACGCGCTTTTGCAGAGTGGAACAGTTCGACGGTATCACGATTAGGGATCTCGCTAATCATTGCGTCTACCACAGCGCACTGCAAGTGACGTACGCCTGGATCGGACGAATTTTCCAGGTCATCGACAAAGGCCGACAGGTCGACGGCCAAGTGTGCAAACTTAAGTGAATCATCGATCGCCCAGTTCGATTCCCCTAGGATTGACGTCTGGTTTGAAAGGGTTTCTGAATCCGTCTTCGGTGCATGCCGGAGGCTAGCAAATGCTTGGGTTGTGGGCGACGCTGTGACCAAGCCAAGCGACATCGAATGGGAACCTTCTAACAGTCCGTACTTCTTTTGCAGTTCGTCAACATTACTGAGAATGCTTTCGATGCCCAACAGCGATTCCTTCACACTGCCGCTGGCAGCAATTAGCTGGTCATCAGATTTCAAGAAAGTCCGGCGCCATGCCTCGAGACGCATTTTGACCAGCGCCAGTTCGATAAGACTCTTATTGCCCCTGCCATAGTTTTCCGCACAGGTGATGCGTTCGAGAACTTGGATGCACGTAAAGGCTACAGGTCCAGCCGCTTCAGCCGTACTGTATTCGAACTGATTGTTGTAGATTTTCATGTTGGGTGGTCCAGGATATAATAACTCCTAAAACCTCGTTAGATCACTTGGATGAGTGCTGAACAAGGAAACATACGATTGAGGCAGTATTGAGTCGAACAGTGTAGAGGGTAAGGGACAGAAGTGAAAAGGCGGAGGGGTAAAGTCGCCGCCAGCAAATGGCGCAGTAAGCCTAAGACTATCTGGGCGACTAGTGTCATTCTGAACAGCCCCGTATTCCGGATTTAGATTTTGTAAGACATGAGAACTGCCCTCTCCCTATCCACATACAACTACATTAACACCCTATAAAACCGATGGTCCGTCACGCATGCACTAGCGTGCTGTGTCGGACTACTACCAGCTATATACCCACCTCATTCAAATGAGCAAAATCCAATTCCAAGCATTCGTCAGTCCCTTTCATCGCTGAGGGCGACCGCGCAGACCCACGCGCCGCTCCCTAGGGCGGCGACACCTCTTCTGATGCTTATGCACGACGATTGCCAGCCGATAGGCCGATAGGGTAAAGCAGCACGAGTTCGTGGGATGTGACACCGTAGATGGCCAGACTGCTGTATTCTCCCTATAAGTACATGTGGCTGTCCAAAGAGCAGAAAAGGGAGCCCCGAAAGAGAATCCTAGCAAAAACCAAGAGGAAATAGATGCTGTGAGAATCAGCCAATCAGAGAATGGGGTTGGCGACAGGGATCGCTGTCAAGGGTCTAGGCTTGAGAATCCCCGTTGGTGCATTTAGCGCACGGAAATGTCCATGCCGTCCTCTAATCTAGTGCGGGCTTGCAGCTATGTGCATCCACAGCCCCACAGACAGAATAGTCCTGGCTCCAAAATGGTAGGTACCCATGAGCAAATTTATCTCGCCGATTCGAAGTACTCAGTGAGGACGAAGCTAGGGATGCAGGGCAAGGATTACGACGAGGATTTCTCGAGTTTTGAGGTGGGTCTTCACCTGTGTAACTAAGGTGGTCTGACGGCTCAGCTAGAACATATGCCGCAATGTATACCGTTTCAAGCTTCGCTTTGGACCAGAAGTGAATTGGAAGGATCTCAGCGGATCACTCATCGCTTCTGCAAAGGACATGATTACAGAGCGCTGCCGAAAGGAAGGGCTGAGATTGCCTCAGTACCTCAGACGTGCCAAGCCATAAGTGGCTTTCTGCTTACATAAAACCTGGTGCGCAGCACGTCTGAGTGCAAAACCGGGTATTTTTACCAGAAATACCTTAACTACCGACGTATTTTTTCGACTTTTTTTTCTACGATAGCCTTGCTCCTAAAGATTATTCTCGGCGCGAGATCTCTCGATTTTACCGGGGGTTTCTATTAGTAATTTTAGAGAATTCGTGGTCATAAAAAAGTTCGCATAGGGGTTTCTATTTTTTTTGCCATAGAAATCGCGAAACCCGTTAACGAAAATAACGTTTCGGTTGTAAATTTGCTTTGCGCGTTATAAACCTACTGCGCGCACGAAATTTCGGGCGGAAAAGTCTTAATTAAGTAGGATTATCGATTCCCTAGCCCCGAGCATCGAAAAATCGAAGAATTTCGATCGTTAAGTGGTGGTTTCTCGACTTCGAAATCTCGTCGTGAAAAAAGTTAGTGATTATCTGACTGTAATCTAGAGTTCTGCGCTCAGACGTGCTGCAGGTGAGGTGTTGAGTCAGCCACCTCTTGGCAGCTAGCCCGATAGGGCTAGCCATAGCACGTCTGAGGTACTGAGGCAACTTCTGCTGAATCCTGATACATTTGCGAATATTCAGTGTCCCAACCATACAAGCGTTCACCATGATAAATGAGAAAGCTCGGCCTAATAATTCCTAGGGACTCAGGGTTGGACTGCGTAAAACAGGCCGGGAAGCGCAATGTCCAATCCCAAATATCAAGGGAAGAAAAAGGTGCGGAGACGGTCAAAAGAGAGAGTTCGATTGGGGCTTCGGGGATGTTGGCAGTTAGAAGAGCGCCTATGGAAG
>JAABUI010002393.1_pt1 | contig 10399 bp, 17 predicted proteins | sample 5559111 | NCBI WGS metagenome assembly JAABUI01 (sample SAMN10711870, study PRJNA513365) | rock metagenome | isolation source: Antarctica rocks | place: Antarctica: Victoria Land, Buttleship Promontory
AGCATCAATGCGGCGGAGAGGATGGTGCCGATGGGGTTGGCGATTCCCTGGCCGGTGATGTCGGGGGCGGAGCCTGCGAGGGTAACGAGGGGATCAGCCACGTCACGGGGATCCAATGTCACGGAACATAATGGTTGGAGGTCGGTGATGCAAGGCAAGACATACCGTGGATTCTGTCGAAGGATTAAGTCTGATCGGCGGTGCGAAAGAGACTCACGGCTCGTATATGCCAGTGACGGGCTCCTTTGCGTTCGGCGCGCCTGCCAACGAAGCTGACGGCAAGAGCCCCAGCGAACCAGGAATCACCGAGCTCTCGTCACTCAGACTGCCATCTCATCAGCTACTGCACCCCGTAATCATGAGTCACCAGTATCACTCACATATCGCCAAACATGTTTTCGGTCAGAATCACTCCATTCAACTTCCTCGGATTGGAAACCATGATCATGGCCGCCGAGTCCACGAGCTGATGATCCAACTTCAACTGGGGATACTCCTTGGTCAAAGTATCCGTCACGACCTTCCTCCACAACCTCGAAGTAGCCATCACGTTCGCCTTATCGATCGAGTGAATCGCGAGAGGCGGGTCTGCGGCGAGGGCGATCTGAGCTGCGACGCGGGTGATACGCTCTACTTCGGGGATGGAGTAGATTGTTGTGTCCCATGCAACCCCTTCCGCGCTCGTCTCCTGTCTCTCCCCAAAGTCTGTACCACGACACAGTCAGCGGTTCTCATGTAAGACAAACAGGAGCGGAACCCACAACAGCCCCCGATGAGCTCGCGGAGGACGATGATGTCCGTCCCCCTTGCGACATCCTCCTTGAGCGGACTATTCTTGAGAAGCGACTCGCTAGCAAAGTTCGCGGGACGGATATTAGCGTATAGCCCGAGCTCCTTTCGGAGTCGGAGAAGACCTTGTTCGGGTCGGACGGGTCCGACGCCCCATTTTGGCCCACCAATCGCACCTGTGTCGTTCAGTTGGTGCTCTCTAAGGGGTAAGTGAGGACCGCGTACCAAGGAGGATGGCGTCGGCCTTCTTGCATGCGCTCAACGTAGATTCCGGTAGGGGATCACCCTGATTGTCAATAGCGATCCCGCCAAAGTCGAACGACTTGATCTCAAGGGAGAGGGAAGAGTGCTTGGTGATCGTCTCGAGTACACGGACAGCTTGGTCCGTCACCTCTGGGCCTGTGTTACCATGTTAGCTGGAGTCGGTTTCGAGGACGGAAGATGTACCGATACCGTCTCCGGGCAGGACGGTGACTTTGTATCTATGGGCCATCAGCTGGGTACGATCATGTGCGTGGCTGCTTACGTCCTGCTCGTCATCTTGAGCTATCAGACTTTTAGGCTAACATCAAAGAGAAAGAAGAAGCACATAAAATGCTCCGGGGTTTCGGCATCGGAGCTTTGGAATGGATTGCGGAGCATTTGGCGAGTGATCCGTGTTCCTCTCATTGATCAACCTGACCCTACTCAAGCTCATGACCTTGTTTCAGCTGCCTCATCCGCAAAGACTCCGAGATCAGGGGCTGACGAGTTTAGCCATTCAAGGGGGGGATCACTCAGATTCCATCAAGCGCGAGAATGAAACACAAAGGGGTTAATCCCCTCCCTTCATTCAACCCGACGGCATTGGCCTTCCTCGCGGGATTATCAGCCAACACGCTTCTTCTGTTGTTAACCTCTCTTTATCGGTCTAACCCCCCCCTGTCCTTCTGTCACTCAATACCGCTTACTCACGCTCATTGCTCCAACACTGTGAACACAGACATTCCGACTCCGCATGACACCTTTCACAGCTCTTCTCCCCTTACTCGCACTTCTCTCCTTCGCTTCCGCTGCAACAAAGAACGATTGGCGTTCCCGCTCCATCTACCAGTGAGTCTCTCGCCTGGGAGTATCGTCGCGCTCAGCCATGCCCCTCCAATAGGGTCATCACGGATCGCTTCGCCCCTGCGGCAGACACCGCGCCATGCGACACCGCCGACCGAGTCTACTGCGGTGGGACGTGGCAGACCCTTGTTGCCAAGCTCGACTATATCCAGGGGATGGGATTCGATGCTGTGTGGATAAGTCCTACTGCGCTCAATGTCCAGGGGAGCACACCGGACGGTTACGCCTATCATGTGAGTCTCCACCAGCATACCATACTGCGAGAAGTCTGGGGTCTGGAGGGCTAGGCTGACGTACTTCAGGGCTACTGGACAGTCGATCCGACTCAGCTGAATCCTCAATTTGGCTCTTCCGACGACCTGAAAGCTCTTTCTGCAGCCCTTCATTCCCGGGGCATGTACCTCATGGTCGACATCGCCATCAATGGGCTCGCGACCCGATCCTCCGACGCCTCGGCCGCCTCTCTCGCTGCGTCCAACAACGATCATTTGCTATTCAAGGACGCGAGCGACTATCATCCGAAATGCGACGTTGATTGGGGGAATCATACGAGCGAGATGGACTGGTAGGTCCCACTTCACTACCAACCAGAGAGACTGATGAGATGCAGTTGGCTCTCCACATATGGCGTCTCCCTGATGGATCTCGATCAAACAAATACCAACGTGGTGCAAACCCTCATCAATTGGGTGCCGGGCTTCGTTCATGAATTCTCGATCGATGGGTTCAGGCTGGACGCCAGCAAGCACATGCCGATCTCGTTTCAACATGATTTTTGCACGGCTGCGGGAATCTTCTGCATTGGCGAGGTATATGGGGATGATACGGGGTACCTCGAATGATCGATCGACTGAGTCACGCTGATGAAATCACAGGTATGCAAGTACCTTCCAAGGTGCCAACGGGATCGATTCGGTCTTTGCGTTTGGTGAGCTCTCGGCCCAAGCCCAAAGGCCAGCTGACATGGATAAGGCATGCAAGCTGGCTTGACGCGTGTCTTCACCAAGGGTGAAGGCATCGACACGCTCAAGCATTACCTCGGTCAAGGTGTCCAGCACTATTCTGTATGTCCGCCTCCTTCAATATCTCGTCATCCGCCTGATATGCCCAGGACCCCACAGTGATCGGGTCCTTCATGGACAACCATGACCTCCCCCGCTTCAACTCGCTCACATCCGACAAATCGCTGAGCTATAACGCTCTCACTTTCACAATACTCAACGGTGGTATCCCGACCGTCTACTATGGGACCGAGCAGGACATCTCTGACGGAAAGGGAGATCCGTCGAACCGAGAGGCTCTGTGGCTGTACAACGACTTCTCGACGACCGCTTCTCCGAGCTACGCACGGATCGCGTCGCTGAATAAGATTCGGTCGACTTTGGCGAAGAATCCGGCGTTCGTGAATAGCGTGGTGACGGCTGTGACCGAGCAGGCCAACGATACCGCTCTGGCGAGGGGTGGGGCATTGATCGTATTGACTAATGTGAGGTCTCACTCGCCAAGGGTTCTCGAGCTGACGAGAGACTACATAGCGAGGCGGATCTGGTACTGGGTCATGGAAGATTGCGAACTCCACGTTTTCTGCTAGCACGACTGTCATCGAGCAAGCCCTCTCTGACATTCCTTACCCGAGCTGATCTGTTACAGCTTACTCTCCTGCGCCACTTCGTCTGTCGGCTCTGACGAATCCCTCACCGTCAATTGGACGACGGGCCAGCCATTCGTGCGTTCATCCATTCTCCTCTTCCTCTGTATCGCTGAAGTCCCAACGTGTAGGTCTTCGTCAGCTCTGACGTTGCGGCTGCTGGCGGGTTCTGCGGAGCCGTGTCCAATGCTACTGTTGGTTCTCTCGACTCGTCTCCGTAGCTTGTCCTGATGAGATGTAGTCGTCCTCTATTTCAGCTTCCACCACTTCCACTTCCACTTCCACTTCCATTACCTCATCTGCATCGACTACTTCCTCAGTCTCGACTACAACGCTTGGAGGTGATCTTGTCCCCTCCACCGCAAATTCGTCCTCCTCGATCGCAAGCACCGCGTCATCTGACTCTTCCAGTCCCACGAATACCTCCATTGCCATTGCAGACCCCATGCCGACCGGAAATAGCAGTGACACCCACACCGATCCAAGAGCGACAGTGGTTCAAACCGGCACGGTTTTTACGATCTCCGATATCCATGGTGTGACCGGTACCCCAAGTCCGACCGGCACATCAAGCTCGTTTTCGTGCAACAAGCGAAGTCGGAGGAGATTGGCAAGTGAGCAAGCCTGATCCAGTAGGATAACTCGAGCTGAGGAGCTTTCCTTGTGGCAGGGCTGTCCGTATTGGCGGCAGGCGTTGCTGGTTTCCATCTGTAATTTACACATGTCGGATCGGACAATATGAACAATTTTCTGCCGAAGTGGACCGCAGGGTATTGCCCTAGGTCTTTTTGGGGGGTTATGAACTTTGTGCGCACACGCAGGGATTGAGAAGTGATCGTTGACATGCAACTCCAACCCACAGAAAGAGACCACCTGTTAAATGAGGGAATATCATCGCCGAGGCCATTCATCCGCAATCTACTTCGTCTGTATACATCCTCTGTTCTGCACCGTGGAACCACATGATCAGCGGTCTCTTTCTCGGTGTCATTCCCTGTATAGCCCTCCTTGGACGACTTGTCTCTGGGCTCAACGTTGCGGTTGGCTCTCATTTCGGTATCCTGCGTCTTGGAGCAGGAGTCAGCACTTTGCGGTCGTGCTGGATGTAGCGGCCAAATCCTTTGGGTTAATGGTCTGCTCCTCTGATGCAGGTAGCCCGCCAAGGAGATCTTGTGGCACAGTAGAGCTTTCAGTGTGTGACGGTAATGACCCAAGCAATGTGGATGACTCAACAGCTTGAGGAGTCTCAGAACTCTGGCGCTCAGTAGATGAACTGCTGGAAGACAAACATGAGCTGATTTTCGCTCCTCCGCTACCAGGCCATGGTGCCTGGAACCCCTCCACCATGTTGAAAGGCGTGTAAGCTACCGAGACCAGCCTGGCTGTGGAAGTGCCCACCCTCAGGTTGAGCGATCTCTCGTGCTGTCCAAGACTAGACTGGTAGGTCTACTACGTCTTACCCACACTCGTCGTCGTTTGTGTTCGAACAATGTTGACTGTGTAAAACTGTCTTTAGCTTTGTAGTCAAGACCATTTCATACACGTTCGATAATCGTCCTATTCATTGATAGTCAACGGGGCATGACGGTCGCTTGGGCGTGAGTTCGATCCAAATCACAGTTGGTTGGGTACGGTCATAACAGACAAGCGTAACTTGCTTCAAGTACTTCCAATATTAGGCGCGACCTTCAAGCTTATCACCGGCGCTGCACAACTCTGAGCACGGTGGGCCTAAAGCACCCCTGAATGACATTCCTATGGTGCTGCGGGCCTATGGCAATTCACATGCGGGCGTCCTGCTCGGTTCCCAAACTGCCTGTGCCAAAAATCTCCACTGAGATTCGAACGGAAGACCTCATCAAAAGCTGGATATCCCGGGGATTGAACCCGGATCTCCTATAGGCGTGCTAACCATTGCACTGAAAACCCGAAGATGAGACATCAGAGAGCTTGCTTGCATAATCGGTAATAGACTGGGGTACACACGGTGGCAGATCGAGATCGATGACTACTCTACGAATGCCAGACCTCTGGCTCGCGCCAATCCTACCGATGTCCTACTCTGCATGTATCCGTCAGAGCCGGGTGCGATGAGGCGCTTCCGATCTTGAAGGGTGGTATCCGTGGCGGAGTCAGTGCAGCCTCCAGAGCTGAAGACGAGGGGGATAAGATTCGTGGAGGAGGCTGCGGAAAGCCTAAGGCTTGGAATTTATGGCATATGGCCCGCCGTGAGTCGGACCAGTTGGCGATCCGCTTCTGCACGTTCTGATGGACGTTCTCGAGCGGATCTTCATGCATTGGGGGCGTGCTACTGCCACTTTAACGCAGAGGGAGGTGATGGTGGATGTCGAAATCGGCAGAGGTCATCCCCGAAGCCGCGGATCCGGTGAGACGGTTCTCGTTCCGTCGTTGGGGGTTGTTGATGCCGGGGATCAAGTCGCTCAGGGGGACTCTGGGCTCCACTTCCACTGTGATGTCCGGGACTGTCTTCAGGGCTGCGGCAAGCCCCAATTTGACCTGGTCGTGGCGGCTAACATGCACGCGGCAGTAGATCTTCTGGAAATTTCGTGATGGCCAATGGAGAGCGGCTGGCTGAACCGGGGGCAATCGGCATGCATCCCAGGGATGAGGGATCGGATCATCAAGTTCGCCGCTACCTCGAAGTTGGTAATGCGGAGAAGTGGCTGGGTCGGAAGGGTGGCCAACCATCTTCGTCCAAGGGGGGAGGCGTTCTCTAGAAAGACGGCGCGCTCGAGCAGTGAAAGCTGGGGGAGAAGCGAGTATACTGTAGATTTGTGGGCTTCATTGCACAGCTCGTGCCGACAATCTGCTCTGGATCACGTGCCGGGTCGCGTTGATAAAAGGGAAATGACAGATTAGGAAGAGTCAAAGACAATCGCCTCGCGTACCACCTCCACTGCGTAAAATCCCCCACTTGTTCCGATTTGCTTCCCGACGTCAAATCCTCCGTCTCCATCCACTCGGGTGCTCTCATCATGTCAGATCACCGCGAGCCTCTGGGCTTGCTCCCTCCCAATACCCCCTTCCCACGCGCCCCACGGCGCCTTGCCCCAATCTTTGACAAACCTCTCAAGGCTCCCATTCACTCCCTCCCCGTTCAATACCCATTTTCCTCATCCACATCTCATCATATCCCAACATCATCACCTGACACCTCTATCCAGACTCCAGCGGACGACGATGACGCTGGACCATCACGCAAACGCGTCCGCCAATCTTCCTCCCCCTTTCCGCCCGACGAGATGGATAGTCGACACCACGTCCGTATGCCGAGCATGCACGACCTCTTCGCGCCAACCCCGCCTTGGCGATGTGACATATATGATTATGAGAAGATCAGGGAGGTGGTTGGGGCGCGCGCGAGGGAGGAGAACAAGGGGGTGGAGAAGGTTTGGAGAAGAGGGCGACGTAGACTCGGGGTTGACGGGGTGGTGAGAGCGGATACGGTGGAGAGCATGAGTAAGCATCGATGTGAGACGTGAAAGCATGATTGATATATCTGAGCTGATGGGACAAAGATATTGCGCCACAACCTCAATACCTCTCGACATTGGTCACCTCCGTCGCGCCATACCACCCCCTTGTCCCGCCTTCCACCCTTCTCCTCCCGTCGTTGCACGCTCTTACTGGTCGACCGAGAGATTTTGCGCCACCGTTGAGCGTCGCATTCAATAACATCGCCAAACAATGGGACGCGGCCGAGGCGAAATGCGCGGGACTACGTCGATTGATAGCGGTGGCTGGCGAGGAAGGCGGGGTACGTGTCCTTGACGTGGACGAGGGACTCGGCGCCCATCGGGAGGAGAAGGGCTTTTGGTGGAGAGCGCATTCTAATGCGGTTTTTGACGTCAAATGGTCAGGCGACGATAAACGGATTGTACGCGTCTGATTTCTTTCGATCTTTCGAGAATACAAGCTGATGTAGGTTTCAGCTCACCACATCAGGCGACCAGACTACCAGGATTCACGGGCTCACAACACCGACACCGACGTTGCTCGCGACGCTGCGGGGGCATACCAGCTCCATCAAAACCGCTGTCTTCTTCGATCCCTCACGATCGCATAGCGATCCATCTGTCGCTTCCAGCATCGTGGCTTCATGCAGCCGAGATGGCAACATCCTGATTTACGATTTACGTTGTCAAGGCCGGATGTTCCGCGATGGGTCCGAGTCTTCTGCTTCCTCTCCAAGGCGATCGTCGAGAGAACGATATAGCGCAGGTGTGCCTGGGTTTGCGGCTCAACAGGATTGCTGTAACCTTGATCCGGTGATGGTTGTCCGTCAAGCACATGGTGATGGGTCGAAACGTGTCGGAACAGGAGTGAGTTGCCTTCCGGCACAAGAATCGGAGCTAACGAAAAGCAGAGAACCGCTGTCAAGTCCGTGACGAGCCTGATCGCGCTGCAGGCGATGCCGGGCATCCTTGCTTCAGGCGGGTCCTCCGACGGGTACGTTATCTTCATATCACGCCGGAGAGTTGCGTTGACCAGCAACAGCATTGTCAAGCTGTGGGATCTTCGCTTCCCCGCCTCGACTCTTCGGTCTCCTGATCCTCGTCCGACGTGCACACCTTTCGGCGAGCTTCCTGATCCGACGACTCACTGCGCCAACCCTTCACGCCGTGCACGTAGCATCAACGCTCTTCTTGAGTGCCCCCTTTCTGGCGACCTCTACACCCTTTGCGGTGACTCAAAGGTCCACGTCCTGCGTCCTTCAGCCTTCACATCAACCGAAGAGCCTCCCAACCCCGAGGCGATCCAACCCAGAACATACACCGATCCCAACCTCCTCGTCTCGAGCTTCTACATCCGTATGGCCATCTCCCCGGACGGCCGGTACCTCTCGTCAGGCTCTTGTAAAGGCGGCGTCATGACCTGGGATACGAAAGGTCCGGTCGATGAGTGGGACGAGGTGAATGCTACGAGATTGAGCTTGGGTATGGGAGGAGTCGCTTGGCCAGAGGGACGAGAGCGGGAGGTCTCGGCGGTAGATTGGGGCAAGGATCTCGTGAGTCCTTTTACGGCTTAGTGAGGTGGTATGCCAGTGCTGATTAGAACAGTTGGCGGCTTGCGCGGATGATCTGGCGACAAGGATCTGGAGGCCGAATCGGCAAGCAGCAGATTGGCTGGTCAGGGAGCCTGAGAAGGCGGGGTTCGAGTGGGTTGGGCCGGTCTAGCTTGCGTGTCCCACAACGAAGTCTCGGGTTCCTGCTTGACATTTATCTAATCAGTTATCTGATCCTACGAGTGTGATCCCTGCGCGTCTTCGGTTCCCAAGCGGTTCCGTCGATTACTTCTCAACGTCTATTGATATGCACAACAGATCGTTCACCCGCGTCACCAACTTGCTATGTCCATTCAGCTATATTAAGTTCTCCGTGCTGCTGTTCCCAAACTTCTTCTCATGACTTCCAGGGATTGTGAACATTGGTGCTGTCTTCCCAGCCAACCATGCAGGAACTGTATCCACTGTCAGGTATGATTGGACTGGTGATGTATCTGGTGATTACGTCTTGCTTCCCTTCTACCTAAACCAGATATGTTCGATATCAGTACTCAATACATAGGGTTGTCCCGGCTAATTCATGTGAGAGTAGCACCTACTTTCCGATGTTTGCCCTGTTTTCACCAGAAGTCCAGGGAGCCACCATTGACGGAGAGCCCAAGAATTGAGTTCAGATTGCCACAAAATAAAGACGGTATACTATGACTTTATGTAATCATCCGATTGCTACATCATGGACCAATGTGAAAACGAAACCAAGAAAGATTTGTCTGCGACGTGCACTCGGGGTTGCCACATAGACATCCAATGTTCCCTCTACTTCTTTCACCCTATATTCCAATGCATTCCCCCAGATAAACTAAGCAGTAGAGCTACCTACAGTGGGCTGACCTGAAGGTGGCCTGTTCCTGTTGAGCCAAGTAAAGCTCTCAACGCATTGGCTGTGAAGCGAGTCAATTGCTGGGATGACATCCTCAATTGTATTCCTCAATTCAGTCAGATTCTCAAGTCCTATTTGTGTCTCCGGAACAGAGTCCTTGGCCCTGCCAGCCCACATCTTGGCAGTCCTTATACGATCGTGTGCAGGTCTCCAGGCTTCCCTCATGGCCCTCCACTTGTTGTGATGGAAATCTGAGGAGAGGTCCAATACATCCCTGCTGGCTGCAGGTAAGGTTCTCTGAGCAGCATCTTTGAGCTGTTCAGAGCTGTGTTGAGCACAGCTGACGGCAACGTCAACCTTCAGCAAGTAGGTTCGGAATGCTTCACCCAGGGAGAATTGGTAGATGCGTGTGCCACTCTCCAACTCATCACTCAACACACTCTCAATGGTCTGAACATACTGCGTGTAATTCACCCCCTGCAGTTCATGGAAGCTTTCGAGGGCATAAGCAATCTCATGCAAATGGCCAGCAACTTCTTGAGTGTCCATGACTTGCTGTTTGAGTTTGTAGTGTATGATCAAATATCCTTCAAGGCAAAAGTGAATAAGGCGGAGTACATTACAATGGGGGGTCTGATTTGGGGGTTTTGATTTTTGAGTGCCGCAGCTTGGATGATCAGCTTGCACTTATGAAGGGATCACCACTTGATCTCCTTCCTGGGCAAAGAAGACCTGCCAGAAGAGACGCAAGTCACCAAAACATAAGACACTCTTCAAGAGCTAATATGAAGGGAAACGCAGAATAAGGGAACTCACTTCTAAAGAGGTAGGAGTTGTGTGCTGCATCAATGACCAGAGGAGAGTGATTATATTGTCGAATATCGAAGCATAAACACTCTCGAATCGCCACACTGCCTCTTTAATTCGTAATTCCATAAATCCGTACCTC
>JAABUI010002394.1_pt1 | contig 10397 bp, 8 predicted proteins | sample 5559111 | NCBI WGS metagenome assembly JAABUI01 (sample SAMN10711870, study PRJNA513365) | rock metagenome | isolation source: Antarctica rocks | place: Antarctica: Victoria Land, Buttleship Promontory
GCGGCGCGCGACCTGCCCTGGCGGCGGCCGGGCACCACGCCGTACGCCGTGCTGGTCAGTGAGGTGATGCTGCAGCAGACCCCGGTCGTGCGCGTCGTCCCGGCGTACGACGCGTGGCTGGCCCGCTGGCCCACGGCCACCTCCCTCGCGGCGGACGCGCCGGGCGACGCGGTGCGGATGTGGGGCCGCCTGGGGTACCCGCGCCGGGCGCTGCGGCTGCACGCGGCCGCCCACGTGATCGTCGAGCGGTACGGCGGGGAGCTGCCCACGACGGTTACCGAGCTGCTTGCGCTGCCGGGCGTGGGCGACTACACGGCGCGGGCAGTGGCCGCGTTTGCCCTGCGCCAGCGACACGCGGTGGTGGACACCAATGTGCGGCGGGTCGTGGCACGCACGGTCGAGGGCCGCGCGGACGCCGCCGTGACCCGCCAGGACCTGGCACTGGTCGAGGCGCTCCTGCCCCCGGACGAGGAGCAGGCCGCGGCCGCCTCGATCGCCCTCATGGAGCTGGGCGCGCTGGTGTGCACGGCCCGGTCGCCCCGGTGCACGTCCTGCCCGGTCGCCCGCCGGTGCGCCTGGCTGGCCGCGGGCTCGCCCCCGTTGGCAGCGCCGGTGCGCCGTGCGCAGGGCTACGCCGGCACCGACCGACAGGTACGGGGTCGGCTGCTGGCCGTGCTCCGCGACAGCGCCCGACCTGTCACGGCCGACGTGCTCGCCCAGGTCTGGCACGAGCCGGTCCAGCGGGGCCGAGCCCTGTCCGGGCTGGTCGCCGACGGGCTGGTCGAGGCTCTGCCGCAGGGCATGTACGCCCTGCCCGGCGCCGGACACGGCGAAGCCGGCCATCGCGTGGCGCGATGACCGGCTCCGGGACAGGCTGCGGCGCTACTCGGCGCGGCTGCCCTTGGCAAGGTCGACCGGCGGCACGTCCGGTACCGAGTCCGGCTTGGGCTCCCCGCGGAAGCTGAACGTCGCCGCGTCGCCCTCGCCCTCGACGTCGACCACGACGATCTGGCCGCCCTTGAGCGACCCGAACAGGATCTTCTCCGACAGCTCGTCCTCCAGCTCGCGCTGGATGGTGCGGCGAAGCGGGCGGGCGCCCAGGACCGGGTCGTAACCCTTCTTGGCCAGCAGCAGTTTCGCCGGCGTCGTGACCTCCAGGCCCATGTCCTTGTTCTTCAGCTGGGCATCGACGCGGTTCAGCATCAGGTCGACAATCATGATGATCTCGTCCTCGGACAGCTGGTGGAACACCACGATGTCGTCGATGCGGTTGAGGAATTCCGGCCGGAAGTGCTGCTTGAGCTCGTCCTGCACCTTGGTCTTCATCTGCTCGTAGGCGCCGGCCTTGTCGTTGTCCTTCTGGAACCCCAGGTTGAAGCCCTTGCCGATGTCGCGGGTGCCGAGGTTCGACGTCATGATCAGCACCGTGTTCTTGAAGTCCACGACCCGTCCCTGGGAGTCGGTCAGACGGCCGTCCTCCAGGATCTGCAGCAGCGTGTTGAACACGTCCGGGTGGGCCTTCTCGACCTCGTCGAACAGCACGACCGAGAAGGGCTTGCGGCGCACCTTCTCGGTGAGCTGGCCGCCCTCGTCGTACCCGACATAGCCGGGAGGGGACCCGACCAGGCGGGACACGGTGTGCTTCTCCATGAACTCGCTCATGTCCAGCGTGATGAGGCTGTCCTCATCACCGAACAGGAACTCCGCAAGCGTCTTGGCGAGCTCGGTCTTCCCGACACCGGACGGCCCGGCGAAGATGAAGGAGCCCCCGGGGCGCTTCGGGTCCTTCAGGCCGGCCCGGGTGCGCCGGATGGCCTGGGAGACGGCCTTGATGGCCTGCTCCTGGCCGACGACCCGCTTGTGCAGCTCGTCCTCCATGCGCAGCAGGCGCGCGGTCTCCTCCTCGGTGAGCTTGAAGACCGGGATCCCGGTCCAGATCGCCAGGACCTCGGCGATCTGCTCGTCGTCGACCTCGGCGACGACGTCCATGTCGCCGGCCTTCCACTCCTTCTCGCGCTGCGCCTTCTCCCCGAGCAGGGTCTTCTCCCGGTCGCGCAGGGACGCGGCCTTCTCGAAGTCCTGCGAGTCGATCGCCGACTCCTTGTCCCTGCGGACCGTGGCGATGCGCTCGTCGAACTCCCGCAGGTCCGGCGGCGCGGTCATCCGGCGGATGCGCATGCGCGAGCCGGCCTCGTCGATGAGGTCGATCGCCTTATCCGGCAGGAAGCGGTCGCTGATGTAGCGGTCGGCCAGGGTGGCCGCCGCGACCAGGGCGGCGTCGGTGATCGAGACGCGGTGGTGCGCCTCGTACCGGTCCCGCAGGCCCTTGAGGATCTCGATGGTGTGCGCCAGCGAGGGCTCACCGACCTGGATCGGCTGGAAGCGCCGCTCGAGCGCGGCGTCCTTCTCCAGGTGCTTGCGGTACTCGTCCAGGGTGGTCGCCCCGATGGTCTGGAGCTCACCGCGGGCCAGCATCGGCTTGAGGATGCTGGCGGCGTCGATCGCGCCCTCCGCGGCGCCCGCCCCGACCAGGGTGTGCAGTTCATCGATGAACAAGATGATGTCGCCGCGGGTGCGGATCTCCTTGAGGACCTTCTTCAGGCGCTCCTCGAAGTCACCGCGGTAGCGGCTACCGGCCACCAGTGCGCCGAGGTCCAGGGTGTAGAGCTGCTTGTCCTTGAGCGTCTCGGGCACCTCGCCCTTGACGATCGCCTGGGCCAGCCCCTCGACGACGGCGGTCTTGCCGACGCCGGGCTCACCGATCAGGACCGGGTTGTTCTTGGTCCGGCGCGACAGGACCTGCATGACCCGCTCGATCTCCTTCTCGCGCCCGATGACCGGGTCGAGCTTGGACTCGCGGGCCGCCTGGGTGAGGTTGCGGCCGAACTGGTCGAGCACGAGCGAGGTGGACGGCGTGCCCTCGGCAGGGCCGCCTCCGGGGGTTGCGGACTCCTTGCCCTGGTAGCCCGACAGCAGCTGGATCACCTGCTGCCGGACCCGGTTGAGGTCGGCGCCGAGCTTGACCAGCACCTGGGCGGCGACACCCTCGCCCTCGCGGATCAGCCCGAGCAGGATGTGCTCGGTGCCAATGTAGTTGTGGCCCAGCTGCAGCGCCTCGCGCAAGGACAGCTCGAGGACCTTCTTGGCCCGGGGGGTGAACGGGATGTGGCCGGACGGGGCCTGCTGGCCCTGGCCGATGATCTCCTCGACCTGGCTGCGCACACCCTCGAGGGAGATGCCGAGGGACTCGAGCGCCTTGGCGGCAACTCCTTCGCCCTCGTGGATGAGGCCGAGCAGGATGTGCTCGGTCCCGATGTAGTTGTGGTTGAGCATCCTGGCTTCTTCTTGCGCCAGGACGACCACGCGGCGGGCTCGGTCGGTGAACCTCTCGAACATGCTGTCGCTCCTCACGGGGCGGGGGCGCCGGACGACCCGACCACTGCCCCGCACACTAGCCCTGGACGACGCTGCACGACGGGTGGAGCGCGTCGTCGCCCTGGTGCTGATGACAACCTCAACCCTGCTGTGCCCGTTCCCGACCGCGGGACCCCGGCGTACGCCCGCAGCGAACAGCCCGCCCCCGCGCGTCGCGTCGGGGCGGGCCGGTGAGCTGCTCGCTAGTGCGCGGCCTCGTACGCTTCGGTCACCGCCGTCGACAGCCGGCCTCGCTCGCTCACTTGGTGGCCGTGCGCGCGGGCCCACTCCCGGATCTCCTGGACCCGCTCGTTGCCGGAACTGGCCGCCGGCTTGGCCGCTCTGGGAGCCCGGCGCGCACTGCTCCCACCGGGGCGCCCGGCCTTGCGCGCCGCCCCGACGTAGGTCGAGAACACCTCGCGCAGCCCGGCCGCGTGCTCCTGGCAAACGTCGATCTCGTACGACGTCCCGTCGAGGCCGAAGGAGACCGTCTCGTCACCTTCGACCTCGTCCTCGTGCAGATCACACACCAGCATGACCTGGACTCTTTGTGCCACCACTTCCTCCATCACAACAATGTCCATGCATTCCTCGGTGGAACACGTCAAGGAAACACGAGTCCACAGCAGAACGCAAAACCGGCGCGCCATTGCCGGGAGAATGTGCGGCAATTGTCACAATGGCCGGACGAGGGGGAACAATATGGTCTCCCGGACCGGCTGCCCGGTCAGCAGCATCACCAGCCGGTCGATGCCCATGCCCTGCCCACCCATGGGCGGTGCCCCGTGCTCGAGCGCGCGCAGGAAGTCCTCGTCGAGCTGCATCGCCTCGGGGTCCCCGCCGGCGGCCTTGCGCGACTGCTCGACCAGGCGGCGGCGCTGCTCGACCGGGTCGACCAGCTCGGAGTAGCCCGTCGCAAGCTCCACGCCGCCCACGACGAGGTCCCAGGCCTCGGTCAGGCGGGGGTCGTCCCGATGGTTGCGGGCCAGCGGACGGGACGAGACAGGGTAGTCACGCACGAATGTCGGCTGCACCAGCGTGTGCTCCACGAGCTTCTCGAACAGCTCCAGCGCGACCTCGCCGGCGTCCCAGCCGGGCTGGAGGGTGTCCACGCCGAACCACTCGGCCAGGGCGAGCAGGCGCTCGACCGCCGTACCAGGGTCGACGGTCTCACCGACCGCTTCGCTGACCAGCTCGTGCAGCGTGGCGGAGCGCCAGGGCTGCTCGAGATCGACCCGCCCGTCGCAGACCACGGTGCGACCGATGGCCCGGGCTGCGGCGAGCACCAGCTCGCGGGTGAGGTCCGCGACCGTGTCGTAGTCGCCGTACGCCTGGTAGAACTCGAGCATCGTGAACTCGGGGAAGTGCGTGGCGTCGATGCCCTCGTTGCGGAAGTTCTTGCCGATCTCAAAGACGCGGTCGATACCGCCAACCACGGCCCGCTTGAGGTAGAGCTCCAGCGCAATGCGCAGCGTCACCTCCAGGTCCAGCGCGTTGAGGTGGGTGCGGAACGGCTTGGCCGCCGCGCCCCCGTGGACTGCCTGCAGCGTCGGGGTCTCGACCTCGAGGAACCCGTGGCCGTGCAGGACGTCCCGCACGGTGCGTACGACGGTCGCCCGGTCGCGCACCATCTGCCGGCTGACCGCGTTGACCACGAGGTCGACGTAGCGCTGGCGGATCCGCGCCTCCGGGTCGGTCAGGCCCTTGTGCTTGTCCGGCAGCGGCCGCAGCGCCTTCGCGGTCATCGCCCAGTCGCTCACCAGCACGCTCAGCTCGCCGCGCCGGCTGCTGATGACCTCACCCGTCACGCCCACGTGGTCACCGAGGTCGACATCGGCCTTCCACGCCGCCAGCCGCTGCTCGCCGACGCCGTCCAGGCTGACCATGACCTGCAGGCTCGCCTCACCCTCCTGCAGCGTGGCGAAGCACAGCTTGCCGCCGGTGCGGCTGAGCACGACCCGCCCGGCGACCGCGACGGTCGTCCCGGTCTGCACGTCGGGGCCGAGGTCAGGGTGGGCGGCCCGCACCTCGGCCAGCGTGGCCGTCCGCGGATAGCCCAGCGGGTACGGCGGGGTGCCGGTCGCGACCAGCCGGTCGTATTTGTCCCGGCGGACCCTGATCTGCTCGCTCTCGGTCCGGACGTCGGGGATCTCGGGCACGCGGGCGAGCCTACTGAGCAGGCCTCCCGGCCGGTCCGCGTTGCTCGGGACCAGCGTTCCCCGCGGCTTGGGGGCCCCGTCACCTCCTGTAGCTTGTGCTCATCCAGCGGGCCCGAGGTCGGCTCAGGTCAGGTGTTCTTCTCCCACACCAGGCGCAGCCCGACGAGCGTCAGGTCTGGCTCGTGCAGGGACACCGTGGCGCAGTGCTCGATCACCAGCGGGGCCAGCCCGCCGGTCGCCACGACCGTCACCGTGCCGCCGAGCTCGTCGACGATCCGGCGTACCAGGCCGTCGACCTGGCCGGCAAAGCCGTAGAGGATGCCGGACTGCAGGCACTCGACGGTGTTCTTGCCGATGACGGAGCGCGGTGCGACGAGCTCGACCTTGCGCAGCTGGGCGGCCCGGGCGGCGAGCGCCTCCACCGAGATCTCGATGCCGGGGGCAAGTGCGCCGCCGAGGAACTCCCCGCGGGCGCTGATGACGTCGAGGTTGGTGCTCGTCCCGAAGTCGACGACCACGACCGGACCGCCGTACAGGTGGTGCGCGGCCAAGGTGTTCACGACCCGGTCGGCACCGACTTCCTTGGGGTTGTCGATGAGAAGCGGCACGCCGGTCTTGACGCCGGGCTCGACGATGACCGTGGGCACCTCGGGCCAGTAGCGGGCCAGCATCGTGCGCATCTCACGCAGCACAGCCGGGACCGTCGAGCACAGCGAGATGCCGGTCACCTTGGTGTCGGCCAGCAGGCCGCGGAAGGTCAGCATGAGCTCATCGGCGGTGCCGCGGGTGTCCGTCTTGACCCGCCAGGTACGCGCGATCTGCTCGCCCTCGAACACGCCGAGAACCGTGTTGGTGTTGCCGATGTCGATCGCCAGCAGCATCAGCGCACCCGCAGGTCCAGGCCGAGGTCGAGCACCGGGGCGGAGTGGGTCAGCGCGCCCACTGACAGGTGGTCGACGCCGGTCGAGGCGACCGAGTGCGCCCGCCCCAGGGACAACCCGCCGGAGGCCTCGGTGAGCACCCCCTTGCGCGCGCAGATGGCGACCGCTGCGCGCAGGTCGTCCAGCGGCATGTTGTCCAGCAGCACGAGGTCCGCGCCCGCGGCGACGACCTGCTCGACCTGCTCCACGGTGTCGCACTCGACCTCGACGGCCAGGCCGGGAAAGGCCTCGCGGACCTGCGCGAACGCCTGCGCCACGCCGCCGGCCGCCACGACGTGGTTGTCCTTCACGAGGGCCGCGTCCGACAGCCCCATCCGGTGGTTGCGGCCGCCACCCACGCGGACCGCGTACTTCTCCAGGAAGCGCATCGACGGCGTGGTCTTGCGGGTGTCCCGGATCGTCGCGCCGGTGCCCGCGACGGCGGCGACCCAGGACGCGGTGAGCGTCGCGACCCCCGACAGGTGGCAGAGCAGGTTCAGGGCGGACCGCTCAGCGGTCAGCAGGGTCCGCACGGGCCCGGTCGCCTCGAGCACCGACTCGCCCGCGGCGACCGGTCCGTCACCGCGCACGACGCTCCACCCGACCGGGCCGACGACGTCGACGCACGCCATGGCCACGGCCGAGCCGGCGACCACCCCTTCGACCCGCGGTACGAAGGCGCCGACGCCCTCGAGCCCGACTGGCACGGTCGCCACGCTGGTGACGTCCACCCCGCCGGCGAGATCCTCCTCAACCGTGCGCGTCACCAGCTCGAGGACGAGCCCGGCGTCGAGCCCCGCCTGCTCCAGCGCGTCGAGGGTGGCTGCGGACAAAGGCATCTACTGCTCCAGCGGACGGTAGGTCGTGCCGGCGGTCGTCGTGACCAAGTGGCCGAGCCAGGCCTCGGAGGCATCCGGGTGGTCCTCGCGCCAGTGCGCGCCGCGCGTCTCCTCACGACGCGCCGCGGCCACCACGAGGGCTGTCGCGACCGCGTGCAGGTCGGTGGCCTCCCAGGCCGCCGGCCCCGGCGCACTGCTGCCCCGCTCCCCCAACGCGCTCAGCTCCTTCGCGGTGCCGGACAGCGAGGTCGCGCTGCGCAGCACGCCGGCTCCCTCGGACATGCTCCGGGCCAGCTCCGCACGGATTCCCGGGTCCAACAGGACCACCTTCCCGTCGTACGCCGACGGCGTGCCCTGACCCGGCAGGCCCGCCTCGAGGTCGTCGCCGATCCGGGCGGCGAAGACCAGGCCCTCGAGCAGGCTGTTGGAGGCCAGGCGGTTCGCACCGTGGACGCCGGTGCACGCAACCTCGCCGCAGGCGTAGAGCCCGGGCACGGTGGTGCGTCCGGCCAGGTCGGTGGCGACGCCGCCGCTGGCGTAGTGCGCGGCTGGGACCACGGGGATGGGCTCGGTGACGGGGTCGATCCCGGCTAACCGGCAGCGGGCCACGATCGTGGGGAAGCGGCGCAGCAGGAGCGCCTCCCCCAGCCCGGTCGCGTCGAGCAGGACGTGATCCAGGCCACGCTCGTGCATCCGGCGGGTGATCGCCTTGGCGACGACGTCACGCGGCGCAAGGTCGGCCAGCGGGTGGTCGGCCGCGGTGATGACACGTTCACCGAGGTCGTCGACGAGGAAGCCCCCTTCGCCGCGTACCGCCTCGCTGACGAGCGGCTGCTGACCGGTCGAGCCGGCGCCGAGCCACAGCGCGGTCGGGTGGAACTGCACGAACTCCAGGTCGGTCACCTCGGCGCCGGCCCGCAGGGCGAGGGCCACGCCGTCTCCTGTGGAGACAGCCGGATTGGTCGTGCTGGAGAACACCTGGCCCATGCCGCCGGTCGCGAGCACCACCGCGCGGGCGTGGACGGCGCCCACGCCGTCCTGGGTCCCCTCGCCGAGCACGTGCAGGGTGAGCCCGGCGGCTCGGCCGTCCTCGGTCTGCAGCAGGTCTAGGACCAGCGCGTGCTCGACGATCCGGATCCCCAGGTGGGCCTGTACGGCGGCGACCAGCGCGCGGCTCACCTCGGCGCCGGTCGCGTCCCCGCCGGCGTGCACGATGCGGTCGCGGTGGTGGCCGCCTTCGCGGGTCAGCGACAGCGCGCCCGAGTGGTCGCGGTCGAAGGCCGCACCGAGCGTCGCAAGCTCGCGCAGGCGAGCAGGCCCCTGCTCGCACAGCACCTGCACGGCCGCCTCGTCGCACAGCCCGACGCCCGCCACGAGCGTGTCCTGCACGTGGTCGGCCGGGCTGTCGTCGGCTCCGAGCGCTGCGGCGACCCCGCCCTGTGCCCATCGGGTGGACCCGTCGTCGACCAGCACCTTGGTCACCAGCAGCACCGAGCCGGCCCGGGTGGCGTGCAGCGCTGCGGTCAGGCCCGCCACGCCCGAGCCGACGACGACCACGTCGGTGTTGACGGTCCAGCCGGGCTCCGGTGCGAGCAGCCTCACCAGACGAGGGCAGGGTCGTCGACCGGCGCGTGCAGCTCGTCGCCGCGCAGCAGTCCGGGCAGCGGCTCGGCCGGGTCCTGGCCCGTACCGGTGATGCGGTTTCCGGAGTCCACGAAAACCACCCGGGGCCGGCGGGTACGCGCTTCGGCCTCGTCCATCTGCCCGTAGGCGATGAGGATGACCAGGTCGCCCGGGTGCACCAGCCGCGCGGCTGCGCCGTTGATGCCGACGATCCCCGAGCCGGCCGGACCTTCAATGACGTAGGTCTCCAGGCGCGCGCCATTGGTGACGTCGACGATCGCGACCTTCTCGCCGGGCAGCAGGTCGGCCGCCGACAGCAGGTCGGCGTCGACGGTCACCGAGCCGACGTAGTGCAGATCTGCCTGCGTGACCGTGGCGCGGTGGATCTTCGAGGTGAGCATCGTACGCAGCATTCAGCGGTCCTCGGGCGGCATCGTACGGACAGATGACGGGTCGGTGCGGCCGTGGTGAACGGGCACGTGGGTGAGCGGTGCAGCGTCGAGGCGTGCCGCGTCCAGCGGCCTGTTGTCGATGAGTCGCGTCGTGCCGACCCTCGCAGCGACGACGAGCAGAGCGCCGGCGGGTGTCGCGTCGAAGGTCGCCGGGTCCACGCGCTCGACATAGCAGGGCTGTATGCCAGGGGTGGCGTTGAGCAGGGCGCGGGCAGCGGCCAGGTTGCCGGTGGCCAGGGCGCGGGACAGCGCGAGCGCGGCGGTGCGCTGCTCGGGGCTCAGATAGCGGTTGCGGCTCGACAGGGCCAACCCGTCGGCCTCGCGCACGGTGGGTACTGCAACGACGTGCACTCCGACGTCGAGGTCGCTCACCATGCGACGGATGCAGGCCAGCTGCTGGGCATCCTTCTGACCGAACAGCGCGACGTCGGGGCGTACCAGATGCATCAGCTTGAGCACGACCGTCAGCACGCCGTCGAGGTGACCCGGGCGGTCGGCGCCCTCCAGCACCTCACCCATCGGGCCGGCACTGACCTGCACCAGCGGCTGCGACGGGTACACCACGTCCGGGGTCGGCGTGAACGCGACGTCGACGCCCTCCCGCGCGCACAACTCGAGGTCGGCGTCCAGCGAGCGGGGGTAGCGCCCGAGGTCCTCGCCGGCGCCGAACTGCAGCGGGTTGACGAACAGGGTGAGGACCACCGAGTCGGCCTGCTCACGGGCCGCGCGCAGGAGTGCCGCGTGCCCCTCGTGCAGGGCGCCCATGGTCATGACGACAGCGACCCGCCCGGGAAGGACCTTGCGGGCGTCGGCCAGCTCCTCGCGGGTGGCGGCGATCCTCACTGCAGCACTCCCAGCAGCGGCTCGGCGGCGGTTGCGGCCAGCCGACCGCTGGCGAGCGCGCGGTCGGCGGTGAGCCGCGCGAGGGCGAGGTAAGCCGGGCGTACGTCGTCGGGCAGGGCTGCCAGGTGGGCCGCGACCGTGCCGGCG
>JAABUI010002395.1_pt1 | contig 10395 bp, 14 predicted proteins | sample 5559111 | NCBI WGS metagenome assembly JAABUI01 (sample SAMN10711870, study PRJNA513365) | rock metagenome | isolation source: Antarctica rocks | place: Antarctica: Victoria Land, Buttleship Promontory
AAATTCTCTTTGACGCAAACACCTTCCTTCTCAAACCGGCCATCCAGGACATCACTCACCATAGCGAGCTCTTTTTTCCTCGTCACTCTGGCATTTGCGGTGTTGTCCGCCGTGAAGGCTTGGCAACCTGATTACATCCTGCGAGTTAGCAACTCCACGATCTACAGCGATTGCCAACCTCGAGTCGCCGCTGTGGTCAATGGTGCGTCCGATAGTCTTCGCCACCGGTGTTCCAGCTAATCTTTTATGTATAGGCACTACACCTGGTCCGCTTCTGACATTCAAGGAGGGTGAACATTATTGGATTCGAGTGTTCAATGATCTTCCCGATTCCAACACCACTATTCACTGGCACGGCTTCGCTCAGTTCACTTCACCGTTCTCGGATGGGACACCTCTCACTTCGGGATGGCCTATCCCCCCTGGACACTTCTACGACTATGAATTTCAGTTGGAGGATGGATTCTATGGGACTTACTGGTGAGTGGCCATTCGCCTCTGAAAGAGAAATCAGCTGACGATGACGCGCAGGTACCACTCACATGTCGACATGCAGGTCCAGACCGCTCAAGGCCCGATCATCGTCTACCCGAAGGACAACTCGTCCTGCCCCGTGAAGTACGACGAGGACATCGTCATGATGATGGGCGATTACTACCACGTTCGGGCCCTTATGACACGCCTTTGTTCTGCGCTGATGCAGTCCGTTAGGCGGATGACGCGACCATCCTTGCTGGTCTCTTGAACGAAACGGTCTTCGGATGGCTCAACGAGCCGCAAAACCTCCTCGTGAACGGCAACGCACTCGGCACATGTAACGCCACTGCCCTGATGCCCGGTCAGATGTGTGGGACAGCATGCGGTAACAATCTGCAGAAGGTCAAGCCGGGAAAGAAATACCGCGTCCGGATGATTGGTGCGACTGTGCTTAGTTACCTGGGTATGGCACTTGAGGGACACAATATGACGCTGTTCGAGGTTGACGTAAGCCAATCCTGCCGGCGAACATTACGAGACTGATATTTCACAGGGTACTTGGGTCGAACCGATGTCTATTCAAGACCTCGAGATACATTCGGGTCAGCGATACTCAGTCCTCATTGAGACTCAGGAGAACCCGCCGAAAGACGAGTAAGCCTCCCTGAGTCGCGATTAGCCTTTGTGCTGATGAGTTTCAGCTACTACTGGCGTATCCGAACCATGTGGCGAACAAAGCGAGTCAATGGCTCCGCCCTATGGCAATATGATGAGGCCGCCCCATCCACGGCCTACGTCCAGGCTGGCCCGGTATCCAACGCCACGACGCCAACCGACCTCAATATGACGGTCTTGCTGCCCAACGAGACTTTCGGTTGGGTGTCGTTGGACATCGTCCCGCACAACAAGACCATCAAACCCCCGACCCAGGCGGAGGTGTCTCGAACCATTTATCTCGATGGCCAGCAACTCGTCGCAGGAAACGGTTTCCGATGGTCGGTCAGTAACTTCCTCTACAACCCGACCACCAACTTGTACAACGGATCCAACGCGCCGACGATGCCTTACTTGCTTGGCTTCTACACTGAGCCGGCGTCCGAGAGAAAGGCGAATTACACCGCAGCGAAAGCTTATGGCGGGTATGACCCGGGATCCAACACCTGGCCCGCGCAGATTGGCGAGGTTCTCGACCTTGTCATCCAGAACGTTGCTGGTCCGACCTCCGGTCTGGTCGAGTCTCACCCGTGGCACGCTCACGGTCAGAAATACTGGGACATGGGCGCTGGCATGGGGAACTTCTCATATGCCGCTCTCAATGCGTCACTCGCCGCTCGGACAGGCATACCCTTCCAGCGGGATACTTCAATCGCTTACTCCGGTCCCGGAGAATCGTACAATAATTCCATGATTGGGGACAAGGCATCGGGCGGATGGAGATTGCTCAGGATCAATGTCACCGACCCGTGCTGTTCATCGCCCATTTTCCGACTCATCACTGATAGAACGATCTAGGGGAGCATGGTTGATTCATTGCCATATGGCGCCTCATCAGGCCATGGGCATGCAAGCGCTCTTCATGTACGGGGTAAGCTCCACCGGCGATAATCTTCTATAGCATCTGACTGGTGCTCTCGTCCAGGCCGAAGACCTTGCCTCGCTGCCCGACAGCCTGGTAAAGGAGTACACCACATTTGGAGGCGGAGCCTTTGGGGACAAGACCTACGATGGGTATGTCCCCAAGAGCTACTTTGAGGAGGTGAAGAAGCATAATGAGAAGATGAAGAGGGAGGAGAAAAGGAAGCGTGCGGGGAGGATTGGGATGTGATAGCAGCATTGCATTGCTTTGTATCGGAAAATCGGATGCATAGTTACAGTAGCAATTATGTATCTTTCTTTACGATCCCATAACGATCTGCTTCCGTTGGACGAATTCCATCGTCCCCTGTGGCTCTCCTTGATTGATATTTACTCTGTTTTGCTAGAGACCGTCCGTCTCCGAAGAGCCCAAGAAGTCGCGCGCTGGATCAGGATGGCGGAGCAGCAGGTCCAGCTGACCGATTTGGATCCTGCCCAGCTTCAAGATGTGAAGAAGCAGCTCGACCAGGTGGGCTCCTCATTTCCCTAGTCCCAAACCCCTGTTACAGGTCATCGTGCTCGCGCTGTCGGAACGGAGGCATAGGAGTGTCATAGCTGATTCGCACGAAACATAGGAGCTCGATCACCTCACCACCTCCTACTCCCAGCTCAAGCAAGCCCAAGCGAAATTCAAAGCCTGCTTGAGCGACATCGGCGAGCTCACGTCTTCTGCCAAAGGCAAGCGCAGCTTCCTCTCGATGCTCTGGCCAAGCGAAGACGCTGCTGGCATAAAGCGATACGAACGGAAGCTGACGAGTGTGAGAATAGGCAAGGAGGTGCTCGTCCCCCTTACGAGCTCGCTCTACGTCCCCGGGAAATTGACGGATTTGGAGAGTGTGGTGGTGGATGTTGGGACGGGATACTATGTGAAGAAGGTGCGTCCGTATAATTCCTGCTGCACCTCTTTTCGAGCTACACTGGAGCTGACGGCTATTGCTCGTCCTGGTAGACCAAGACCGAAGCGCTGTCTCATTACACCTCGAAGACCTCATTCGTCCAGGGCAACCTCGACACGCTACAAAAGACGATCGAGCGGAAACAGGATAACGTGCAAAGCGTGGTCGGGGTGTTACAGATGAAGATGCGGCAGCAGAGCCAGGGAACTGCACAGGCGGCAAAATAGCTTCACACTTAGATATCATGCATGCAGATACCCCTGATCATCACTAGGAGTCTCACATCGGAACTCCGACCCCTAGTCTCCGTCGCATTCGCCACGCGATCTCGATATATGCTGGCTCGGTCTCGGGTGTCACGAGGGCGTGCCGTATGAGGAAGTCCACGAGGATGAGGCCGCAGTTGGGCTTAAAGTCGCCGGTGTAGAGGGCGTCGATCAGCTCGGGTATGGAGAGGAGCTGTGTTCGTCAGCAGTGTCAGTATGGACGGGCTTGGATTACGACGAGAACAGTCAGACTCACGGCGAAGGACTCTACTTCGTCGTCGTGCGGATGAGGTCGGACATAACTGGGATCGGTGGTCGGGGGGAGAGGCAGATCATAGGTGTATCTGCGGCGTCGTCATCAGCTCGACAGTTCCGCCAGGTCCGCAGCTGATGACTCGAGATTGTCGACATACTCAATCTCTAGCGGGCGATGTCAGCTCGGCCAAAGCGGAGGTTCGAAGATCACCAGGTTGCAAATAGCCTTCCTCGGTGATGTACATGTAAGTCGTCACTCCTACATTCCTGCATGGTATCAGTATAAACTGCAAACGAAGTGAGCGAAGCCACCCACTTGACTCGACGCCGTACGAGCGACTCGGGAAGGCTCGCTTCTTCGTCACACTCTTTGACCATCGCGTCGAGCGGTGTCATGCCGGCTGGTATACCGCCAGCTACCGACTGGGACCATCAGCTTATATGGACGACTGTGCAAGATCTTGTTCTACGTTATCCAGCCGACCTGGCCAGCTGGTAGTTGTTGTCAGACCTGCAAGCGACCTTAAATGCAGCAACGACTTACGTCGCTTTCGTCTTGCTCCGGCTCGGCACCCAGACCTTCATATCGCTCCCTTCCCCTTCGTATGCTACACGCTATCAGCAACTGTCAAGCCGACTGATTGATGTACCAATCAGGTGCACGCCAAATGTCGCGAATCCAAAGACTGCACATGCTGCCCGCTCAAGCGGGAATGCCGCATTCGAGAAAGGTCTTTCCGGATCGGTTTTCAGTGCCGAGCTCTGCGATGGTGCATACACCATATACAGCTCGTCCCTCCAGCCTATCGCCTTTCTCAGCTATGTGAAGACCGGTACGAAAGTAGCTCACCTCCTAATGGCTCGGGAAACTTCCCTTCATCCCTCCACCTCTCCACCACTTCCTTCATCGCCCTCCCCATTACTCGCTTGCCCCCTTTGACCACCCAATCCGCAAAGAACACGCAGACGACCTCGAGGTCCAGCTCATCACCCTCGTCATCCTCCCGCTTTCCCATCCCTGGTCGAGCAAGGGAGTGGAACTGCCAAGGACAGCTCGAGCCGTCTCTTGAGTCCGCTTGGAGCTCTGCAAGGACGGAAGGTCGGAGCAGACCGACTGGAGGGAGTCGAGCCTGGTAGTCTGAGAACGTTAGGTGGAATGGGGTATAGATGTCGCGGGATTGAGGGTGAGAGAGGGGATATGGATCATGGAGAGGATGCGAGGGGAAATTATCGGCTGCGAGGACGACGGGCAGCAGAGAGGGAGGCATCGCGCCGAAAGTCTTGGATTGAGGATAGAAGATGAGGTGCGCGTCAGGCTGACTGACTACTACTACTGCTGAAGTGGAGACGTGTCCGGAAATCAAGCTAACTTTTTGGCTGAGCAAATTACGGAATCTGGGGTCTCGTTGCGTCCAATGCGGCAACACGAACATGCTTAGAAATTCGACTGAAATCTAGTCAAGTTAGCAACTCTTACACTCGTCAGAACTTGTACCTCCTTACGCTTTAGCAATCTGGCCATGGCAGTGTCCAGTCAGGAGAACGCTGACAACACCGGACAACTAATCTGCGCATTGCAGGAGGACGATTGGTGGAGTACGACTCGTGCTCTCACGGAAACGTGTGAGTATGGGAAAGATCGTCGCTCCAGAACATCCCCCAGTACCTTTCCGAGACCATTTCGGTCGGAACAGATCGATCGGGAATGCGGTTATTCGGCAATGAAATGTTTGTAGGGGAGGCGAAGTCCGGGCCTCCCTCTACGCCGGGTTTTGGTCAGCTGTAGGTCAATTAAGGTACGGAGATCCCACGAGCCTAGAAATGTGTTGATCGGCTAGCCTGAACTCTAAGACCATCTGGTTCCGTATTTTCGGTTGGGCGTCGCACTCTCGAAAACGCCTCGGACTTCGGAGTACGTACGTCGTGACGCCAATTTGTCGGAATAAGTAGTCTTTTTCATGTCCAGGGCACGGGATCCGAGCGGGGCTAATGCATTTTGGTCATTGCAGGTACCGGCACAGTAGTTTCTCGACACCGCTCCCCGCAAACCGCCGCCTCCGTCGTATACGACCCGGACGTCGTTCCCTAAATCGTGCTTGTCCTCCGTTGCCTTTTTGACTGGTCATCATAAGTTGGCGAAGACTCCAAGAAGGTGGAGGTCGGAACACGATTTCTCGTCCATCCCCAGCATCAGATTCTTCGCTTCGACGCGCTCCACGTCACTTGAAAGCTCTCGTCAGCTCAAGTTGAAATTGAACCATCACATTATACATCTCCATCATCGGGCGTCTGTATCAGTCGACATCCCGTGGGTACTCCATCGACCATGTCTTGATCCGGACATCACGCACGTCGACTGAGCGTGCCTGTCATCTCTCCTCTAGTTCAGATCATTGATCTCGGCGTAATATCGGGTTCCCTTCCGCCGATCAATCGACCTTGTCCCTTTCGTCACACGGACAGGTGTACCCCGAAAGGCGTCATCAGATCCGCGAGGTTGCTGTCTCAGTCAAAGGCATCCTTTGAACCAAAGGGTTAGTTCCATCAGATGCGCTCAGATGACGGAAGCTGAAACCCCTGCTCTGGATTGCAGACACCTAATCCTCACGACGCAAGAGGTCCCTTGGCCCCGCTTGGGACCCCATCACACGATCGTCCTGAAACTCGCTCCATCCTCGCTCTCGAATCGATACCTCTCTCTCAGCATCGGTGACCTGATCGACATTTTATGTCGTGCTGGAATTCTACAAGAATTAGAGTCAATCAATTGCTTAGCCTCGCAATCTGAAAGGTGAGCCTACTTCAGCCTCTTCATTCCATCATTCCTCGCTCGCCATCGCTTTTCTTGATTCAAAAGAGCGTCTTCCAAACCTTCCGCGCGAAGGCATGGCGTCATGAGCGAAGTAGCGGTGTTCAACTTCACGCGGCTGTGAAAGGAGGATCCCCGAGCGGGATCGAAGCGTCATCCAATGGCAGCTTGAGATGGTGTCCGGTTTGATGAGGGCTTCCACTTGATATCTCTTCTCTCGCTCGACACTTCAATCATTTTGGATTCGTAAGCTGATGGAAACACCATGCGTGGTCTTGTAGTCCGAAAGCTGCATCCAGCCATGTCCGATTCTCGACTCGCCCATGCTTCCCATCGACATCACCCTCACTCCGCCCAATCCTACCCCAGCCATGGTCTGGCCCCAGCCTACCCCTCCCACTCAACCCACCCATCCTACAGTCATCATCCGTCGAGGCATATGTCCAATGGCCCTTCGGCGCCCGTCCTCGTCAGCGCCCATCAAGGCATGCCTATGGGCGGGCCTTCTGACGGCATCGGACCTCCTCCTGTCTCAGCCATGGGCAATGGGCATGGACATGTCTCACCTGCCAATGGACCCGGAGTAAGCCCTACAGCGAGGGCTGCGAAGGAAAAGATGGACAACGTGCTTTCACAGCTTGCGACAGCCAACGAGAACACCTGGATGCTGATCGGTGCGCCTGGGAGCTCATTTCAAAATATGGACTGGCTGATGAATTTTGAGCAGGCGCCGTCGCCGAGCAGATGCAGGATCAAGACCGAGCCCTGGCGGCATTCGAGAACGCGCTGCGCCACAATCCCACTTCCATTCTCGCGCTTAATGCCGTCGCATCCATTGCGAGAAGCCGAGACAACTTCGACAAGGCGATCGAGTACTTTCAGCGGATCCTCAACATCAAGCAGGATAATGGGGAGGTTTGGGGCTCAATGGGTGAATCAGCCGTTCAGTTTCGGGATCATGGATACTGATTCAGCGGTGCAGGTCATTGCTTGTTGATGAAGGACGATCTACCGAAAGCCTATACCGCCTATCAACAAGCATTATATCATCTCCCAAACCCCAAGGTGAGCTGCCCAATCATTCAGTGGTGAAGGGCGAACTGACCTGCCCAGCAGGAACCTAAGCTCTGGTACGGTATTGGCATTCTATACGATCGCTACGGCTCCTTCGAGCATGCCGAGGAGGCCTTCTCGAGCGTGCTCAAAATGGATCCCAGTACGTGCTTCTCGATATCAGGCCTTCGACGCTTATCACGTCATAGACTTCGAGAAGGCGAATGAAATCTACTTCCGACTGGGAATCATCTACAAGCATCAGCGAAAATACCAGGCCAGTTTGGAGGTGCGTTCATTCATGATTTCGATGCTGCGGTGCTGAAACGTCTCGCAGTGCTTCCGATACATCCTCAACAATCCGCCTCGACCGTTGACATCTTGGGATATCTGGTTCCAGCTCGGCCACGTTTACGAGCAAGATCGCGATGTGAGCTTTCCTCGAAATTAACGAAGGAAGGAGCTCATGATGTACAGTATGAAGCCGCTCGAGACGCGTACACGCGGGTCCTTGACCATCAGCCTGACCATGCAAAGGTCCTGCAACAGCTTGGCTGGCTTCATCATCAACCTGGAGCGCCTTTTGCCGATCAGGACAAAGCGGTGGCATACCTGACAAAGAGTCTCGAAACGGGTGAGCAATTCTTTCCGTTCGACTAGGCTTATATTGATCTTCGCAGACGGGTCCGATGCTCAGAGCTGGTACCTGCTCGGCCGAGCGTTCATGGCTGGTCAGCGATACAACAAGGCTTACGAAGCCTATCAACAGGCAGTCTACCGCGATGGTCGTAATCCGACCTTCTGGTGCTCCATCGGCGTCCTCTACTATCAGATCAACCAGTACCGCGATGCCCTGGACGCCTACTCCCGCGCTATCCGTCTCAACCCTTATATCAGCGAGGTGTGGTATAACCTTGGCAGCCTATACGAGTCTTGCAACAATCAAGTCACCGATGCTATCGATGCGTACACTCGAGCGGCTGACCTCGACCCGACAAACTCCACCATCAAGCAGCGACTTGGTATGCTGCAGAATGCCGGGTCTACCAATATACCCCTTCCACCAGCGCCTGGTCCCGTTGATGTGCATCCTTCGCAGTACAGCGCTGCTCCAGCTGGAGGATACCCGCCCAACGGATCCCCCACTGCTTCACCCCGTGCCGCGCAGATACCGCCACCGAACGATCCTCGCGATGCTCCTCAAGGTGGCCGGGACCTTCCGCCACCTCCGCCTGGTGGCGAGCTCAACCGGACCCACTCACCTGGACCGTTTCGCGGAGGAGCCGCACCTCCGCCACTTCAGCATGTCGACGAGTCGCGTGGTGCAATGTCCCGGCACGCACCGCTTGCACGAATGGAGATGGAGCGCCCTGACCCGCGTGACCCGCGGGAGACGTATCGAGACGGCCCGCAACGCTACGATCCAGCCGCGGAGGCTCAGTCACGCCGACTTGTTGGGTCGCCTGGATCACCCCAACGTCGCCCAGACAGCTACTCCGGGTACCAGAATCCCAATGCTTATCCCCGAGATCGCGAGAGGGAAGAATGGGAGCGGAACCGCGATAGGGCTCGTCATGGTCCGGGTGGTCTGCACGACCCTCGTGGACCGTCTCCTCGAATGCAGGATCGTGCTCCACATCCCACTCAGGACCCTCGCAGACAGTCATCACCTCGTGTGCCGCCAGACTACCGCGGCGACTATGCCCGTACTGGCGAGGGCTCCCAGCCATTTTACGGTCAAGACGGACGAGGTCAATATCCACCAGCTCCTGATTTGCGAGACCGTGGATACGACAGACGATTCGACGAGCGAAGTGAAGCCAAAGTTCGTGAGCCGACGCCAAACGGCAATGGAATGCGTCATGCCTCAATATCTCGTGAGCCTCGCCCTGAAGAGCTTCGCCCGACCAGCCCCGCTCCGTCTTCTGGTAGTAGGGCTGACTCGAAGAAGAAGACTGACAAGAAAGAGGAGACAAAGGGTGGAACGAAGCGCGCGAAGGAGGACAAGCCGCTGAGCAAGAAGGGAAGTGGGGACAAGAAATCACTCGTTGTGACCTTGCGCACTGGCAGTAAGGAGGAGGAAGCGACGTCGCCGAAGGGCACTGCTGGAAGTAGTCCACCCGGATCGATACCCTCTAGCACACCTCAAGCAATCGCACAACACCCGGTATTACCGAGCCGAGAGGTAGATGAGGGTGAGTACTGCCCTTAAGAGGAGAGCGTGGTCTGACTCTTCACAGATTATGACGAAGGCGCCGCTGACGCGCTGATGGCACTTCATGGCGTCTGTTTGCCTCAGAACGGCATGGAAGACACCACGCCCAGTCCTGCTTCAGGATCCGTTGTTGGTACCAAGCGTGCCGCCTCGCCGGCCTCCCCTCAAGTCAGCAAGAAGGCGAAATCCGGCGGTATGTCTCCCAAGCCCTCTCCCGCCCCTTCCAGTTCGGACCGTGTGCGTACTGTCATCGAGGTTCTCAATGTGCCCCGCATCGATTCCCCGCTCTCTCGGCCGATCTCCGCGATGGAGCCGAAGAAGCCCGCGGAGCAGCAAAGTGAGACGACTGGCGCGGAAGGTGTCGTTTCGACTTCGGCGCCAACCACAGTTGCCTTCCCTCAGGCCGAGGTTGCGGACGTGGCGACTCCCACAAAGGAAACGACACCGCCTGTACCGCTCATCCAGACGGACGCCGTAGCGGATGGGTTGGTCGAAGCTAGTGGCAAGGAGGCTAGTGGCGAGGAAGCTAGCGACACTGAAGCTAGCGGGAAGGCGAGTGAGGCGGGCGCGGTCGGGGAGTCTCCCGAGACGAAGGGCGCATCAGAAGCAGTAGATGGGGATGTGGTGATGGGAGAAGCGGAAGCGGAAGCAGAAGCAGAAGCAGAAGCAGAAGCAGAAGCAGAAGCAGAAGCAGAAGTAGAGCAGGAGACGTAGAAACAAAGATCTAAAGCTTGACGGCTTTCCTGTTTGTAGTATCTTGGGTTGAGGGCGTCGTCACTAGCTCGGTAG
>JAABUI010002396.1_pt1 | contig 10394 bp, 12 predicted proteins | sample 5559111 | NCBI WGS metagenome assembly JAABUI01 (sample SAMN10711870, study PRJNA513365) | rock metagenome | isolation source: Antarctica rocks | place: Antarctica: Victoria Land, Buttleship Promontory
GGGATTCTGTGCATAATTGTCGGTAGGCAACAGTTGCCCTGAGTGTGTCGGGTCCGAAGAGGAAGACGGGCGGCATGAGGGATATCGGTGTTACCGGGAAGGTCGTCGGTGACGTGCATGCCGATCCCGGTCGTTGCCGGAAGTGTCTTTTTGCTCGCCGCCGTGTCTGAGGAGTGATCGTCTTGAGTAGCTATGGCAGTTCGCCGTTGACGCACCCCAACGGGCGCGGACGCCGCGGTGGCCGTGTCGCCGTGGGGGGCGAGGACAGATTCCATGGCTCGGTGCCGGTTCGACCACGTGCAGGTCTTGGGGTCGAGGGTGCGGAGGGGCGGATCTTCGAAGGGGGGGATTCCCGCGACGGTGCGCCCGATTGGGTGGGGTTGAGCGCGGCGTTGATCGCCGGTGTGCCGGCATTGCTCGATGAGGTGCGGGTGTTGCTCGGGCCGGTGGCCCCGGAGTACGCCGAGTACCTCATCGAGGGTCGCACTGAGGTCGTGCCGGCCGCGGAAGCCGCGATGGTCGCGTTCGTGGAGCATGCTCAACAATGTTTGTGCCCCAACGAGGAGGAGTGGGGGGCGGCGCTCCTGCCGGGCACTGTGTTGTCGATGTTCGAGGAGGTCGGTCATACCCAGTGGCGGGAGGGCTTCGCGTTGCGCACCCTGTTGTCGGCTTATCAGGTGGGTGGTCGGGTCGCGTGGCGTCGTGTTGCTGCGACCGCGTTGGGCATTCGGGTTGGGTCGTCGGCTCTCGCTGCACTGGCGGAAGCTGTGTTCTACTTCGTTGACGAGCTGTGCGCCGCGTCCACCGACGGCTACGTCGAGGCGCAGACCGCATCAGCGGCTGAGCGTGAGCATCGGCGCGATGTGCTCGTCGAGATGCTGTTGTCCGACCGGTCCGATAGTGCCGCGTTGCAGGCGGCGGCCAGCGAGGCCGGGTGGGTGTTGCCCAAGCGTGCTGCTGTGGTGTTCATCGAAGCGGGCAATAAGGCGGGTCGCCATGCACTGATGGCGCTGGGACCACGTTGTCTGCCTGTGCATACCGGTGGATTCACTGGGATGATCGTGCCCGACGCGGACGGGCCGGGGCAGCGAGGCCGCTTGAGGGTGGCGTTGCGGGGCAGCGGCGCCGTTGTAGGGCGGGTGGTCGCGTTGCGACAGCTGCCGCCCAGCGCCCGCTTAGCTGGGTTGGCCGCGGAACTGGTGCGCGCCGGGCAACTCAGTGGTGACCCGGTGTTCGTCGAGGAGCACCTCGACGCGGTGATCGTGCACCGCGACCCCGACCTGTTGGGTCTGCTCCGCGAGCAATCCCTTGCCCCATTGGCTGATGCCGCCCCCACTTCACGTCCGATGCTGCAGGACACTCTGCGGTCCTGGTTGCGTCACATGGGTGACGGGGCGGCTGTGGCCGAGGAGCTACATGTGCACCGGCAAACCGTGCGTTACCGGTTGGGGCGCTTGCGGGCACTTTTCGGACCCGCACTGGAGGACCCAGCCAGCCGTGCCCGCCTCACACTCGCTCTCGCCTGGGATCCGGAGAGCGATTCTGTCGCGCCGTCCGCGTCCGCACCCGACCGTGAGATGGCGGGGGCGCAGCATGCTGAGAGCAAGCCCAGTCCACGGTTGCGATAGCGGCAACTGGGCGCAATCCGGGACGCGATGGGGAGCCGTGGAGCCGGCCGATTCTACGGAGAGATGAGTTTTAGATGGGGGTGTACCGCATCCTGTGGCGCAGCGTGGTGGGCGCCGTCGTTGTTGTCGGAGCAGCCACCGCATTCCTATCCTTGCCGCTACGCAGTGTGATGGGGTTAGCCGTGTGCGGCGCGATCCTCGGCCCCTCGGTGGGCGCTCGGATTCACTTCCGCACCCATCGCATTCCGGTGCCGACATTGGCGTACCTGTTGAAAGCCAGTGCGGTCACCACGGTGGGTGTCCTCGCGTTGTCCGGCCTCATGGCACTGTGCGGGGTGACCGCGCTGCTCGAGATGGGCGTGCTCGCGGCGTGTTCACCGACCGTCCTGCGGCGTTGCCCGCCCTGCACACCGATGTACCACCGATCACGCGCGGACACTGGTGCGGGCACCCCAGACCCGCGTGCACCGTCCTATCACTTACTTAGTGACGCGGAGCTGTGTTGGCGCTGGCGCACGAGTTACGGGGCCCTACAACACACTGTTTCACCCGATCAGCGGCTTTTTCTGATCACCACCCGGTCCGCACTGCTCGACGAGTTGGCTCACCGCGATCCGCAAGGGTTCACCCGCTGGCTCGACAGCGGCGCCGACGCCGCCAGCGACCCCGCCCGATACCTTGACAGCCCCCACTCCAGCTGATAGCTAGCCGTTCCGTGCCCTGACGTCACTGAGGACGAGTGCGTGCTGGTGGTTCGTGGCTGGCGAAGCAGTGTCAGGTCTTGCCGGGTGGCTGCGGGGGTGGCGGTCAGCGGGGCGCACTACGGAGGATCTGCTGGGGGATTTCCGGATGTGCGCGCAGCGGGGTGTGGTCCTGTCCAGTCGAGGCAGACGACGACGGCGTCGTCATGGAGCTCGCCGCCTTCGTGGTGGGCGAGGAGTTCGCCGATGAGCGAGCGCACGCTTTCCCCGGGGGAGTGGGTGCGGGTGGCGAGGATGGCATGGTCGAGTTTGACTGCGCCGAACTCGTCGTCATGGGGGGACCGTGCGGTGTGCACTCCGTCGCTGACGATGACCAGTCGGTCCCCGGGTTCGAGTTGGATTTCTTGCGCGGTGTAGTTCGTGCCGTCGAACATTCCCAGGGGCAGCTGCGCGTCGAGTTCGAGGTGTTCCACGTGGCTATGTCGGAGCCGGAGCAGCAGGGGGGAGCCGGCGTCGACCGCCTGCATCCGGCCGGTGGCCAGGTCGACTTGCAGGAGCAGCATCTGCAGGAACCGGCGTCCGGTGTGGTTGGCGTAGAGGGCTTGGTCGGTCAGGCAGGCTTGGTCGGTCAGGCTGAGTCCGGCTCGGCGCGCGTTGCGTAGAGCGGTGACGGCGAGGGTGGTGAGCAGGGCGGCAGGAGCGCCGAGCCCGTTGCCGTCACAGACACTGAGCTGCAGAGAGTCCGCTGAACAGGACCAATCGAAATTGTCCCCACCGACCTGGTAGGCGGGTTCGAGCTGACCGGCGAGGGTGAACTCCGCGGCCGCGACCGCGTGGGCCGGTAGCAGCTGCCATTGCAATTCGGCGGCCAAGGACAGTCGCTGGGTCCGCGCGGCCCGCCGGTAGAGGTCGGTCTCCTTACCCGCTGCGACAAGGGCGTATCCGACAGCGGTGGCCAGCTCGGCCAGTTCCCGCTGCTGCTCGGCACCGGGTGCGGCAGGCAGGCTCAGCTGCAGGACGCCGAGCCGCTCACCACGAACGGTCACCGGCAGCCGAACCGGCACCCCGCGGTCCCCGGACGGTCCGAGGTCGGGTTGCTGAGAACGGAAGGCGCGCCCGGGCGCGGTGCCATCGACAGGGATGGGCGTGTTCGGCTGCTCCACCGGTTGCAGCACGCTGAACCGATAGTCGGCCACCAACAGCTGAACGTCGCAGGCGTCCCACTGCTCCTGGAGCAGGGCACGCAGCGCGGGGACCATCGAACTGGCAGATGCCTTGTCCATCGCCATCAGCGTGGCGGCTACCCGCTCACTGGAGTGCATCATGGGCCGCGCCTCCGATCGGCAGCCGCTGTGCGGCGCAACCCTGGGGCACCCGGAATCGACCCGCCGACCCTGTGAGCCCAGCGGAGACTCCGCGCAGCGGGTCACACCGCGAACACATATGGGCAACAATGGGAAGTGGCACAGTGGAGAGTATGACCGTGGGTGAACACTGCGCGCTTGACGCGGCTGAAGTGGTGGCTGTGCTGGACGCCGCGACGCCGCTGGTCCTGTTGTGGGGAAGTGCTGAGCAGGGTGCGCAACCGCAGGTCTCTGCCGCCCAGCTGCGGGTGCTGCTGCTGGTGGCCCAGTACGGCAGCATGAACCTCAATGCCCTCGCCGATGAGCTCGAAGCGATCCCGTCCTCGGCGAGTCGGCTGTGTGACCGACTGATCGCGGCGGGGTGGTTGACCCGCCAGCCCAATGAACGCAACCGCCGCGAGGTCATCTTGGGGCTGAGTCGTTCCGGGCGTCGACTCCTCGACGATCTGGCTGCCAGCCGCCGGTCGGCCTTCGCGCATGTCTTGGCGGCGATGGCTCCCACCGACCGACAGGCATTGCTCACCGGACTGACCCGGTTCAACGAGGCCTCCCCGTAGGCCACTATCACCCGACTCCGGCTTCGGCGTGTCCACCGCGAAACCCTGAAGGGCGAGGGCTGCGTGGCGGATGCGCAGGGGCGTGGGTTTCGTCGCGCCGGTGCATCACCGAAGCGATACAGTTGTCATAAGGCAAACATGCCGGTGAGGTATCCGCGTTGTCGGTTCAGTTGGTGCGGTGCTCGGGATGGGCCAGGCCGAGCGTCGACACCAAGTGAGACGCCGTGGCGGCGAGGAGAAGGGTAGGAAGATGAGTCAGAACGTGGTGATTACCGGGGCGAGCGCGGGGATTGCGCGGGCTACCGCCCAACAGTTCGGTGCCCGGGGGGCCAATGTCGGGTTGTTGGCGCGGGGGCAGGCTGGGTTGGATGGGGCAGTCAGGGATGTTGAGCTGGCGGGGGGCAAGGCGTTGGGGGTGTCCACCGATGTCGCCGATTACGACCAGGTGGAGGCCGCCGCGGTGCGGGTGGAGGAGGCGTTCGGACCGATCGACGTGTGGATCAACGTCGCGTTCACGTCGGTGTTCGCGCCGTTCATCGAGATCAAGCCCGAGGAGTTCCGGCGCGTCACGGAGGTGTCCTACCTCGGCTTCGTCTACGGCACCCATGTGGCGTTGTCGCGGATGTTGCCCCGCGACCGGGGCACGATCGTTCAGGTCGGTTCCGCCCTGGGTTATCGCAGTATCCCACTGCAGTCGGCGTACTGCGGTGCCAAACACGCGATCAACGGGTTCACCGAGACGATTCGCACCGAGCTGATCCACGACAAGTCCAACGTGCACATCACCGTGGCGCAGATGCCGGCGGTGAACACCCCGCAGTTTTCCTGGGTGTTGTCCCGGCTGCCGAACCATCCGCAGCCGGTGCCCCCCATTTATCAGCCGGAGGTCGCTGCCCGTGGTGTCGTGTATGCCGCGGATCATCCCCACCGCAAGCAGTACTACGTGGGGGCCTCGACCGTGGGCACGATCTGGGGCCAAAAGGTTGCCGCCCCGTTGCTCGATATCTATCTGGGTCGCACCGGGTTCAAGTCTCAGCAGACCAGCGAGGAGGTCGGACCGGATCGGCCGCACAACTTGTGGGAGCCCGTCGACGGGGAGCAGGGCCGTGATCACGGGGCGCACGGCGTTTTCGACTCGACGTCGCACGGGAGCGCACCGCAGTTGTGGTGCTCCCACCATGTTCGAGAGGTCAGTGCGGTAGCGGCAGCGGCCGGTGTGGGGGCTGTGGTGGGCGGGGTGAGATGGCTGCGCCGGCGGTGAGTGGGTTCGTGGCGGTGCGAGCCGCCTACGGTGCTGTGCTGCTCAGCGCACCAGGACCGGTGGTGCGGCTGTATTCCGGGCACCCCGATGATCGGCGGTCCCGTCGGGTCGCGCGGCTGCTCGGTGCCCGCCACCTCACCCAAGCGGTGCTGACTGTGGGTGCACCGAGTGCGACGGTGCGCGCGTTGGGTGTGGAGGCCGACCTGGCCCACGCCGTGTCCATGCTCGGGTTAGCCGCTGGCGACCGGTCGCGGCGGCGGGCCGGCCTGAGCGACGCGGTGGGCGCCGCCAGCTTCGCCGCGGTGGGGGCATTGCTGGCTCGCCGCACCCCACCCCCGCCCCTGTATGCCCTTCGTGGCGGGGTGCTCGAGCAAGTCGGGGCGTTACGGGAAGTCGCCGCGGCCCTGCTGGCCCCATGGTTGCTCCCAGCCTCGCTGCGTCACCCAGTTCCGCTGCGACGGGGGGGACACCAGGGTGTGCCGAGAAACGAATCCCCGGTGAGCAGGAATGAGGTGGGCGGGTGAACGCTCGCGAGGTGACGATCGACCGTATCGCGGTGTCGGTTTATGAGGTGCCGACTGATCAGCCGGAGGCGGACGGCACCGCCACGTGGTCCTCGACCACCCTGGTGCTCGTGGAGGCGTCTGGGGGCGGTGTCACCGGACTGGGATACACCTACGCTGGATTGGGGTGCAAACCCGTGATCGAGGGCCCGTTGGCCGGCGCCGTCATCGGTCGGTCCGCTCTGGACGTGCCAGGAGCGTGGGAGATGATGGTCCGGGCGATCCGGAATTTGGGCCGCCCCGGCCTGGTGTCCTGCGCGATCAGCGCGGTGGACACCGCGCTGTGGGATCTGAAGGCGCGCCTGCTCGACCTGCCGACGTGCCGGTTGCTGGGCATGGTCCACGAGGAGGTGCCCATTTATGGCAGCGGCGGTTTCACCACCTATGACGCACCCACGGCCCGAGCCCAGCTCGAGCACTGGGTGGCTCGGTGGGACCTTCCCCGGGTGAAAATCAAGATCGGCGAGTCCTGGGGCAGCGAGCCGGGCCGGGACCTGGCCCGCATCGCCTACGCCCGCCAGGTGATCGGCCCCGATGTTGCGCTGTTCGTCGACGCCAACGGTGGTTACACCCGCAAGCAAGCCGTCCGGATGGCGCACGCCATGGTCGATCAGGATGTGACCTGGTTCGAGGAACCGGTGTCCTCCGACGATTTGGCCGGGCTCCGGGAGGTGCGTGAGCAGACCAGCCCGGACACCGCGGCCGGCGAGTACGGCTACGACCTGGTCTACTTCGCTCGGATGGTCACCGCCCAGGCGGTGGACTGCCTGCAAATCGACGTTACCCGCTGCGGTGGTATCACCGACTGGTTGCGGGCCGCGGCGGTGGCCGCCGCGCACAATCTGCAAGTGTCCGGACACTGCGCCCCGAACCTGCATGCCCATGTGGCCGCTGCGATCCCCAACCTGCGGCATTTGGAGTACTTCCACGACCACGTCCGCCTCGAAGGGATGCTGTTCGACGGGGTACTCGACCCCACCGGTGGGGTCCTGCGCCCGGATCAAGGTAGGCCTGGATGTGGGCTGACGTTCAAACACGCCGACGCGCAGCCGTTTCGGGTGGCCTAGATGACGCACTCCGTGGTCCCCACCGGTCCCACTGAGCATGGTGACGTGGTCGGCGCTGGGGTGCAGGCCACGATCGCCGATGACCGTGCCCGACTCCTGAAGGGTCGCGGCCCTGGCGTCAGTGCGAGGGAAATCGAGGGGAACACCCGGGCGCGCCCGCAGGTGGGTGGTGATGCGACCCCGCAGCACCTGCAGGCGGTGGCGCATCAGACTGCACTCGCCCGGGGAGAGGCAACCGCCCTCGCGCTCGACATCGCTACGACCCGCGACCACCTCGGCGCCAGCCTGCACGCGATCGGACAGACGCTCAGCCCACAACAGGCCATCACCCGCGGAATACGCACCGCGACGGCCACCGTGCAGGACGGAGGGTCGCCGTGGGCTGCGATGGCCGGTGGTCGTGCCTGCATCGTTGCTGCGGTGAGCGTGCTCATCATCGTGGTGCTCCTGCGGCGGCGTCACTAGCTGCTGGGCGATGTGATGGGTGCGTTGGCATCGTCGAGCATCGGTGATCGGGCGAGCAGTGCTGTGGCGCCCACGATTAGTGCGGCTGCGAGAAATGCGGCGACAAGCCAGCCGCCGGTGCGGGTGTGTTCACCGAAGACGGCGACGCCGAACACGGCGGCTACGATCGGATTGGTCAGGGTCAGCGCGGGTTGGGAGGCGAGCAAGCTGCCCGCCTGTATGGTTTTTGCAGGGAGAAGAAGAATTCGGGGCCGAGCACGATGAGCACATAAGTTTGCCAGCCCAACAGGATCCCGCTGAGGTTGTGGGCCGCGTAGTTTCCGACGACTCCGGCGACCAGCGCGGCGGTCAGCCCGAAACCCGCTCCGGTGGCGACCCCGAGGTAGGCGGCGCGGCGATCGTGACTGGCATCGGCGCTGTCCCTGAACAGGACCCCGACGATGAGCTACACGACCACGATTCCGGCTACCCACCGCAGGGTTGGGGCACCACTGTGGTTGCCGCCGGAGGGTTGCAGGGAGTGCAACAGCAGCGCTAACCCAGCGGTTATCCCCACCACGGCGGCCACTCTCGCCGGTGCACTCGGGTGTGGAACACCGCGGCGGCGAGGAGCAAGGTGAATGCCAGTTCCACGACGAGGACCGGTTGCACCAGGGCGAGTGGCCCGGTGGCCAGGGCGCCGGCCTGCAGCCCGAACCCCACGATGATCGCGGCGATCCCCGCCCACCACCCAGGTTTGTGCGCCAGGTCCCACATCATGGCCCGACCCGAGGAGGATGGCTCCGCCTGCTCGCGGGCGACCTTGCGTTGCAGCACCGACGAGCTCGCGTTGACAGGCCAACGCCGCTGCCGTCGCCAACGCCACACTCAGCAGCACTGCGACCGCCCGACAGGCACACGCAGGGCGGGACGATCCGGCGCGGATTCCGGCCGGGGTCGACGTTGGCCCGCGGACCCCGTGCTGCGCCGATGTGTCGCCTCATCCGGGGTGCAGTCCCCACCGGGAGCTTGCGGTGTGACCGGGTTCGAGCCGGATGAGCCCGTCGCCGCTGACGAAGGCGTTCGGGGCGCAGGTCATCGGTTCCACTCCCAGCCCACGGCGCCAGTAGGGCTTGGGCTGGGTGTGGGCGGTGTAGATCTCGACGAACGGGTAGCTCTCGTCGAGCCAGACGTCGGCGTGGCGACCGTCTGGGGCGCTCATCCGCACCCACGCCAGTCCGTTGGCGTCGCGGGCCAGGTCGGTGAAGGTGTAATCGACGTCCTGGTGCCCGATCCCCCGTGCGGCCCGGAAGTCATAGGGGATCCGTTGACCGGTTCGGCCCCGGTCGGCAGACCTCGATCGTTGGTGGGCAACCATTGCCCGGCGTCGAGTTGCAGGGTGCACGGGTCGATGAGTTCCGTGCCCAGGGTGAGGTAGGGATGTTGCCCGCCACCGTAGGGGCAGGGTTGTTCACCCAGGTTCGTGGCTGTGGTGTGCACTGTCAGCCCCCGCTCACCGAGGGTGTAGGCGACGGTAACGTCCAGGGTGAAGGGGTACCCCATCATGGGGTGCAGCACGGTGCCCATGACAACCCGATTGGTGGTGTGCTCGCGGGCGGTCCAGCTGCGCCACCGCAGGAACCCATGGATAGCGTTGTGCTTGTCCGGTTCGGTGAGCGGTACTTGGTGATCGGTGCCGTCGAAGGTGTAGGCGCCGTCGGCGAGCCGGTTGGGCCACGGGATGAGTGGGAGCCCGCGGGCACCGGTGCACCGCTCGTCCACGTCGTAACCGTCCAGCACCGGGCGTCCACCGGCGAGGAAGCTGCGGATTCCGCCACCGACCTCAACGATGCGCACCTGGTTCTCCCCGGCGGTGATCTCGAACTGGGTCCCAGAGGGTCTGACGGTCATGGTGCAGGCCTGCTTTCTTGGGTGCGGGTAGGCCGGGGCGCGGGTGATGCCTGGTGCCGGTCATGGTCGACCGTGCTTGTGGGTGGTGGGAGCGGTAGTGGTTGCTTTCGACAAAGCGGTTGGCCCCGCACCCTCGAACCGGTGGAACTCCGGTCGGTGGTTGCAGATCGTAAGGCGTTGCGTTAGATGCCGGCGGCGTTGGCGTAGTACTGCTGGTCCTCCCGCCAGCCGCCTTGTCCCATCCCGATGTCAGCGGTGTCGGCCACGAATTCGATGGCCTTGACCCACTTGACCATCTTGAAGCCGAGCTGGGTTTCGATCCGCACCCGCACCGGGGCGCCGTGCTCGACGGGCAGCGGGGCACCGTTCATTTCCAAGGCGAGGATGGTCTGCGGATTGTGCGCCAGATGCAACGGGATGGTGCCGTAGTAGTAGCCGTAGCGGCCCTCTCCTTCGGTTTCTCCCTTGTCGTCGTAGGCGTAGAACACGATGTGTTTCGCCGCGGGGTCGGGCTGGACCAGCTCGAGTACCCGGGCCAGGGGGACCCCGGCCCACTCGGCGGTGGCCGTCCACCCTTGGATGCAGTTGTGCTTGGTGATCTGCTGGGCTTGCCCGAGCTCATGCAGTTCGGGCAGGGACAGCGATAGGGGGTTCTGCACCAGGCCACCGATCTGCAGCCGGTAGGTGGCGAAGTCCTCAGCCACCAAGCCCCGGTAGTCCGTCCCGACCGGTGGGTAGCCGTTGACCCGGAAGTAGGGGGAGATGTGTGAACGGGAGAAACGCTCGCGGGAGGTGAAAGTTCGGGAGATCACCCGCTCGAAGGGGTTGACGATCAGTCCGAGCATCCGCTGGGTACGGCGGCGGTAGCGCAGGGAGAACCAGGTGACGATCACATGGA
>JAABUI010002397.1_pt1 | contig 10394 bp, 7 predicted proteins | sample 5559111 | NCBI WGS metagenome assembly JAABUI01 (sample SAMN10711870, study PRJNA513365) | rock metagenome | isolation source: Antarctica rocks | place: Antarctica: Victoria Land, Buttleship Promontory
TTTAACTCGTTATTTAACCTACTATATACTAAGTATTTCCCTAGGGTGGTATTTAGCCCTATTTACTTAGCTCTATATAAGACTAAGGTATTTATAGATACCTTAGAAATAGTAGGGTTTACTAAGGGTATAGATGGCCTAAGGCTAGCTGCGAAGTATCGTGAAAAAGCTATATTATAGAAGGAACTAACTAATAGAGAAGAGCTTAATACTATTATTTAGCTAACCCTATTTCTTCGAGTATTCATCCCTAGGCGTGCTAAGTATATTATTCGCATAAAAGAAGCCTACCTAGAAGAGGTAGAGGTCGAGCTACTAAGTAAAAGTAAGTCTATACGTAAATAGTAGGTGGAAAAGAGGATATTTAAATAGGGTATAGATTAACGTAAATCCTTTCTATATATTAAGTAAGTAATTTTAGATAATACTATAAGTAGTATAGATAAAGATCTATAGATATACCTAGCTACGGATGCTAGTAAGCGTTATCTAGGTAGAGTACTTTTCTAATTACTAGGAGAACCACCTAGAACGGAAGCGATTAAAAAATATAAAACTAGTTTAAAAATTATTATATTTATGTCCTTTAAGCTAGAGGAGGCTAAGATTCGGTATAATACTACCGAGAAGGAAGGCCTAGCTATAGTTAGGTATCTAGCTAAATATAAGTGCTTCGTTATAGGTTATAAATAAACTACGATACTATATACGGATTACGAAGCCTTAGAATCGATCCTTAGGATTAGTACCGACGTGTACGGTAGGATAGCTAGGTGGATGGATCGATTAACTAAATATAATTATATTATTCATTATAGGCCGTGTAAATCGAATATTATAGGGATCGCTAATGGATTGTTATAAGATATTGTGAGAAGGTGTATTGTTTACATGAATAATTGATTGTCATCTAATGAGAAGCCTGCAAGTAACAAGGAGACGGCTACTAAGGCGCCAAGGCGCCAAGCCCTCGTAACAATATGCACCGACAGAAAAGAAAGCCTATGCCCTATAGGCAACGTCTTAAAGACGACTTTACGACCTCTCCGCACGCATACGACCGTTAATATCGACCATATTAAGGTGCGATAACTATAGAAAAAACAGCACCGGGGTTTACTAGCTCTTTACGCTAATATCCCCTTCGAAAAACTGCGTCTGATGGGCAACCTGCAAGAACCGAAAGTCGGCATGAGTGTCAAGGTAGAAGCGCATCAAGACGGGCGTCCATCTAGCATTCCGTTATTTAGAATTGCATCTCGCAGGCATAGTCGGCAAGGGGAAATAGATGAGCGAGGATATAGGCGCAAATGAGGTCGCTAGCCATCGTTAATTTTCGCTTACTTTGTAAGGTGAGCCTTGAGGGCAGCTCCGCTAAGCTTACGTTTACCTTCTGGAGTTTTGCGCTTCCTAGTGCCAACTTTAGGAGCACTCCCGCTAGGGGCGGGGCTGGAATTGGCATTTTTATCGCTGAGGGCGACAGTAGTGGCGGCGGTAGCAGAGGCGTTAATAACGGGAGTAGCGGTCTTGCTAATAAGAGCCTGCTGGGCGGTATATGCGTTTAATTGCCAATTATCTGTGAATCGGAAAGACTTCCATATTGAAGCGGGGATTTGCGGATGTTCGGCGTTAAATTTAGCTGTAAAGGTGGCGCATTAATTGTCGGTGAATCTACCATCGAATATTTTATACACGGCCTTCGGCAACAGCTCCGTAGACGCCTTAGTCGTCGTAGCGAAGGCTACAATTTATAATAGCGCCTATTTCGCGTCTTTAAACTTAAGCTTCTTGTTAACAGAGGATTGTGCAAACGAAGCGATCTTAGTAAAGGCGTTAACGATAAGCGTAGACTAGTCAGCCACGCTGCTAACGACGTGTGTAGCGAAGTTAACCATATTTTATTCGTCGTTAGTTAGGCCACGATGTCGTTATAGATAGTTAGCTAAATCTAGGTCTAAACCTTCTTCAGCGGTCGCGCCCGACTTTGCTGCGTTAGCGTTAGCTGCGCCAGCGTTAGCTGCGCCAGAGTTGGCGACCTCCTTAGGGATCTCCTCGTCTTTAATCGAGGTCTTGCCTTAGTCTATAAGCATGTCCTTAGGGTTGCGTATATAGCCGACGATCTTGACATTATACTTGCCTATAAAGTCGTATATAGAGGCTCCGCGAACATCGGCAGCCTATCCGGCTATAATCTTACCACAAATCTAAGGCGTTGGATCGTCGTCGCTATAATTAGCAGCTACACTGAGGTCCCCTTATAGCACATAGAATTGCTTAAACGCTAGGTCGATAACGGTCTCGAAACCGTCTCTCGTCACCTTGCAGTTCGCAGCGGCGCCACGGTTAGGCCGAGTCTTATATAAGTCCCCATTATTATTGAAATCTTCTAGGTATGTAGCTGCGCGGGATCGCGTCGTAAGGGTGGTGATAACTAGGAAGGCGACGCGGTCGCTTAAAACACTACCCGAAGGGGGCTAGGTGTTAACGTCTTCTCTATTAATATTAAGTAGCCAGTCGAGGACGATAGGCTTATCGTTAGGATCGAGGCTAGTAGGGATAGGGGTGAGTTGCTGTACGTCTAGGTTAGTATATATGCGGCGACGGTTACGATGGGCCCATTCTAACTAAAATGGCTCCTACGGCCGAGATTGCAGGAACTGCTAAGTGATCGTTAGAGCAGGTGTTAAGGGCGTAACGGCTATAGAGCTTACGCCGAGTTGTGGCAACGTAAACGCTATACTAGCGGAGTCGTTTACGGGCTAGAAGGAGAAGGACATCGTGTCGACGAGAAGCAATGATGTAAAGGTCTATTAAGAATAAATGGTGATGATGTTTCTGCAAAGACTGTTTATTGTCCGTGATATAAGTTGTGTTATATATATGCGCGCTTACGCGTTTAAGAACGTCACGTGATTTCGTTACCGAGAGTCCTCGGCTAGTTACATCTTTACAGACGGCAGTTTATTATCACTATAGTGCATGGATAGGGTACGTCTATTATCAACGGGCTGGGATAACGACGGCTTATGCTCGCTGCATTATAGGGGTTCCATTAGCAGTCACGTTCCTGTTAGCATTTTCCTCGTAGGCGTTAATAAGCTCAGGTGCATGATCCAGTTCTTTAGCATTAATCCACATGTCGTATTCCGGGCCCTATCCTTGCCAACGGGCGAGGTACTCTGTTGAGCTACCGCGACCTCGCCGAATAATCCGCTTATTAAGCAGCCGTTCTAGCACCTATGACCTATATGTCTCGGTGTCGCCTTCGACGTGCACTAAGGGAGGCTCTTTAGGTCGAGGACGGTGGAAGGGATTATTTATAGGGTCTGGGCACGGCTCTAGCTAGGCGATAGTGAAGACGTTATATATCCTCTAATGAGTCGGTACCTCTAGACGATAAGCTAACCGTCCGACTCGTTCGAGAATCTTAAAAGGGCCGACGTATTGTTGGCCGTATTTTCGGCTAGTGAGGGCAGTTACAGGGATATCATATCCCTTATATAAACGCAGCAAAGCCAGGTCCCCTTCTCGGAGGAATTAGGGTTAATGGCGGCGATTATACGCATACTTCGCGTTGATGTCGGCGAATACAATGGCATCGGCGGCTTTAAGACGTGCCAGATCTCTTAGTAAGGTCTGGCGGTCGTAAGCTATAATGTCGAGCGGCTAGTTGAGTGCTAGACTAGTAGCAACTTCGTTAGGAGATTTGCTAATAGGGGCGGAGACGTTATTATTAAAACTCGCCTATATCGCCGGTATAGTTAATGGCCATTTGGTGACGTCAGAGAGTGTACTTATCCAGAATCGAAGCGCGATCTCGATAGTTTAATTAGTGCGTTCGCTCGCGCCATCTATCTAGGGGTGGTAGGCCGTGCTATATAGCAGCTTTACGCTAAGTTCGTGGAAGAGAGCCGACTAAAATTCGCTAAGGAACTTTCTATCTCTGTCTAAGATGATTACTTTTGGCAAGCCCTAATTAACCTTGCGCAGCCTACGGAGAAACCTAATCGCCTAGTCCTTAGTAGAGAAGGTGCTCTTACTAGGGATTAGGGTGATTTTCTTAGAGAATTTATATATCACCGTGAGGATCACGTCATATTTCTTTGAAGAAGACGGTGGTAGGGCGAGGATGAAATCGATGCCAAGAGTGTAGTACGGAATAGACGGGGTCGAAATGGGCTGTAAGGAGCCGTATGGCATATGTCGACGAGTTTAATAGAGTTAACACTCTAGGCAGTGCTTAAGGTATTCTTATAGGGTACGAGTAAGGCCTCGGATGAACCAGTGGCGAGAGATCGTCTTAAAGGTTTTTGTAAATCCTACGTGGTTCCCTGTATGCGCCATATCGAGGAACGTCTTAGCGCACGGAGAGGGGACATAAAGCCGACGACCGTCTATAGAGATCTTATAGATTAGACCGTTCTCCCGCAGGAAAGGAAGTTTAGTAGCGTCCTCGCTAGGGAGGTCCTCGTTAGCATCTAGGACCTTAATGATCTTCGTCCATTTAGCATCCTATTAGTAACCTTCGACGATTTGCGTACGGAGGTCGTCGCTAATCTCGATAAGAGAGATATAGTACGCATATAAAGCATTAAGCTCGCCTTCGGCATCGACATCGCTATTATTATTAGACTTCAGCCGTGATAACGTATTAGGCACAATATGCTGTTTGCCTAGCTTATAGCGAAATTCGAGATGGCGGAATCTTTAAATATACTCGGAAGCACGCACTAAACGAAGGTTAAGTTTAGTAGTAGAAGATGTCGTTATCGTCGTCTGCTTACTAATTCCGAGTGCGGCGCCGTGGTCGGTGTAAACGATTATGCTTAGCGCAGATTCGACTATATGACGGATTTTATGTAAGACCTAAACGATTCCGGCAAGTTCCAGCTCGGTTAGCTAGTAGCGAGTTTCTGCATCACGCAATAGGCGACTAAGGAAGAGTATCGGTCGAATTTACTACCTAGACGGGTAGTCGCCAACGAGCTCTCCGGATATATGGTAAACCATGGCGCCGAAACTAAACGCCTTACTGGCGTCGAGGTCCACATAGAGAATAAGTTTATCGTCAAAATGGACTAGGAAAGATAGTGTCGACAGCGCCTTTTATAAGGTCTTAAAAGAAAAGATTTCTTTATCCGAGGGTTGGTCAACAACGATCCGTAAAGCAAAATTTCTCCTCTCCTAGCCACTTCTTGGCGACGGCTTTAAGAGGGAAGTCTTACGCTCTTATAGAGGTTTCGTGATCGCTGCATAGTGCGCGACATAATTACGCAGCTAACCCGTGAAACCTAGGTATGTTTCCAGCTGAGACAACGTTATAGGAAAAGATAAGGCTGCAATAGCTCTCAATTTGTCTTCGGCGGTAGATAGGCCTAAAGAATCCACCTTTTAGCCCAGAAGCTGTATAGAAGGATAGCCTATAAAGGCTTTTATAGGGTTAATGGAGATGTTTGTCTTATTAAGTAGGGTAAAAACTTGGCGTAAGTGAGAGACGTGGTTATCAAGAGTTTTAGAGTGGATAACAATGTCGTTAACGTATGCTTTAGTAAATTATCGAAATGGTCTCAAAAGCCTATTAATTTATCTTTGCACGTAGGCAGGCGAGTTCTTATAGCCTATCACGGCGACGTTAAAAGTTTCTTAACCACGGTGGGATACTACTAACAATTTATATCTATCCTCTGGGTAAACTCGCTAATGGTAGAAGAAACTGGCGGCGTCTACGATAGTGATATATTTGCAGTCCTTCACCGCTGAGATCATATCGCCTTATAGAGGTAAAGGATAAACATCCGCCTATGTTATAGCATTAAGGCCACGGATGTCAACAACGGCTCTGCCCTTACGAATACCTTCTGCATTGGTTTTCTAGACGACGAAAACTGGAAAACTGAACGGGGTCGATTGGCTAGTCTAGTGTAAACGGCCCTGCTAGTGCAATTTGTTAAAGGTTTCGTCTACGACCCTCTTAGATTCGTTGCCGAGAGGGTAAACTCGTGCTGATTTTAGCACTTTATCCTCCTAGTCAGAACGCAAAGGAATCCTCATCCATTCCTGCTCTAGAATATCGGCAAATCCTCCTTCTTGCTAAAGGTTCGGGTACTCGTCAATAACTTAACGAAGCTGCGGCACGTCGTCATAGATTGTGACACCGTTTGGCAGGGTAAAGTCCTTAGCCGACGGCGTCACCGTTATTTCAGGCACGGATGTGACTGCAGTCACCGAAGGAGGATTCGGGACCGACCCTGATATCGACGTCGCCAACATAGCAATAGCCGAGGTAGTGACCACCTTATTAAAAACATGCTTAATCCAATTATTATAGTGTTGCCTTCTTGGCGTCCTTGTGGCCAAATCGGCTGCGTCCTCGACGCCGGAAGTAATATGAAGATAATTGTTAAAGTCTGCCTCAAAAATATGCCCGAGACGCAGATTGCGGGGAATTCTAACTTTATTCTCCGAGTCATTCTTGGCTAAAACGCTAGATAAGGATGAATCGATAAGATGCGTATACAAGGATAAACCCGAATCTTCTGGCTCGAAAAATAAATCTCTACGACTTGGCAAGCTTTTGATACTATGTACGGGGATCATGGCAGTGGATTTTGGCGGCATAACCATGGTAGCCACGGCGTGAATTGGGTAAGTGATGGAACGACTCCCCTTTGCCTTTAGCTCGATGGGAATAGTAACGCCACAACTGCTAATGCGTGCAGTTGAAGATGAAGTAAGGATGTCGATTTTCTTAGGCTGTAAAATGTCATTGCCGATAAGCATTTATGCTCGCAATTAGTTAATAATATGAATTTCTCGAGGCGAAGTCATAGCTATGACCTCCTCTTTGGCGCATCTGCTAGGGAGGTAGATTAGCAAGATAACGTATTCATTAGTCTAGTACTTATTGGCACCGATTCCCCGGACATTAATTAGAGTGGCTATTTTATGAATTTGCACCTTCGGTAGGTTTCGAAGCAGAAATTGCCGATCGATGAGGCTGACAGAGCAGCCTATATTAAGGTAAATATGGTCGATTGTGCAATGCACTACTAGTTTAGCCAAGGCCATGGCGTAGTGGAAATTACGAAATGTATATCCGGTGTTCATTTCAGTCGATGGTGAAGTTGATTGTACGATCCGAAAGGTGGACGAGGTGTCTGTCGTCATTAACGACTCCGCGAGGTTGGCAACGGGATCATCTTCCGTGTTTTCGTTAGACGGCTTCTCGTCGAGAAGCTGAGGGTTAATTACTAGATCGGGCTTCATTATTGGCGTCCCGGGGCAGGCCGGCCTGCTAGCGCGTCGGCCCTTACCTGCATTGCCAAGATGTCGATAAAGTTCATTTTTAGAAGCGAATGAGGTCGAGCATTTTCGACATTAGTGCTTGGCTGTATCATAGACTGACGATTCGCTTGGCGAGCCAAAGTAGTTATTAATCTCGTTATCTTGTCGGGGCTCATAATAGTCCAGGTCCTCGTCGGCATAGTAATTAGCATTGTCTTCCTGCTCGCTTTGTACAGCTCCCTGTTCCGAATTCGGCTCTATACTGTTATTAACGTCCGGAGCATCTTCAGCCTGGTAGGCCACACCCTGACGGGGAAACCGTCGTTGGCCTTAAAACCCGCCACGGTTTAGCGGCTTTAAGGGATAGCCTGCGTTGTAACCGCCAGGCCTTTAAGCCTGCTGACCCTGGTTTTTGGGTTAATTCGTCGAACCGGACGTAGAGGGGTTGCCTGCAGTGAGTTATAGAGGCTGTCGAGGAGGAAAGGGAGGATTTTGGCGAAAACCCTAACCTTAATTGGACTGGAAAGGCCTGTCAGCATAATTGTTTCCATAACCGCCATATTGAGGGCGCGGCTGGTATCCTTAGTAATAGGATGGCCTTTGCTTATACGGCGCAGTTAGTGGGGCCGAGGGCCCTTACTAACGACTATTTTGGAACTGACTAGGCTTATTTGTAGGCCTCCTATGATCAGAGGGATGCTGCTGATGGCGGCGTGCCATCTCGTACCATATATCCTGCTTGCTATCGATGGACTTAAAGAAAGCGGCTAACGTTGTCGACGACGTCGGCTATAGGATGTCCCTGCGGAATTCAAAAGTAAACGAGTTCCAGGCGACACAAAGCTGATTATACGTTGACGTGAATTCGGCGGCTTTGGCGTGACGAAGCAAAGCTTATATAAAGGATCGGGGTGTCTTGCCGTTGCGGGCGTCGGCCATAGTATATCGCTAAGTCTGTAAATGTTTAACGGCTACTAAGGTTCGCTCCTTAAACCTCGTCGTTAAGGTGGTAATCTATAAGTCTAAAGTAGCAGTGCGAAGCAAGCCCTTATAGGCTTCGTCGAGTTCGGTGGTGTGCTAAGTGAGAGCATCGCCACGAAAGCAAGTTGGCAAAACCTAGGCAACCTTTTCTCTACCATGGATAACCGCCATGTCATTAAGCCGATCAATGAATGCATAGACGTCCTTAAAGAAGGCATGTCGTCCAGCATTAACGATAGCGCCTTCGCCTTCATAGGAGGGGTCGAAGAAGCCAATATCGTCAGGCTTTAGGTTAGGATTATTGCCACCGGCGGCACCGTCAAGGCCTGCAGGGCCAGGTGGTCCCGGTGGTCCCGCAGGGCCAGCTTATATGAGACCTTGCAATGCGTGCCACTACAGTCGACTGAATCCGGTACCACGGTAATTCTGCTCATCGTTGGCCATATCCTCAGTCGAGGTATCTCTTATTATCGGATCGCTACCTGACGGGTTGCTGGTGGCGGCCGTAGTCGACGTAGTAGGGCCTAGCTGCAAGTGATCTTTAATTGCAGTTATCAAAGCCTCGAACCGGCGGATGTCGTTACGTAGCCTAGTCTTATCGACAGACCACTCTTAAGGCCAAATGTAGGGCTCAGGCTCGGTAGAAAGCGAGCGAGACCTTGCTCTAGTGGAGGGTCCTTTGCCAACGGTGCCCGATGCAGGTCTAAGGCTAGTCGGTCGGAGATTTATCGAGGTGATGTGCTTAATGACACTAACTGTTGTCGGCGAGAGGAGCTCTGTCCACTAGGCGTTGGCGTCAATAAAAGCCTCGAAGCGGAAGGCTGCCTCGATGACGGCTAATAGAGCCAGCTTGATGTCAAGCAAAGAGCTTATCAAGGGCTAAAGCAAGTAATAAAGCAGGCAGCAAATAAGGGGAATGACAAGGTCTAAGGATTTGACAAGAGAGAAAGGTGAGTCAAGTCAATAAATCCGATTTTGGCTGCAAGTAGGAGGTTCCTGCCTCCGCTGATGCCAAAAAGTAGGAAGGAGCTAGACAAAGAGCTAAACGACTGCAGTGAGTCAGACCAGCGACTCAGCAGCGAAGAGAGAGGACGAAGAGTCGTCAAAAAGATTAGATGATAGGAGGATCGTCGAGAGGATGGCGGGGATGATTGCCAATAAGTTAGCGATTCCCAACCGATTGGGTCATCGGCGATTGGTGCGGAAGACTTCGGGCTACGTCAGAGAAGGATTCTGATTGCACCGGGGACCTGGTTTATCGACGTCTAGTGCTGCCAAGTTAATGGTGCTGGTGACGTTGACTGTATGGTATTGCTACCATTTGTCACAAGATATTGTGAGAAGGTGTATTGTTTACATGAATGATTGATTGTCATCTAATGAGAAGCCTGCAAGTAACAAGGAGACGGCTGCCAAGGCGCCAAGGCGCCAAGCCCTCGTAACATGGATTATCTCGGATGCATAGTTACTATAGCTAAAATGTGTACGCCGAGGACCTTAATAGGCTTACTATAGTAGTGTCGAAAGGTCCTAATTAGGACCTAAGCTCCGTAGGTGGTAATAATAAATCTATAGACGCCTAAGTATCTAACACCCTAGCCCTAACCCTAACGTACGTGCTATTAACACATTTAAAGTAGAGAAATTTAAGGTAGTATAGAAAATTAATTTTATTTATGCTAGATGGACCCTAAGCTCTAGAGGGATACCACCGTAATAAACGACGTAGGATTAAAAGATAGAGTTATAAGTATAAACTAACTAACTAACATCTACTTTATATAGAGACTAGAGGGGAAACCTCTAAATACGCCCTACTAAACGAAATCCGTAGACTAATAAATTAGGCCTACGATAAGTATAGGCATTTTGCCGTAGCTATAAATCTATATAAATTAAGGGGGTAATAGTACTAGCCTACTAGGACTATAGATATCGAAGGATATTATAGGATATACTATATTTACTAATTCTAAGGTCTAAGAAAAAGGAGTACTATCGTATATTCTATCGCGACATTTAGACCCTTTACTATAGTTAGAATAGACTTCTTAGGTCCTATATCCCCTACTTATAAAGTAATAGGGGCTAAATATATTTTAATTATAATCGACTATTTTTCTAGGTTC
>JAABUI010002399.1_pt1 | contig 10394 bp, 10 predicted proteins | sample 5559111 | NCBI WGS metagenome assembly JAABUI01 (sample SAMN10711870, study PRJNA513365) | rock metagenome | isolation source: Antarctica rocks | place: Antarctica: Victoria Land, Buttleship Promontory
TCCTCATCTCGCCCCCTGATTCGTTCGTCTACCCCCAATTTGCTCTCACCCTGCGCTCATGGCTTGACGGTGAGCAAATCAGGGAATTTCCCATGCCATTATCGTATCGACAACCACGTGGCATGTGGCTCACCCATCTATCCGCTGCATACAAGCGCAATGGCTCCCTTTCACCATGTCCGCTGCCAAAGGGGGCACAGCGTAGGTTTCACTAAACCCTCCTTGGGGAAACGCCATGGCCAAACCCACTATCAAAGGCTTCATGGCGACGTAAATACGGTTAAGTGGATTTATTTCGAGCTGGATATGTGCGGAGAAGGGCTATGTACAAGAAGCCAAAGGGAGGAAGGCGCTCAGGCCTTGGCCCCGCGCAAATGAGGACCCGACGCCATCGTCCATGCAATCATCTGTTCCTCGAACCCAAACATCGTCTGCTCAAGCGAGAACGCCGGGCTGTCGCTGCAGAAGATCCTACATCATCATGAACGGGTCGGTGAATAGAGAGAAATAGGGCCGGTGTAATGTAACTCGGGATGTGGTCGCTAGTCGAACTGAACAGGCATGTCGTCGTGGCGAGACGGCCAAGAGTAGTACTCGTAATATGGGGCCAAGGATGGTTGAGGTAAGTAGCCACAGTGGGCGCAGTGAGCGTTCTGCAGGGGATAGAACTGCAAGGGAGATTGAGTCGAGAGACTCAGACGATGGGAGAAGACCGGTCGCGGAGGTGGACGTAACTGTCGTGCTCATGGCTGACCTTCAATCGCTTGCTCGAGGTTGCCGGACTGACCTGGGTCTTGCGGATACGATTGCGCGTGGACAGCATCGTCGTCGAGGCTGTTGAGCCGTTCTCGCTCCCTGTCCGTCCATTCTTCTTTCATCTGAGCAGGGGCTGACCCTGGCCTCGACGATGACGAGACAGCTGCCCTCGAAGACGGTTTCGTAGAGGAGGAGAAGACGTCAGGCTGTTGTTTGCAGAACCAGCCTCCTCGCTCCCATCCGCCGGGCTGGTACAGACAGCTCTCTCGCGTAGCCTCTTCAACGATGCCGGAGAGCAAGACACTCAAGCGCTTGAAGTCAATCGGTTTGAGGATCCAGCCATCAAAGCCTGCATCGATATACTTTTGCCGTTCCTTCTCTACCAAAGAAGCCGAGACAGCGAATACAGGTACTCGGCCGTTTAGTGCTGCCCGCTTTGACAGGTAATTGTTCGTGTGAGATTTTTCAAACGACCGAATCATCTTGGTGGAGGTAAGGCCGTCTACGATTGGCATCTGGAGACGAAATCAGCGCGGCCCGTGCAATTCTAGGCGACTGGGTGACTGACCTGCATATCCATCAAGACCACGTCGTAGAGCGCCGGTCTTTCGCCGTAAATGCTAGAGCATTCCTCTCCATTGATAGTAAGATGGACTTCGTGCCCTGTCTTCGCAAGCCTTTTCTGGATAATCTTGCTATTGATGGGATCGTCCTCGGCCACCAGGACCCGAAGTCCTTCAGCGTCAAGCGGCGCCGCTTCTGCTCTCTTATCTGGGACATCGAACAAAACACGTGATGGCGTGCGTACAGCGGAGTCTTGAGAAGGATGCTTGGTAATGGGCGACCCAAGGCTTGTGTCTCCAGGCATGCGGATGGGTCTGATTGGAGTCTTCGAGTCTGTCACATTTGCCACGCCTGGACCTTCGCGTTTCTGCAGTGCCTGATCCGAGGCTATGGGAGAAGCGTTCCCCACAGAATGAACTCTGGAGAGTCCACTGACCGGACGGCGTGACGAAGAAGCTGATCCCGGCCGTCGATGGCCATGGCCAGATAGACGATTGGCGTCTTCGTCCGTCGAAATCATCTGGGGCTCTTGAATCGCTTCAATCAGCCGACCAACGTCACTTTTGGCACTTGATCCGCTCATGAAGCTTTTCGTGCTCCCAAGACTGTGTACACTTTCCATGCTTTTTCGATGCGTTATCCCTTTAGTGGTCTGTGGGGCTGTAGTTTTCTGTGCGCTTTTATTGACAAGCATTACTTCGCCCTTCTCCACTGGAGGAGTGGTGGGTTGGTTTGCCGGTGGCCCCACACCTGCTGCCTCTGCATCTTCAAGTGAATGGTCTTCCGGCTTACCATCCGCCAGACCGAAGCCAAGTTGGATCACGAAGCGTGATCCTTTACCTTCTTCAGATTTTAGTCTTAGCTGACCGTTCATATTCCGCACAATCCGAGCGACCAGTGCAAGGCCAAGACCAAGTGTTCTACTATGCTGCTCTCCTTCAATAGCTTTGGGATCCGGAGCCATCTTTTCCTGCAACTCTTCATCACTCTCGGTCTGAACTTGCTGAACTTGCTCAAGCTCTCTAAACAAGGCATCGAGTTTGTCCGGACTCATTCCTGCGCCGGTATCGTGTACCACAATGTCAACATCGACGTGATCTTCCGTCCTGTTAGCCAACCACATTTCCACTTTAACAAAACCGCTGGACGTATGTTGGATGGCATTGGCTGTGACGTTGGAAATCGCTTGTCTCACGCGTCTCTGATCGCCTACTACATATTGGGGCACCCCTGGGTTTTCGGTGACTTCGTATTCAAGGTTCTTACGTTTGGCGTCGCCTACGAAAGAATTGGTGGCTTCCCGTATCGTAGCTGGTAAATCGAATAACTCGTCTTTGATGAGGTTGTGACCTTCCTCGGTCTTTGTCAAGTCGAGAAGATCGTTGATGACATATATCAACGACTTTGATGCCGAGTGTGACCTGGATAAGTTATCCCTTGTGTCCTGATCGATTGCTCCTTCTAGCGCGATCTCGAGATAATTGATGATGGCATTCAAAGGCGTTCTGACTTCATGCGCCGAGTTGGCGAGCAACAGCTTTGTCAGCACGCTGTTCTGTAGAGCAGCTTCTTTTTGCCGCCAAACTTCAATGAATTTACCGTATACCAGACACAATACCGCGGCCGTTTCGATCTGCTCTTCTGTCCACTCTCTGCACTTCCCGACGACAGTCTCGCTCCAAGTTTTAAAGCTTTTCCTAGGTTCTAAATACCCTTCCGTACCCTCCTTTAAGAACTTCTCGTAAGGATTGCCAGCCCATTTAACCTCTCGGTCTTGACCCTTCCGAAAGAAGACGATGAAGTCACTACCACTGACTGACAAGGGTACAAGCAGCAGACCGGCGATGACAGAGAATCCAGGTGGATATCGCAAATCTGGAAAATCGATACGAATGTCTGTGGTATTGGTCACTGATGTAATTTTACGAAGTCTCATGTATTCTAGCATGGCAAGGGCTTCTTGTGTCTGATCAAGTTTTCCAAGAATTTTGGTTTCACCCCGAATGGATAGAAGGCCGTAGTCCGCATCGAAGAGCTTAAGTAGGTCGTCTGAGGAAGCTATGATGTATCCAGAAGGATTGCATTTGGTAGGAACAGTATTGATCAGTTTTCTCGCTTGTAGTCGGGATGCATAGGAGAGTCTTTCGATATTCCGCGACGCGGAGTCACCCACTAGCCTGCACATCTTGCGAATCGGAAAAGATACTCGCATACCTTTAGATCCATAAGAGTGACAGGCAATGAGACCCCAAAGTTCGTTGAAGGCATTAATCGAAATTGACATGGAGGCTCTTACAGCCATGTTCGCAAGATACTTGATATGAATAGGAGACATCGCTCGCAGGTATCCGAATGTGAGATCCAATGGTGTTTCAAGATCTTCAAGCGTCCGACAAACCAAACGAGCAGTCTCTTGGTCACGATCATATAGTAACCGCACTTTGTTCACCTTGTAAAGATCCCGGGCTTGCTTTGGAATGTCAGAGGCAGGGAAGTTCAGACCTTTATAAAGATCCTTGGTGGCCCTCGGATCTACAAGCTCAGTCACTACTCTGCCATTCCAATTTTGGTCAAATTGGTAAACCATGACCCTATGGAAACCCGTCAATTCTTTCACGACGCCAACCAATATTTTCAGGAATTCTTCCAGATTGGCAGCATTAGCGAGCTGTTCCTGAACTTGCGACATGACGTTGAAGACCTCCATTGCTGCAGCTTCTCCCTTCCGTTTTCTTGCACTTCGTAGGACGCGTAACGGTTTGCTCGCATTGACTGTGCTCTCAGCATACTCTTCTGGCGTAGGGTCGCTGCTCAAGGTATCTTCGGGTGGCTCTGGAGTTTCCTCACCAAGAGGCACCAGTGGGTTCGTTGGATCATCTTCTAATTCGAACTCGCATATTATTAAGTCACGGTTGCTCTCATTGATATGCATCGCACACCACATCTTTTGCATCTTTCGAGAGGCGGAGCGGATAGACATTGTAAAGACCTCAGGGCCATCAGTGGCAGGGTCAACCTCCTCATCTTTAACGAAGTCAATGTGGTCGAGTAGATTATCTGTTTGCTTCTCTGACAGGATATCGCAAAAACTCTCAAGCGCAAACAGCTGCTTTGGAGCATAGCCAATTATCCTTTTGGAATTCTCGCTAACAACTCTGACCAGCATTTTGCCTTCGTCCACCTCTTGCAGCGCAATCAACAAGCCGAATCCCTGGATAGCTCCCGGTATATGAATAGGTTCATCTTCACAGCGTTGGAGCGTGTCTCCGTCCCGACCAATTATGACTGCATGGCCTCCCTCTGTCACAACGTGCTTGAATCGAGCAGTAAGTAGGCCCCCAGTCTCGTCTTGCGCGGTGCTTCTGACAGAGTCTGATACACTCTGAGCGTCATCTCCACCCTGGCCCATCGTAGTCTGTGACTTGGCAGAAGTGGTATCGGCGAACGTTTGAATCTGCCTAGAGCCCCCCATCCGCTCTCCCTCCTCTCTGGCTGGCCTTCGAGCTTGTGCAGCCGAGTTTCGGTTTTCACGAAAGGGGATAGACGGCGTCGCTGTTTCTGGTTCTCTTCGCTGTCTTGAAGGTGAATCGACGGGATGCATCTCGGGAGTCGACTCCACTGAAGGCGCGTTGCCAGTTGAAAATTGGCGAGGGCCGCTCTTGCGTTCACTCGATGAATTACTCGACAGGGACATTCCCGGGAAGCCATCTAAGCCTGCGCTGTCCGATTTAGCCATTGGTGTGGCTGTCCGATCAACGGAAACAACAGATCTGATAGGAAAGACGCGATCTGTGGTTGAAGGACTCAGCTGGTCGGAGGGTGTGTCAGAAGGGTTTGACATCGGCGAGCTGAGAGTTTGCAATCTGGGATCTCGCGGTCCAGATTGTATTCCGGTCGAGCTCCATAACGGGTGCTCTTGCGAGCGCGATCCGGAGAACGAACGCTGATGTGGAGAGGAGGGCAATGGCCCGTCGGCTGGCGGATCGTCAGAGGGAACGTGAGAGGAAGCTGATGAGTCCGGGCCCATGTCTGTTACTGTTGACCGTGCTTGCCGGAAATGTTTTATAGTGGATCACCAGGAGTGAGCGTCAGAACACCAAAGGAAGGACCATTCGATTGATGTTTTGGCTAGGCTGAGCATGCCCACTGGACGAGCGCTCCAGGCGATCACAAACACCTTGCCTCACATGTCTGTAGCCTGGCACCGAAGAGAGACCATCGTCACATATACCGAAAAAATCGTGTCTTGATAGTCGCTCGCAGTCATCCTTGAACGGCTGTGCAGCACATGTTGTGGCGGAGATGCAATCCATAAACACAGTTCACGGCGTTAGCGTGCTTGGAAGCAAGGGCCAAATGCAGGCGGGCAGGTGGAACTAGTTCATGATGACATCGAAATCTACCTTACTCTAGCATGCCCATTTGAGAATGCCATGTGGCTGACGTTATTACTTTCCACGAGAATTCGCGAGATAGCGAGGATGTCGGCCTACGAGCGGACTACATGCTCTGAACCTCTCTACTTGTAATTACAACAATACTTGATATGATGTGAGAACTTGATCAAAGCCTTTGCCATACATCAAGCGAATCCAAGGCGATCGTATTCGTTTGTCAGAAGAACGGGCCGTTCCGTCAGCCCTACGTAAATCTAGAGTTTCTCGGAGATGGCTCCTAAATTATCTTGAAGATCAATCAAGAAGACTGTCGACATCCGAGGATCATGTTGAAATGACCAAGGGATTTGGGGCATCTGTTCGCACAGAAAACAGTCGTTCAATCTACGTCAATCCTCGACAAGCCCATTCCTGATCTCGCGCGACTCTGCCAGAAGTGGGAGCATAATCGTCATCTTTGCAGCTCGACAACCTCGCGATATCGGAGCCTAAGTATACATATCTCGAGCTCACTTTCTTTACTCCTGCTATTCAATATCCTCTTGATCTCAGAGAATACCAAGAACAGACTTTCTGACATGTCTCATCCTCTCTCGATCTCGATACACGTGTATGATATTCTGCAAAAGTTCCATCTCCTAGAGACAGGTTGCTGAGCGTAGCGCACGTGGAATCTTCGGAGGTGTAGACATGCACTATCAGAAAGGCTCGACCTGAGAATGCCTGCATTCAGGTCCAGGACTAGGGTTATCGCATTTTCCATCGACCGACGAACTCATTCTTCCTTGCTGTGTATTGCACCTCAAGCAGAGCTAGTCGCACGAGAATGACTGCAATTATCGTAATTGTAGATTTCAATTCTTTTCAATCAAGGCAAGCTGTGATTGTTTGCTTGTAAATAAACGCCAAGATCTTAGGGTGGTTGCCATGCTCGGGAAGCGAGTATCAACAATGTGCGGCTTCCCGAGACCTCACCTGTCTTTCCTACTAACAACAACCAATTGTTCACGACCTCACATTCCTTCAGAGGGCCTGCGCTTGATTGCCTTTTAGAAAGCCTCTGTGACCCATCATGTTATCATTATAGGAAAATATTCCTTGGTGCGGGACGTGAAGCACGTCGCGTGGACCCCGGCTCAAACAGCCCCTCCTACTGTCCCCAGCGCTGAGGGACATCAGCATTCTTACGCATGGCAGCAGTATCCTTATCACCAGCGCCATACAGAATCGGAGGGATGTCGTCAAGAAGATTTCCGCTCGGTGAAGTTCCAAATGCTGTAAACTCACCTTTTCGCGCTGTAGCCGCCGCAGCTTCGAAACGCTCTCGCGGGCAGCTTGAAGCTCAGGAAGATCTTTCATACGATCTCCAGCCACGAGCCAAAAGGCAAGCTTTGGACGATGGGTCTGTCAACCAAAGAAGTCCGCCTAAGAGGCAACTGTCACAATCTGCAGAGGGTCGAGTATTCGACAGGCGACCGACGAATACTCAGCCGAATGCCTTTCAAAAGAAACTATTGGCAGCAAGGGAGCCAAATGCCCGGCAAAAAGTTGAGAGAAGGGAGAAAGCTGCACATGTTCAGATGGATGAGGTCAGACAATGGCAGAAGCATTACAAGAAACTGTTTCCGTCATTCGTTTTCTACTTTGAGAGCCTTCATGAGGATGTCACGGCCAGTTGCTCGAAACATGTCAAGTCCCTTGGAGCGGTGAGTTTGGTCTACTATCTGATCTCCATGCTTTGCTAATCAATCTCTTCATTCTAGAGGGAAGAAAAGTTTTTCTCGAGAGAAGTCACACATGTTGTTACGACGAGACCAATCCCTGCAGAAAGTGATTCAAAGGATGCCACAGAGATTATTACACCCTCGTCAACCTCGACCAGCTCACAGTCCGCAACTCAGCCTCGCACTATAAATCCGTCTTGCCTCGAACGGCATACAGAATACCATGGACAACCAAGCCAATCTAGGAATAAGTTCACTTTTGAAGCGCCTGATGCTAAAAGGACTGCTCTTGCCAATCCCCGCGATGTCGAGCCCAGAAGAGGAGGCAACGCGGACATACTTCTCCGGGCAAGAGAGATGGGGATGAAAGTATGGCCTTTGGATAAGCTGCAACGAGCAATTCGTGCAATGTTCGATATTCCCAACGAACCTCAACTCCAGACAGGCAATGTCTCGCGTACGAAGAGTGCCGTCGGTCCTACCAAAGGAGATCGAGAAGCAGATTTGTCTCGAATGCTCCAAAATGAGCGCATCAACGGCCCTTCAGACCGAGACTCTAGTATTGCCCTTAAAGAGCTGATCCCGTTCAAAGGACATCATATCTATATTCGAGACATGGATGAAAAATCGAAACCCATTTTAGTCAGAGACTACCCCAAACCAGGCCGCGAGGAGTACGGCGACTGGCCCCAGTTTCATAGTGTGGGATCAGGGAAATGCCCCTTCGTGCCAGATGTAGATCCGCCAACTCGTCAAGAGGTTGAGCGAGCAAAGGCTCGAGAAGAAGAAATGCGTGCGAGGGCCAAGGCAGAGGCTCGTGATATGCCGCGGACACGTGCCGCAACCACCAGAAGCCATGCTGAAGGTGAATTTGCAAAGAAGGTCCCGCAACAGAGGCCGCTACAAGAGCTACGGGACGGAGGTAACGCCTCGATGCAACGACAGGCAAGGATGCCCACCAAGGAAACTTGTCCACCACCTCCAATCGATGCAACGAAAAGTCCAGCTAAAGTAGTGAAGGAAGGCATAGCCAATGCTGGACCAATGTTGTTCGGTGGCGAGCCTGCTGCCTCGGGCATGCAGCCATCCAATATTACTTCTGCAATTCGGTCCCAGATGATCTCATCCACCGCAGCAGCGCCTGGCGCCAAGGCTGGGACTAGTAAAGAAGTTCATGGCTTGAAAAGGAAAGTGCTGGAGAAGAATACTGGTCCAGCCCTGACCAACGTTCAGACAAGACAGCGATCAGTCGACCCAGCCGGCCGCGGCCGAGCCGAGAGAACCATTGCTGCCTTTAGACAAACAAGAAGACATATTCCTGAGCCACTGATCCATATCGACGAGGAGACGACGCAATCCGAAGAAGACGAGGATGTATGGATGGCCGAAGACGCGCGAAGTAAGGGTAAGGCATTGGAAAAAGCATTAGAAAAGAAGAATGCTAGACCCGGATATTGTGAAAATTGTAGGGACAAGTACGACGACTTTGATGATGTGAGTTTACATGTTCCCTCAATCCTGGTCAAATCTCACACTGTCTTCTAGCATATCAATGAACGCAAACACCGAAAATTCGCCCTGACACAAGAGAATTGGAAAGACTTGGACCGACTACTAGCCCATCTTGGGAGGCGACTCAAAGAGCCGGATTCGGACGGGTTCTAAATATGTTGGCTCCCTCTCACTTCGAAAATGCACGCTCCTGTACATTTCCTACGACATTACGCGATCTGGCATTCTTTCCTTTGTACCACTGGAACGCGCTGTAAAGGAGTAGTTTTCTTTGCTTCCAATACCATTCTACATTGCGGTGTTGCCCTGCATCTGCATCTTGGCGAGCGTGCCTGTATATATTTGATCTGCATCTAAAAGGCGCATTTGTTGGGCATGTACCCATCTCTGAGGAGGGAACGGGGATGAGCATACGAATTCTGAATAGGGTCACAATGCATTCGAATTGTGTTTGGCTTTTCTGTCCGAATGAAGTGCGTCCATTCGCTAAGCAGGCCTGCAGGTCCTCTTGTGCCTTTGTGTAGTATTTTTCTACCAGCATTTGGATAATATACACTTTATTAGGATCCAATGTTTCGGTGCTATGATGGAGTTACGGAAGACAAGGTAGCCCGGATTTCTGACCATACATGCATTTGTGTGACATACAGCGAATTTCATTCCCGTGATCACACATCTAGCCCTAACCTCGCTTAAGGGTAAACACTGCTAGGCAGACATAGCCTCTACTTTACATTTAATGTACTACACTACTCCCTCGACCATCATACCCACCCTGAACCCCAAAATGCCCAACTCACCCTCCCCCCGCCCCCCCGCCCCCATCCCCGACGACCACGAATCCGCCGACCTGCCCCTCCCCCTCTCCGCCTCCTTAGTCCTCACCTCCCTCCCGCAAGACGCCCACACCGCTCTCGCGAGAGCTAGCGATGATGTCGATGGTATACCACCAAAAGGTACTACCACTCCTATGCTTTCGTAGATTTTGATGTACTAAGCTCATAGAACTATGGATAGTGACGATACGTTTCCAACCCGTCGGCTCCGCCCCGCATCTCAAACAGCGGATCTTTAAAGTTGGGTCTAAGAATCGGTTTGAGACGGTGGTGAGCTTTTTGACGAAGAGGTTGGCGGGGGTGGCGGGGGGTGGGGAGGGGAACGGGGGTGGGGGTGGGGGGGTGTTTTGTTATGTTAATAGTGTGTTTGCGCCTGGGTTGGATGAAGGGGTGGGGGGGTTGTGGCGGGTGAGTTGATTTTCTCGTGGTTTTTTTTGGAAGAATCTGTGATGTGTGAAGGGGTAACCGGGGGAGGGGTGATGTTTGAGCTACGGTGGAAATGTACAGAGGGGTGTGGGGGTGATTGGTGAAGGATACTAATGGTTTGGAATCATAGTGCTTCAAGACGGATGATCAGCTTATTGTGGCATATTCGATGACCCCGG
>JAABUI010002401.1_pt1 | contig 10390 bp, 4 predicted proteins | sample 5559111 | NCBI WGS metagenome assembly JAABUI01 (sample SAMN10711870, study PRJNA513365) | rock metagenome | isolation source: Antarctica rocks | place: Antarctica: Victoria Land, Buttleship Promontory
AAAATGAAGGCAGTTATATGCGCAAGTCTGACTTAAATATTATAGACGACAGCAAAAACCTTTACCGACGTTTACTTGAGTCGCAATAAAATGTCCCTTAGGACTCACTATTCCGCGATGATCTATTCGAAAAAACCTGCCGGAATTTACAAGATAGGAACGAGACTATAGTCATTCGGGATATCGGTTTGCTGATCGTCCCTTCCGCCTAGACGTTGGCCACCTATAGCGCCACGCACCTTAATCATCTCTATGAAATAACTAATGAAGGCTGGAACAGTGCACTCTCTTTCCCTTTTTATAAAACTCGTCCACAACCCGACTACTCTGTAGGATTCGGGCGATCTACGTTCACGCAGGAACAACTGAATAAGCTCAAGCCGTTCGTGGGTGAGCCCGGGTCTAAGCTTCTTACCTATTTCATAGCTATAACGCGGATATATTTTCCTTTCCTCACCTGCGAGGTCAAGTGTGGTGCCGCGGCACTTAATGTCGCCGACCGATAGAATACTCACAGTATGACTATTACCGTAAGAGGTGTCGTCGAACTCTATAGAGCTGTGAAACGCGAGAAAGAGCTTCACCGGGAGATCCTCGCCTTTTCAATCTCGCACGATTATAGCACGGTGAGAATCTACGGCCACTACGCTATCATCGAGGGAGATAAGACTACCTTCTACCGTCAACCTATTCGTAAATTCGACTTTACCGAAGAAAAATGGACGGCATATAAGTTCACGAAGAACGTCTACAATATATGGATGCCGCTTCATATCAAGAGAATCTGCTCGGCCATCGATGATTTGCCGCCTAATATCGATTTCGACCTCTCACAGTCAGCTTCTTTTTCACAATCAGAACCTCAGAGTTCGCAGCAATCAAATGTCGGGTCTATGTTAGGCCAAGATAACAGCCAGTCAAGCTTTCTAGGCTCACAAGAAATTCCACCGACCACTTCCTTCACATAAACAACCGAGCGAGCGTCGAAGAAGCCAAGGAATCATCGTGCTGCAGGTCAGTAGTGCTGCAATTTCGAAAGCAAGAGGCTAGACATTCTCAGGCAGTCTCAAGCAGAGTTTTAGAGGCAATAGTTCTATTTCGATTAGTTTCCATTAGATGAGTTGGGTCATTTGATGCGTGGCCTTCAGCCAGCCGCATGGCGATTACTGCTGTTAATGTATGGAGTTCTTTCAGCGATAGGGCAATCCTCGATGGAAAGCCAAATGTATAGATATCAGAAGTAGTTAATGGTGTCTTTGTGCCTTGATCTTACAGGTGCCATTCCAATGCCACACTCTCCATTATTTTCATCAATTCGGCTTTCCCTCTCCCAGCTCTCCATCTTCCTTTCCGCACTTAACGACTATCTCCTTCGTATGCCTCTGCAGTAAACCCTGCCGCTTACTCTCCTTGTTACCCTATCCCGGTTGCCCCCATCCGCCCGCGCCTTTATATGGCGTTGACGGTGGACTTGACAGCTTCTCTGTAGGTGTATATCGCTTAATTAGATCCTTATGCTCTGGCTGTTCTTAAGTGGGGGAGCTCTAGATGTGCTAGGCATAGAAGCGGTAAGGATATGGGATCGGGACGTCGACGATGTCTATAATGTATTACTCCTATCAGCAAGTGCTCGCTCAAATCATCGACGCTTCCCTCGACGATTTACTCGATCCAGGATAGAGGTAGAATCTGACAATATCCAAGCGCCCTATTTCCTCAGCATCTTCTCCGTCGCATTAGCGCCTACCGCCATTTTGCTGCAAGTTACATATGACGTCCTGCCATGGTATTAGCAGGAAGCATCAACGCGATCTGCTCCCCAGCAACCACCAAGAATCAAGATGATGCAGCGTAGGATAACTGCAGCGCGAATCTAATTAGCGCCGGCTTAGTATTTCACCACTACCAATAAAAGCAGCAATGAGATGACGTATTAGCTCAGGGAACCTACGTAGGCTCAGCCATTTTAAGATAGGAGGCATTAAGCCAACTTCTGTCGTGATTGCGGTGTCTCGCCGGAGTAATCTGGATTGGCAGAGAAAGGTTGCTGTTGAAGTTAAGTGAAAGGTGGAGAAAGGAGAATCCGCGTCCAAAATGGTTGGGGTGGAAGGACGCGCGCGATGCGGTCGATAGAATTAAGGCCACGTTTGTGCATGTGACCTTGCGCCCTACCAAACGTAAGTTATTACCCCTCGGGCACCAACGCTCTAAGGTTATTTCACTTTCTCACTTATAATCTCCTGCTTGCGCTGGGCGCCTTCACTTCTACTTTCGCATCTTTTATAAGTCGCAGACATACAGGTAAATAGGAGATAAGCCATTCTGGCAACCCACAGCGTTTGCGCAGGTGCTGATAATAAGCAATCACAAGTCTAGGCTCACTATATTCGCCGTATACAATTACCTATACACCTTAACCGATGTTTACACTTTTAACCCTGACCGACTAGTAGACAACACGTCCCTACGGTGAGGCTTCCAACCAACTACACATCTCACGGACCTAGCACTTCCACAATGGTCTCCAAAATACAGCTTCAGGCGGCCACGGATGATGAGCTTATAAAGAAGTGTAAGGACGAGGTAAATTATATCTCCTCATTCTTTCGAAGTCAGCGTAACGATCGCTAAAAACATTTCAGACCAAATGTGGCGACTGTAAAGCCCCGGTTTGGAAGGATTAGTCAAACAACACTATGATGACCCCTCCCGAGAATACTGTCGTTGTGATCGTCGACGTTCGCAGTAAGTAGGGCGCGATTCAAATTGCCGATAAGCAGTCTAACGAATACGTTGACGGCGTTGGGACAGAAGCAGCTAGAAATTTGGTTATAATTCCCTGGGAAAAGAATTGGTGGTGCTATTGTATGGGAACTACACGCCTTGCGTACATAGAGAAGAAGACTTAAGAGCTTTGTCCTCTGTGTTTTTCACATTATCTATGCTCGTCGCCTAGCAAATTAATAGCTTAAGAATCTAGAAATTGAAATCGTGATGAACGGCGGAGACCCCTGATTGTATGGAATTGTCAACCATATTTGGCCCCAGATCTGATCAGACTTCGCAACGGTCTCGGCGTCTTAGGTTATTAGATTATAGACATCGCCAGTAAGTGAGTCTAGTGATGAGTGAGCCACTGATTGGTTGCACGTCACGGGTAGTCGAGGACTTTTACCTATGGGATAGCCTTTGGCTGAACTAATGCTTGTCTTAATAGGAGCCAGATGCCCGCCTTCAGTGGACTAGTTTTATTCTGTAGCTCCTTCTTGATGAGTATTTGCTGTGACATCTGCAAGTCCCGCACGTTTTCGGGGCTGAACTATTATATTTATAAGTTGCGGACCTATGAAAGATCAGCCTCCTTAGTAAGTCCAGGGCAAGGCGCACGCACTGTCTAATAAAGGTATTCGATAATCACTGGCGAGAGTCTCCAGAACGGAAGAGCCTAGGGAGAGTTATGTGTCCCTCACGTATGCCAGAAGGCTCACCCGCTCTTTTAAACCTAGGTCGACTATCCGTTTTTTCCTAAAGCTTACAGCGCAGAGAAGAATAAGACTCGGGCTATAGTGGCGGAGGATATCATGAAGAAATGCTTGGTAGGTTTTCGACGGCGAACTTATTTAGACAGTGCTAAGAGTCTCGACGGCATCGTCGACTTACTTAGCCGCTCTGCCATCTACACGTTCCATGACATTAATTTCCCGAGCGGTGTTATAGAGCCGTTCACAACACTTCCCGAGCTCACCTGGCTGGTCCGAGGGTCTTCCGTGTTGCCTTCTTATCAATTCGCCCTCAAGCGAGGTAATAGCCTCCCGACCCTACCGAAGAAGAGTCTCGAGGTCGGTAACTAACACCCCTTCGTAACCGTTAGTATGGCGAAAACTATTTTGGGTCTTAGTATGAAGTGAAATGCAGGGCTCCTCTATGGCTGAAATAGAAGTCGTTTAATCGGTCGAAGTTATAAGAAAATGGAGAGCTTCGGGCAGGAGTAGTCAAAAGTTAGAAAATTCGGGGGAAAAATCAGGAAAAATCAGGGAAAAGATAAAATATTGCGCGTTTCTCAGTTTAGGGCTGACTTTCTTACCGATAATTAGGCCCTTTACCAACGTCCCTACTCAAGCGATTGGCTCTCGATTCCCTTCGTGTCAAAACAACACCATCGGCCTGGCGGTCTCCTGCAGTCCTATAGGATTACTGGAAAGTGCTATGCGAGCGAGCCTTCAGCACAATCAACTACTGCACCTTCGTCGCACTCTCCACTCTAATGTAGACGATTAATCGAGAGCGACGGCACGCATAAAAATGGCACTCTTGACGTGGCTGTTCGTAGCGCCAGGGGATAACGTAAACCCGCAGGATATGTTCGAAATGTTTAGGAGGAGAAGGGCTCGATTGAGCTTTTGAGATGTGTATATAAAGGTTCTTCTCATCTCTGCTTAGAGTTATTCATTGCGCCTTCTATTAGCTCACAATTCTCCACTTGCCAAACCACGTATAGTATGCTGAAATAGTCCCAGTAAGACACGAACATCTTACACTAGCCATATAAACTTCTATACAGCTTACTCGCGAACGCTTAACCCGTGCGAGATCATAGCGCTAACAGACGTTATTCTAAATCTGCCCGTCTCTCCACGGTTGTAAATACCCCTAAGTAGCCCTAAACTGCCCCCATATAAGCTAACGCTTAGTTCTAACCACGTCTAACTATTTATAAACTTATTAAAAGCTGCTTAAGCGATCTAGACCGCCCTAGCTACTATAGAGGCTAGTCCGCCGGCGAGTACCGGAGAGACACCCGAAGATAAGAAAACTTTACGAGCGAAGGCCTTAAAGCTAGAGTTTAAGACGGTTAACGAAATATACGTCCCCTACGAAATATAAGTCTAAAAAACTAAGATTACCGCCCCGTAGCTAGGATGAGAAGGAATATAAGTATAAGGTCGTAGAATCTACACCGTCGGAAGAATTAGATAAGCTAGACGAGTATATTTTTATAGTTCGGGTACGAATTAGTAAGTATATCGAACTCGGTATAGCTCTTTATTACTAAAAATATATTACCCTAGATAGGAAGACTATAGATCCTACGTTCTTCGTTAATATTAAGTCGGAAGCGTTACGTAATATCCTAAGGACTATTCTATAAGACGTTAACGGAATCTACCTTAGAGAAGATAAGCCTATAGTATAAGTATTCCTATTCTTCGAGAGCTCGAAGCTACGAACTAGCTACTAACCTTAACCTAGGTCGAACGGAGCCTATTATATAACTATCTTCCCGAGTTAGAAGAGTACTAATACGATCCTTTATACGTGAAATACTTCGATCTATTAGTTAACTTCGTAAAGATAACCTATACCTCTATAACTAAATACTTTACCGCACTCCTAGAGGGCTACGAAATTACCTACGATCTACTCTAGGCGCTTTTTAAACCGAATACGGTAGTATATACTACCTATTTCGGTACCGGTAAGCCGAGGTATATTAAATACTAATACGGCGAGGAGAGGACGACGGATAATAAGGTAGAATACTTTTACCTAGAGTACTACTACGTAGATTTCGATAGTAAAGTATTTAGGGAGACCTTAATTAAGCTTACTATTTTAAAGTTTAGCGGGATAAAGAGGATTAGCTCTCTTAACGCCTTTCCTCTCGAGTATTATCCGAATAAATATAAGGTTAAGGTATATCTCGTCGAATATAGTCGAAAGTTTATATCCTTAATAGGCGTTTACTATCGTTAGTACCGAGGAGATACCTTCTATATATATAAAGGGTAGCCGGTTAAGGTACCCGTTAATAGCCGAATTATAATCGATAGGGTCTTTTTCTATAAGGCTAACCCTAACTATACTAGGCTACGTATTAATAAATCGGCTAAATAAGATTTAGATAAGTCTTAGATAATATTTAGGATCGATAATCGTTCGACGGACTAATTAGATTAAGTTAAGAGTACTAGTAAGGATCCTACTAAGATAAATAAAGATAACCTAATCCTCTATAGCCCGACTATACTAGGATTTAGTTACGGTAATAAACTATAGGGTAAGTAGAGTTCTCTCGTTACCTAACGGCCCCGAATTAATACTAGGTTAATACGTTATATAGCTAAGTTTACGGTTACCGATATTAAGGATATTAATTAGAATCCCGCGGCTTTCGCTAAACTTACGATCCCTACGAAGTAAAAGGAAGTTATCTAGGCGCTAGCCGAAGCCTATATAAGCCGAGAGACTAACTATACGTTCGATAACTTTATAGTAGGGAAAGGGCTAGGCTTAATTATACTTTTATAATATAGTCTACGAATCCTTTCTAATTATACTATACTAATACCTTTACTAGTAGGCTTATAGGCGTCGGTAAGACTTTAATAGCTAAGGGAATATCTAAATATCTTTAAAGGCTACTCTATTCGGTACGTCTTCTAGCTAATAGATAAGGCTACCGTCGATACTAATTTAGTAGATCTCCGCTAGGGAGCTAGGTATAACGGTGGAGAAGCTAGAAGCGTAGTTACCTCTAATATTTTAGCGAGCCGATAAATAGAACGCTATTCTCCTTCTCGATAAAGCCGACGTATTTCTAGAGTAACGCTCCCTCTATAACGTCTACCGTAATACCCTCGTCTCTATATTCTTACGAGAACTAGAGTATTACTAAGGGATTATATTTATAACGACTAACCGGGTTAACTAGATTAACGACTCTATCGCGGGTAGAATACACCTCCCGTTAAAATATAAATCTCTAGGTCTAGATACTAGAAGGGTAATCTAGGAGAGCTTCCTAAATAAGGCTATTACTAAAAAAGGCGCGGTATATTATAGTCGCGAGGACCTTAACTTTCTTATATAAAAGGACCTTAACGGTCGTTAGGTAAGTATTCGGATAGGTTATTCGTAGGCCTATTATACTAATTAATTATATACTTTAGATTAGAAACCTTATATCTACGGCTTACGCCCTAGTATCCCGATAGGGAAGTCGGTTAGCTATATCTTATCTCGAGGTCGCTATCGCTACCGGCGAGGACTTCGAATATAACTTTAGAGGAGCGGGTCTAGTTAGTAATCTATAATCTTACGCGTAGCTACCCGCTATTACTAGCTATATACGAGCTTTCCTACTTATATATATATATTCGTAATTTAGGATAGAAAGGGGAATAGGACGACGGAGCTAAGAGAATAGTTAATTAGTAGATAGAAGTCCCTAGTTAAAGTAATATTAGACGACCTTTAAATATATAGCCTACCGACTATTTACCGTCTAGAGCCTTAATAGTACGTTCCTTACCTATCTCTTCTACTAAATTACGCGCTATACGTCCGGTACTATCGACCGCCGATACTAATACCCCTCTATCGACTAAGAGCTTAGTCGCTTCCCTATAGCCTAGTTACGCGGAAAGATATAATAGCGTACGGCCCCGTCTATCTACCGGGGATACTTTAGTTCCTTAACCGATTAATAATATAGTTATCTCTTAATTGCCCCTCTCGGCGGCTAAATATAACGCGGTCCGGCCGCTATAATCCTACGTAGATATAGTCGCTCCTCTATTTAAAAGTAAGGTTATTAATTACGGAGACCTACTCTCTACTACCTAGTATAGTAATTTTTGCCCCTCCTTATCCGTAGCCGACGTATCTACTCCTCGTAGAAGAAGCTCCTCTACGGTATTCCCGTAACTACCTACTAATGCCCTAATAGGGCGCCGTTCTTTAATACCTATCCTACTTCGATATTAAGGCGCCGTATTCTAATAGTAGCTATACGACCCTTTAGTAGCCTTAAAGTGTAGCTTATAGAAGGGGCGTCGAGTTAATTAGATCTCTTAGAGAATGCTAGGTGCCCTTTTCTAGTAAGCGCCGGACCTTAGCGATATTTCCTTCCGCGGCAGCCTTTATAAGGCTAATCTTATTATCTAAATCGACGACCGACGTTTAGTAAGTCGGATAACGGCTAGTCTGGAAAACTAATTTGGCTAAATAGGCCTCGTAGGTCCAATGTGTATATTCACACCGTAGCGTTACTACTTCCTCCCCAATCTCCTAGCCTTCTAGGCAAATGTAGCATAATTCTATAGCCGTGCTGCCGTTAATATTCCTTCGGTGTGCCACGGTATCCGATAACGTCAGGGTCCTATTACGATAGGCCCGACGCAACGCACTAGGGTCTATAATAGGCATCTCCATTTAGACCGGAAATCTGAAATTTAATACTAGAGAATATGGAGACAGTGGTTTAGATCGACCTTCCGACCTAATTTAATAACTAAGAGTTGAATTCGGACTGAGAACCCTGGGTTTCAGAACAGGCCGTTCTTTATCCTAATTCAGAATTGAGGTTAGAGAGACGCAGCCGTGGACACTGCTTATAGGCTTCTAATAGAGTCGCTTGTCTAGCCTTCTATAAGCAGAAACGGGCGTTCATATAGTATAAGATCTTTATGTTGAGTTGGTCGACCTTGTTCTCTAGAGAGGAACCTCGCTGCTACCTTCCGTGGCTGGTGGTGGCTGGTAGTGGCTAGTGGTGGCTAGTGGTGGCCCATAAGGTCGCTAGTCCCAGCGAAGTTAATTGTAAGGCTGGAGAGTCTTTCGATGCGTGATCTAAGGGTATCCTTAAAAGACCTCATAATGGTGCAGCGAGATGCGTGTTGAGAGATTGACATATCTCCTAAGAATCAGATGCCAAGGGGCTTACAGTGAGTGTCTCGATTACCGTCATAATGTTAATATTCGAAGACTTACCATAGTAAACCGCCACCAGATCCTATGTGTTCTCCGTCCTCTGACCTCGTCAGCATCATGCTTTTACTACTCAATTAATCGATAAGGCGAATTGATCATAATTGCTGGCGGATGGGTTCTTTAGAGTGTGAACGCATCGAAGGCACGCCGTCTACGGATACTCTTGCCGCCTGGGAAGAGACCGGCTGCACGTACGTCCTACAGTAAATAAAAGACGGCGGAACCGCCTGTCCGCGCTTCGTGGAACCTTTAGATGAAGTACACTTAGTATACGAGGGGGGAAGCTCGTCGGCGGTCTGGGCGATTGGAAGCCAGGCTTTCTGTAAGGTGAAGGCCTAGAATTCCGTTATAGAACTAGAGGACGAAACGATCGCTTTCGTCAAGAAGATCGTACCACAAATACCTACGCCGGAGGTTATCTATATATGGATTGATCACGACAGGTTATTTATGATTCTTAGGCGAATCGAGGGATCTACATTAAGAGACGCTTAGATATCACTGTCGTCTTATCAACGCGATTCGGTAGTCAAAACTGTTGCAGCTTACTGCGATTTCTTAGCCCAGAATACCTCACAGATGCTAGGGAGCGTAACAGGGAAACCTGTTCTCGAGCCATATCTAGCGCCCTCTGGTTCTGATCTTTTAGGATCGTTTACGCACGAAGAATGTGCGAGATACTTCTCAGCCTCCTCCGCTGAATCTCCAACGCTTAGACGAGTCTTCCAATTCTACCATCTAGATCTCGGACCGGGAAATATTGTAATATTATATGGCATGGTGGCAGGTATCATAGATTGGGAGGCCGCCGGTTATTATCCTCAATTTTGGGTTGCCACCAAACCTTCCGTTTCGCCTGGCCTTGATTTCTATCCCCCGATAGCGGAATTTAAGGATTTTGAATGGAGGAAGCGCCTACGGACAGAACTTGAAACGTTGGGATATCCGTAAGCTTCTAGGTGGTATTTGAAATAGAGAGCCTTTCGGGTAAAGAATTAGGATCTCGGGGTCATTGATCTAGTTCTAAATCTCGAGAGATTCTAAAGGCGTAGCTAGTATATTCATGTTCGGTAGAAGAGGACCAGCATAAAACTCAAATTATAATACAGCGCTTTACCCATCCCCAAAATTCGTTAAGTAAAGAAACAGAAAGACATTTCAGGCAGCGCTAAACATAGCTTCGTAGGGTTCTGATGTGGCACTATTAAAAGCTGAGAGCTCTTAACACTGGCCGTGAGAATAAAGACGTACCTTATCAACATATTAATTACATAACTTTAGGCAAATCCGCTCCGCAGTACTCGCATTTATCCCTGCCTGATACATTTCCTTTCCTATATTTAGGGCAATTCATACTCGGAGTATTTTGGAGTATTTTAGAGGCTTTAGTCATCAACGTAACCTTACGTCTATCAGCACGTGAATACTAAGAAGTAGAGGGAGAACGAGCTTTATCTTTATATCTCTATTAGCGACTTAGGATAGGATTATTTCGGCTTGGGAAATCGAATCTAATTATAGAGGTGATATAATAGCTCTTCGATAAAGCGAGATGACGTTTGGTGGCTGTTATCTAACTATGTGGGACACTGCAGCCTAAGATGCATAATAAGACAGCGGG
>JAABUI010002403.1_pt1 | contig 10382 bp, 10 predicted proteins | sample 5559111 | NCBI WGS metagenome assembly JAABUI01 (sample SAMN10711870, study PRJNA513365) | rock metagenome | isolation source: Antarctica rocks | place: Antarctica: Victoria Land, Buttleship Promontory
TCGCAACGGGCTAGAGACGTATTTCCAGTCTCAAGTGATTGCGCACAAAATTTATCGACGTCTTGGGTGGGAGGATGTGAATAATTTTGATACTGACTTATCCAAATGGGGCCCTAGAAAAGACCTTGGTATCCATCGTGTTGTCTGTATGCTGCGAACACCGAGAGCGTTTCGGTGAGTTTGAGCTACGTTGATGGGATTCTGAGTGGAAGGCTCAACATAAAGACATTCATTTAACATCGAAAGCTGCACAATCTTCGAGGAGATCTACGAAGGAGATCGAAATCCGTTCTAGCAACATGGGTTTTCGCTGAAAACATTGCCGGGGGAAATTGGCCATCTTCCCTTCTGATATGGCGGGGAGTAGCGTGAATGGACTCGGCTTGCCACAATCTCAAAACTGATGTATTCCTGTGTACCCTAACAATACAGACCGCATGCATACAGTCGAAGGTGTCTCGTGCCTCGAGGAAAATCGCCCTTCTCGCCGGCGCCTATCTTTTTCTCGTAATGATATTTTATTACCACTCCCTCCCCTCCAGCGCCTGGCTGAACATTACCACTCCATTACCGCCCAGATCCATTTCCGTGTTCGTTCCATTACAGCTCTTGCTCTGAACCCAGGTCTCCTCCTACATCCCTATTTGACGCCGCCTCTCCTCCAGCTCAGAAAGCTCAAGGCAAACGTGCCAAGGAGAGTCGCAAACGCGAACCAGATGAATGCCGTATCCGCCTGCGCCTCTCTACACCTCGTGACGCGATTCGTGTATAGGTTAACGGATCCGTCTTTGTCCTTGCCGCCGTTGATTACGACGTTGTTGACCAGATAGGGGCAGTTTGAGTGAGCATTGTTGCAGGAGCAGGAGTGCACACCAAGTTTGGCTGCCAGTCCCTGTTTGCGAAACGAGCTTTGATTAGCAGCCGATTCTTCGAATCGTGTTTTTCAGCCTGACAAAGCTGTAGGAAGTCACAACGTACGACACCACCAGCAAAGGTGAATAGTATGCTCAGCGCATCCAGCGCGACCATCACCACACCGCCCAGCGCACTGATGAATCCTCCTGCGAGGCCGACACAGCTGATTACGAGAAGCCAGATGCCGAGGAAGACTTCATAATTGGTAATCGAGGGCGCACCACCGAAGGCTTGATCTGCGACAAGGTGGCCACTGAGACCGAGGATCACTATTGCAAAGAATATCTGACAGCAGAGGAATGTCAGTTCGCGCGCGTATACAAGGTGCAGATGATAGATTCTGGGGAAGCAGACGGACCTGTAGACCGCGCAAAGCTATATTGGCAATGTTGGCCATTGTGAGGGCTTATTAGGATAGTGTTAGGTAGCAGAGTTGGGGAAGACGTTTATTGATGTGGTCGAGCTCGTCTGCAATTCATTCTCTAGAAACTGGGAAATTATTGCAGGCCACTAGCGCCAGGTAGGGTACTGAGCTTGCCGTATTCGGCATGATTTTCTTGGCAAGTCCACACACCTAGTATGACGAAAATTTGCAATTTATATCCAGTGCACCTGAACTCACACCATAGTTTGATTTCCTAGATCGATTACCAAATTCACAGCGCGACGGCCAAGACAGATCTCAGAGTCGGACGTTCCAGAATACAGTACGTGGTGCCTTTCAACATTCGAAGAAGCTCAGCTGGCATGAAGGTCAGACTGAATAAGCAATCCAGGCTGGCCCATTACTTTGTCGCCGGCTTGACCTTCACTTCTGTGGCCTGGTGATGCTCGCTAAGCCTGTATGTGTGTACCGCGCGAGCTCCGCGTGCCGTGCACACCATTGCCAGCGTTATGCTACTGAATCTTGGTTTCCAATATCCAGAGGGAGTGCGATTAACCATGGCTGAATATTACGAGTAAGTGACCAACTGCAACGCACAGGTCAGGCGTCATACGCCCAGCTTCCAATAGAAAAAATGAGGAGTACAAGGACGCATTTGGGACAGCAGACGGCCCCTGCCAAAGCTGGAACTGCAGTCGATAGAAAATTAATCCTGACCTGGAATTTTTTATTCTACTCGCATACCTCTGACCAAGACTACTGCCATTCTAATAGGTTTACCCGCCGGACGAGGTGGATTAAGCTAGAAAGATACGAAAGAGAATTAACGTGTCGAGGATGCGATAGCGAGCCACAGCACCACACTTGGGGCTGCACTTTGAAACCCAAATAAGAGTGGAAGGATAAGGGTGAAGGGAAGGTAACGATGAAGGGAAAGCAAAGGCGAGGCAACAAAACAGCAACATAAGGCAGCTGCCAAGGGAAATTCCCATGCCCTCGTCCCCAGGAACATCATGACGAGGACGATCATGGCCAGGAAGTGATTGGAGTCGCCTCTTAGAGCAATCTTGCCGCTACCACTATGGGTGATGTATCGTGGCAGATGTCCTTGCTCTCGTGGAACTCAGATCGACAATTATTGAGCTCCACTCGACAAAGTAGATATCGAGGCAGGAGGCACCAGGGACCGGGCTACGAATAAAAAGAGTAGTGTCAACATGAGACTGTCAAATATGCCCTACTCTACTTTATTCGGTAGATTGACGCCGCCTTGTCCTGATTCAGCAAGACCAACATGCAAGGTTTCTCGTCTTGGCATTTCCGCGTGGCTTCAGGCTGTCGCTAAGAAAGCCAAAAGACTTGCTCCCGTGGGGGTTCCCAGATCGCTGACGATCGAGTCAAAGGCTTTGCACGGAACGCTCTGTAAGGGTGAACACACAATGATCCCTCCACAAAGCATATTTGCCAGTCAAAGGGTTTCGACCGACGAGGATTGCCTATGCAGACGATTGTGCGTGCATCCATGACCATCTGCGCAGTCGATGCGTGATGATTCTTATCCAACACACGAGGTCGGGGCTTGCTGCTGTGGTGGAGCTGTGCAAAGCAAACGGCTGCTTCGCCCCACACCGACGTTATCAAAGTTCCGGATTGCGGGGAATGAAACAAGCCACGACCAGATCCAGGCCTGGTCTTGTTTGGGTTGAGACGATGATAATTGCATCATTGGTTGGCCTCGCGAAGGATGGCTCGCAAGGCGCAGGGTCCGATGAGGAGGAGGGGGACTGACGGGCAGTCATCTCAGGGAGAGCAAAGGGTGCCGCCTTCATCAGCCCTCTTCGTCTTCATCGCGAGACGACAGCGCCTGTGGATGGGACTGCAGACAAGCAGATTGCCGACTACTTAGTACGCGACAGCGACGTGGTGATTGCCACAGAGAAGGGCAGACGTACTCTACCGCAAAGTAGTCGGGGTGCAGATAAGAGGCGTCCGGGAGCCTCAATATCATAATTGAATCAGTCATGGTGTATGATTACAGTACAGTGTTATGAGAAGACAGCAAGCCGAAACCTTGCGCAGTGGCGGCCCAGTCACACCCGGCTGCGCTATCACCACTTTCTCCTGGAAGAGCCGGATCGAGTCGAGCCTAGCATCCGCCGGGCCCTGGTCCGTCCAATTCCAGCAGGAACAACCAAACCTTAAACTGCCGTCGAGGCCCCCAATGGGCGCTACTGGGCGCTACTGCAGGAGCCATGCGACGCTCAAACACCTTTCGACATGCTGCCACAGTGCCAAATTGCGACGAGGCTCCAATGGCAGGAGCGCTTGATTGGGGGGAATCGAGGTGCACACACCCACTGACGATCCCATCCTTGACTTGGCCGGCAAAGAGATAAGATGCCCCCCCCCAATACTACACCTCCTACATCATCTCCACCCCTGGCTCCCCTGGCTGACCCCTGGCATCCCCTCGTGAGTGGCGCGTTTGATTGGAGAGCAGACGTGGGTGCTGGCAGCCGCGCTTGGAATCTGAATTTTGGGGAACTCTGCCTGGCTTAGCTCTCCCTGACCACCTCGCTTGCCCAACTCGGCTACCGCTTTCCTTTGCCTTTCCTTTACCATCAGTCCTTTCCGCCGTCACCATCATCGCGAGACAGACAACGCATTCGGTCGGACAGACAGAGACGGAGCATGCGAAAGAGAGGCCCGTAATGACAAAACTCTGTACGTCCGAGCTCGACAGGAGAGATAGACGACGAGGAAAATCCGAGGGTGCACGGACTGACCATCACGTAGAACATCATCAAGGCGACAGCATGTCATCCGCAGAGGTCAATTTCAAGATTCAGGATGAAGGGCGTCTGGCCGAGCTGGGGTATACGCAGGAGTTGACAAGAGAATGGAGTTTGCTACACAATTTCGGGGCCTCGTTCTCCATCATCGTATGTTGATTCATGGCCCTCAAGCAAGTGAATCGTCCCGACCGCTGACTGGTCCTCGTTCACAGAGTGTGGTGACTGGAATCACAACGTAAGCTTTGCTACCGTGCCGTATCAAGGATCCCTTGCTGACCACGTCCAGCCTTTTTGCCTATGGCCTCAATACCGGCGGGCCCGGAGTCATGACAGTGGGATGGATCATTGTCAGCTTCTTCAGTACGTTCCTTACTGTACCCCTCTCGATCGCACATTACTGACCCCCTATTAGCACTGCTTGTGGGAGCTGGCATGGCTGAAATCCTGTCATCCATCCCAACTTCTGGTGGTCCCTACTTTTGGGCATACATGCTTGCTCCTCAAGACAAGGCGCCGTTCTTCGCCTGGGTTACTGGCTGGTGAGTCGCCCTCGGCATATCCACATCCGTGGAAGCTACGATGCAGTCATGCGCTGATGCTCGCACAAGGTTCAATCTTCTCGGGCAGATTGCAGTGACGACCGGTATCGACTTTGGCCTCGCCAATTTAATCTCTACAACAGCCGAAGTCAGTAATGGATACACTCCTTCAGCCGGAAAGACCCTTGGGATTCTTGCCGTGGTACTCGTGTCTCATGTCGCCATCAACCTTTTCAGCGTTCGTACCTTGAGATTCATGATTTACACTTCAATATGCCTTAATACCCTTGGCGTAGCATGTCTTGCTATCGGCGTCTTGGCCAAGGCGAATAAGCATCAATCTGCCCATTTCGTCTTTTCCACATTTTACGATGGTACTGGCCAAGGCGACACACAGGGATGGAGCATCAGAGCGTCCTCTGCCTACGTCGCTGCCGTTGGTGTTTTAATGTCTCAGTACACGATTCTCGGTTTCGACGCCTCGGCGCATCTCTGTGAAGAGACTCGCAAAGCCGTTCGTGATGCGCCGTTGGGTTTACTGTCTGCCATCGCAGGCTCCGCGGTCATTGGGTTTTTCTTGATCATCGCTTTGTTATTTTCGATTCAAGACTTCGAGACCGTGCGGACCGCCAAACAGCCTGTGCTGCAAATTTTGACTGATGCCTGTGGCCATGGCGGTGGACTTGTCTTGATGGTTTTGATCATGCTCTGTGTTTGGCATTGTGGTCTGTTCAGCTTGGTTGGTCCCCCATACCCTATCGAGGAAATCTTTTGGCGCCAAGCCTTTTGCTAACAATGAACAGACATCCAATTCTCGCATGATGTTCGCCTTCGCCCGCGATGGTGGTATCCCACACCGCCTACACATCATCGACCGTGGCTTTCATTCCCCTATCCGCTCTGTGCTCTTTGGCGCTACCTGCTCATTCCTCCTTGCTCTCCCGTCCCTTGGATCCAAGGTCGCCTTCAATGGTACCACCTCGATTGCGACCATTGGCCTTTACCTTTCTTACGGCATCCCCATGGTGATGGGCCTTGTCTGGCCTCGGAACTTCAAGCGTGGCCCTTTCAGCCTTGGGGCCGGGTCAAAACCGGTCGCCGTTATCGCGTGCTTATGGATCTGCTTTATCACGGTGATCTTTTGCCTACCTACGCAGAACCCGGTCACCAAGGAGACTTTTAACTATACACCAGTGGCTCTTGGTGTTGTCGGTGTCTTCGCGTTTGGCTCCTGGTTTTTGTGGGCGAGACATTGGTTTACTGGTCGATGCCGTCATCACTGTAGAATCTGCATTCGGCAGTTGGACTTCTTGGGCGAAGAAATGGTGTACAGGTCTGACACTGTTGACTCGGAAGGTCACCAGAGGTTGAGGAGCAATGAGAGCGCCAATGATGGATTCCAACGCAATAGCGACTTCAGTCCCAGTGGGCACTTTAAGGAAGCGAAGAGAGATGACTAGTAAGTCTTTCTACCATGGTTTTATAACACCAAATATGAGATTTTGATCCTGACGCTCGGGCAGTAAAATCTCGGTCGGAAGAGAATTCGAAGTGTTTTCGACACCTGCAAAAGAGTATGGGGATCTGTAAGTTTTTAAATTTAAATTGGCAGGGACCTACCAACGTACTCGTGGAGCATATGTTTGAAGGAACGACTACTTGCTTGGGAGTTGGCAATAGAGCAGCCGGATACGATACCCATATTTTGGAAAAACGCAGTAATCATTGATAATGCAAAACCCCTCTTACCACTTTCCAAATGCGCTCCTTTTTCCGATTAACGATTAGCATTTTATCGGTTAGACGATGCCGATCTTCTAACAAAGTGTCACTTGTTGTCGGCTTGGGTTCAACGTTCAATGTCAGAGCGAGGACTACACGGACATACCGGCCTCCTTAATGCCTAAGTCCATTATTAAACCCGTACAGCCATCACGCTCTCATCGCTTTCAACTCGATCACGGTCAAGGTTTTCTCCGCTTCGGAAAGACTCACCCAGTATTCACCATGTCCGCGCAGGTGACCACTCGTCAGCTAGGCAAGAACGGCCCTTACGTTTCTACACTAGGCTACGGGGCTATGGGACTCAGCTGTACGGTAGCCCCTATTCATACTCCATCCTCATGATCTCCACTTCATTAGGAGGTGGTGGTTGACATTCGGCTCGAACAGCTACGCTGTACGGTCAAGGCCCTCCCCGGGAGGAAGGCTTAAGAGTCCTCGATCGAGTCTTCGAACTCGGGTGTCGGTTTTGGGATACCGCTGGTAGGTTTCTGACGTGTTTTTGACGTCAAGCGGAGGAGTGGTCGCCATGTCAAGGACCTAACCCAGTGTGCTACCAGAGGGCTATGGCGACAATGAAGATATGATCGGCGAGTGGTTTGAGAAGACAGGCAAGAGAGATGAGGTGAGGTTAGGACGGCCGCTGTATTCTAGATGAGTCAGGTAGAGTACATGTGAATGATGATGGAGCTGCTGACGGGAGATGGTACTACAATCAGGTTTTCCTCGCGACGAAATTCGCGGTCAAGATGAGAGGTGGTGATCGTATTTTTAGCAATGAGCCGGAGTACATTCGAAAGGCAATTGATATCAGCCTGGAGCGCCTGAAGACGGATAAAGTTGACTTATGGTACTGGTCAGTCAGTCGAATGAAGGAATCTTTGACTGCGTTTTTTTGAACGGTGCGGAACGTATTCTGATGGAAGAGATGAGTAGTCATCGCTTCGATGGAAAAGTTCCCGTCGAGACAGTCGTTAGCACGATGGCGGAAGCCGTCAAAGCGGGCAAAGTCAAGTATCTGGGTCTGAGCGAATGCTCCGCCGAGACCTTGCGTCGTGCATGCCAAGTCCACCCCATCGCGGCAGTCCAAATTGAATATTCCCCCTTCACCATGGACATTGAAGATCCGAAGATCGCGCTCCTCAAGACCTGCCGCGAGCTCGGCGTCGCCACGGTGGCTTATTCGCCTCTTGGTCGCGGCATGCTGACGGGCCAGTACAAATCAAATAAAGATTTTGAAGAGGGCGATTGGAGACGCACTGCGCCACGGTTCTCAGACGAAAACTTTGCGAAGAATCTGCAGTTGGTCGATAAATTGACGGACATTGCGAAAAAGAAAGGATGTACGACGGGACAATTGACATTGGCGTGGCTGATATGTCAGGGGGACGACATCTTTCCAATCCCTGGGTAAGTGTGGTTTCGCAGTCGAACCCTTCTCCTTAACGGGGGCACGGTCTAGAGATGTAGGACCAAGCGAGCGAGGGAGAGCGCGGCTTGAGATGTTGACCGCTGTGTGCCAGCTCACACGAACAAAATGCTGACACGGTATTGTGTATGCAGGACAAAGAAAATCAAATATCTGGACGAGAACATGGGAGCGCTCAATGTGAAGCTTACGAAGGAAGAAGTCAGATTGATCAGGGATGCTGTTGAGAGTGCGGGCGAGACAAGTGGGGATCGCTATCCGGAGCTCATGCAAAAGGTGAATTTCATGGATACGCCTCCATTGAAGACATAGAATGGTCGAAGTCTATAGAGCTCGAGAAGTTAAAGCATATTGAGTGTGTCACACCACGAGTTCTGTGATCAGACTTGCTAGAAAACGTACACGTAGCGGTAGCCCAGTCTTTGCTTGGGGGACATCAGCTCGCAATCTCTCGAAAAAATGAGTTCATGGAGTGAGAATTAGCATCTGAAAGGTCCTTCTGAAAGTTCTCTGAAGTATCAATATTAAAAGCCATGGTTTGTCCTTTGATCACGGCGCTCGACAGTGGACATTCATTAATTATTTTCCCGAATAGGACTAGCGGTGATTAGAGACGAATTCCCTCTGATTCGTAGTATCTGGATAAACGCTGCAGAAGCTAAATGATTCAGCTTGGAATAACGAATACCAGAGGATGCAGAAGGAAATCTGTCATTGACTTTGTTCTCAGCGTGTGCTATTTCCAAAAAAAAAAGTCCTCGTCCTTCGGATATTTACCTCGTTCGGGATTTTGTTTGTACTCATCTCCTTCAGACCTTCGCCTTCCTAAGAGTTCATCTTGAGCTTCACACCCCTGTGGGAATTGTCACTCACATTGCGCTAGGATTCGCTTTATAAATCCACTTACATCTGAACCTCACTTTTCAAAATCATTTCGGTTGTGCATCTGCCTTGGAAGACTTCGCTCGTCCTTGAAGTCCATTCCAAAAAGCGAGCCACTTCCAGAGAACGTTCTTTGAATTTGCGCATGGTCCAAGCCTTGTTCACAGGGATGAGAGAGCGACCTTGAATACAAACAACCGAGAGAAACGCCAAAAAAATCGGCACTAATGAATGCCAAGAACGAGAAGCAGCAGCAATATAAGCTTTCCTGCCAGTAGTCCACGACGACCGTGAGATAATGCTCGCGACGGAAACCTGGGCTTGTCCGACGACTCAGAATTTGTCCTTGAGACTATTTAGAATAGGCTTGGGTATGAGCCCAAGGTCTAACTTTTTCATAGACCGAAAGCATCTAACGCTGTTGTATCAAGCGGCAGACGTCGATTATAAAGACCCCTTTCGATCAAGGACTGCGGGATATGGAGCAAGTGGCAGGTATTTGTATCAATGGAGCCAGCAATGTTCAGGTAATACTCCCTGAGACGAGACATATGCGAGAATCTAGGCTGCGAAGTACATGATGTCACATGGCACTTTGCAATATATGCACCAGCACACAAGATATGCCAAAGGATGTCTCCACATCAGTGTAAGGAATAGCGGCATCATTCCCATCAGATTGGCAAATCAGTAGTTATACATATTTCTTTTCGGAATTTCTTGAAAAGCGCAGAGAGTGATTGCAGAGGCTATGACAGTCAAAGACAGGAATGCGATCAGAGGCCGTGTGGCTCAAGAATACACAACTATTTCGGAGGAATAGAGAATTGGCAGCTTTAACTAATTTGACACCTTCAGTATCTCGGAAACCTGATGCACTGCTACGAATCTTAACAGAATACAGGCCAAAGGAAATTCTTCAAACGAGTTGTCATCTCACGACTAAATCTAGACGGAAAAGGTAAAGATGAAACTCCAAGACGTAGCAGGCAAATCGAGCTTCATTTTGACCGATTGTCGGAAACATCACGGACGAGATTCTGGAAATTTAGGGAGAAAGTTGCACGCGTCTAGTTACCCTCATAATCATTATTGACAAGAAGAAAACATGATCTATAAGTGTAGGATCTCCAGGGTTGGGTTTGGTCAAGTTGTGGGGAGGTGGGAAAAGCATGGAGATCCACACAGAAGGTACAACTGTAGTACTCATGAACAACAGATGGACCTGCATCTTAAAGAAGATAGACAGCGTCCCATGATGGACTTTGGGATTCCCGCACCAATACACCTTGCCGTCCCAGGGCCGTACCTCTTGACAGCCAAGACTCATTGGCGACATGCCAGCCAGAAATAATGGACTTCCGGATTGCTTGATGCATAATGACAGACCTACTACCCAGAGACTGCGCAGCGTATTTAACAAGGAAGGGCAGGACCGATATGGATATGAAGAGCATGACAAAGCCAGCTGTCGGCTATGCGTTCTGAACCACTATGGCGCGAAGGTATTTCCCTGCTGCTTCACTTATTGCCTTCGTCGGTCCCAGTAGGTAGTGCTGCATCAGGTCTTAGCCGTAGGATGCCGGCTATGGCCATATGCTCCGCCAACCCTTACTGGTATATGTTGAGCGTTCCCTTCTTCCAATACTTCACCG
>JAABUI010002405.1_pt1 | contig 10382 bp, 10 predicted proteins | sample 5559111 | NCBI WGS metagenome assembly JAABUI01 (sample SAMN10711870, study PRJNA513365) | rock metagenome | isolation source: Antarctica rocks | place: Antarctica: Victoria Land, Buttleship Promontory
GCAGGCCAGCTCAGCAGGATTTGGTCAACAGTCCCAGCCCAACTTTGCAGGGTTTAGCCAGCAGCCCCAAGCCAGTCTGAGTGGCTTTGGCGCCCAAGCTCAGCAGCAAGCAGCACCCAGCACGGCTTTCGCCTTTGGGCAGCCAGCTACTGCTGGTGCAAGCCAACCAACTGGCCCTGAATGGTTTCAGGCTTCACATGGTGGCGCAGACGCTGGCCAGCAACCACCTTCAAGCTTTTCTCAGCACAATCCAGCGTCTGTATTTGGGATTGGGGGGTCTGCGGGACAGCCTTCAGGTAAGTTCCCTGAACCTAGCTGCAGCCTGCTGTGTACAGTATCTGGAGTCATGCTTTACCTGGTGATTGTAGTGCGTCATCTTCACTTTGTCACCCTGTCGGCGCATCAGCTGAGCAATCAAATCAATGTATGGGCAGCCAGAAATCACATTGCCTTTGCTATTGAATGCCCATTTGGTATAGCAGGCAATATGTTCATCACTTCTGATCGTACATGTCATGTTCAGCAAGACTTCTACTGTGGTAAGCCGTCTGTTGTCCAGCAGAATGTGCACTGCAATTAAGTGGTTATAGCCTTGTGTTTGTGGCTGTTGTTAGCGGCTACCTTGGCCCAAGGCATGCTTGGAGGTGTTGATGCATGCTTGCAGGGTTGGCTACTGGACAAGGTCAAGCAGGCAGGCAGGCAGAGACAGCGCAGCCAGCGTTCCCATCATCAGCAGGCACACCTGCTTTTACACTGGGCGCGGCCACCAATGAAGTCCGACCTGCCTCAGCACGCAGGAGGGTCACACTGAAAAGAAGACAGAGATAGCTCTGAAGGAAAAGCTGCTCACCATGCCAGTGTTCAGGTGATAGCGGGGGTGCAGCAGCCAGCAGTCAGCTTTAGAATACAGTGGCCGCTGGCTGATGATTTGCTTAAGTGAGTGCCTGATATGCCCTGTTTGCTCTGTTACTGCAATGAGTCTTAGAGGAGACACATGTCATGCATGTTGCTGAAGTTTTAGTGTTGTGCAGAGTGCTTTTATGCCTGACATCTGCTGCAAGACTGCTCAAACAATGTTTAGCTTCGCATATTCCACTGTAGATGCTGAGTCTAGAGATGTCCTTCAGCAAGCTGACACTTACACAAAAATATGCGTTGCTGGCCAGCAGCACGAGAGGCCACGACATATCAATATACCAAACTTCCAAGTTGCTTTTGAGCTTCATAAGAAATGCCTTTGAAGCCCCATTGGCCAAGCAGCTCGTTCCTACGAAAGCTGCCTATTTATGCAATAATGCCAGCAATGTCAACAAGCTCATATCATTCAGCGGCTACCCAGGGTCAGATTCTGCACTTCATATTTGTGAGCTATGCACCAAAGCATAGAATAGATGATGTGGGGTTGAGGCCGCATTGGCAACACAGATCAGTCTAGCCAAAACAGTTTGTCCTAAAGCTGATTGCAAAACGAATTTGCAATCAGGTTGCAGCAACTTAGGTACATCTATCCTATTGGTCAGCTGTACAATACAAAGCGCTTCAAAACATATTACAGCGCCTAAGACTTGGGGTATACTGGGTAGCCAGTGACAACCCCAGGGGAATTTGTGCCATCTAGGCCATGGACAGCTGCATTTCCTGTTGGAGCTGACTGAGCAAACCGTCTTTGTCCAAAGCCGCGCTGCCCACACCGTCGACCTCGTCGATTTTGTCCCGCTCTGCGATTGTACCTGTATATGCATGCATACAAGTGGCCAAGTGCGTCTATAGCCTGATAGAGAACGCCCTCAGATGTCCACTGCTGTCCTTGTGCAGTATCATAAACACCTCTCCGCAATTTAGAAAGGCATTCGGAGGACATTCTGTAAGTGTTTGGCAAGCATCAACCACAAACTGACTTGTTCAACTACCTTACTGGATGGTGAATGCCACTTAAGTGGTGTACTGCACCTCATGATCATGCGAGACTGCAAAGCTGTATGAATAGTATGCTCTGCCTCGTGCTCGTACCTATAGGTACGCTGCTTGTTCTCACTCCGTTGGTTCATCGCATTTGGGCCACGGCATTGGCTGTCCTTGTCCAGCAGACTGTAGAGTAGTCTTCTCCTGAGACGCAGTGAGTAGCGGTCAGTCACGTCCACGCTTGGACAAGCTTAAGCTCGCTCGTTACAACAACATGCATGGTTCTGACGCAACTTTTCAATGGCTTTGTACGAACAAAACGGGTAATGCACGTTAAGTGGTGCAGGTATGAAGTCTCACAAGAAGCCCATGATGGTCACGCAGCGATCGCGACAGCAGGACCAGCAGCCTTCGCAAGTCAAACGAGAAATAACGGTGGCTTTGCGCCTGTGAGACAGGCAGACAACTCGATGTGTTCGCGGACTGCATACCACATACCGGCGACAGCCTTTTTGTAGTTCAACGCAGAAGCTTTGGCGAAAGGCAACCTAAGGTTCAAGTAAGGCATTTCGTCACTGCGCAGATGACTAATGAACTTCATCGTCAATCGGTCAAACGCTGGGCGGGATATTGCGACAGCTAGGAAAGCTGCGCCTGCGCCTGCGCCTGCAGAAGTCTATTATGACGGTTTCACCTGTGCTGTCTCGAGTCTTCATATCTGCAGATTTGAGCGTCAAAGCTGTCTACAGTGACAACAGCCTGTTTCTGTTGACCAAAGACGGCAACACTTTCAGCAGCGTAGACCCTCACGGCAACTGCGTCACGCAGCTGACCTTGTATGCTATCAACAGATACAAGTCCAAGCTAGCCGAGGTCCTGACATTCAGAAACCTTCATGTCGGCCTTGTATTGACCATACCCAGCTTGCACAGCAACTTCACTTTCCTAGAATACAGGATCACAGCTGTCCGGTGGTCCTTGTCCGCTGCAGTCGCTGAGGCCGAAGGTCTGCTGCGCTTTGAACCCGATGGCAGTATTTTGCTGGACTCAGAGGAGAACGCAGCAAGACTGGTGCTCCATGCCAACCAAAACCGCTTCGCTGTCTGCTATCCCCTGCTGGTCCCCAGCGCTGATACTACCAAGCATCAGTATGTCTGGCAGACTCAGCTCTTTGCTGTGGCGGCGGCTCCTTCAGCATGGCACTATCCCTTGTGCCTCCTTCAGCAGGCCTCAGCATGCAGAACTAAACTACAACAGCCCAGACACATTGCACCAGCGTGTCAGAGTGATCAATTCTCTGTGAACAGGATAACAGAGTTGCCAGTTGCTGTCAGCCCAGATGGGGCCTTGTCTGCCTTTCCGAAGCAGTCCTGGTGGCATGACTGCAGCCATATGCTGCCGCAAGATGCCACTGTCTTGCTTGAGTGGACACCAGATGCTCTGTATCAGTACATCCCAGACACAGAGGAGACAGCTGTCTGGGTCCATGCTGATGAGTCATGCTTGCTGTCTGAGGGCCAAGGCAGCTTCTTCAGGCACTGCAGAGGCAAGCAGCATGCAGAGCGACTCTATGCTGCCGGGGCAGTTCCTATGCATACAAATGCGGGAGGAGATGTGGAGTACCCTTTGGCTCAACTCGCTGAGCATGCCCTTGCCCTCAGGTAATTGATTTGATTGCAAAGACAGGTGACTGTCAAAGCAGCGTATGTATGCATGGCCTACTTCTTGGTCTGTTTTGAATCTGAGTGAACAAGCTCTCAAGTGCGTCACCAGCCCAGAAAATTGTCGGTTCACTGCAGCCAAGAAGCAGTGACCTTTGCAGACTCTTCCTGCTGTTCTGCGCACAAATGTCATTGAGGCAATGTCTACAAGGTGTCTGCAGACAATGATTCAGGTTTCACCGATTTATGCATTGGTGCCTGTGCAGGCAGTTGGGAGCAAGCACATCAGCAAAGGCAGGAAGGTGTGCAGAAGCAACAGAGCCCCTGCAAGATGCAGACAGCTGCAGAGAGGATGATGCATCAGCCTTGCACCTTGCAAGCTGCATACATGAGCAGCATGAGGTCGCAGACTGCGGAACATTCACAGCGTATGAAGATGGTAGTGTACATGTCACCTTCTGCGACAGAACCTTGCTATACCTGAAGCCATTGCAGCAATACTGTGATGTGATCACACCAGATGGGCATAGAGTCAGTGTTGCCACGGCCACGCCTGTTGGAGTTGAGCAGTATGTTGCACAAGCCATGGAGTATGCTGATTGGGCTTTCTCTACGCCAGCTGAAAGGGCTGCAGTATTGCAGAAAGCTGCCTTGATTCAGAAAGAGCTTGGAAAATGTCACAGGGCAGTTGTGCTATGTGACTGGACTCAAGGTCATTTGCCATGTATGCAAAGTGGCAGCTTTGATAGCAGCGACACAACTAAAATTGCATTTCCATGTGATATACAATGTGGCACCCCCCCAGTCTGTTTGAAAGAGGTGTCTGGAGTGTATCCTTCATCATCAGAGCGCGAACAATTGATCAAAGCTTTGTTAGCAAAGAGCAGTCATTTGCTCAGCACTTTGGGCTGAAGATGGAATCATTGGTCAGTTTAGATATGGTACTTAGGCTTGACAAGAGTGTCTCAGTTGGCAGCTGTGTCTGTCTAGCCACATAATGTGTGGACCAAGATATTATCCCCATTTGCAAACAAGCAGCTCAAGGCACAAACATTGCGCTTGTCATACATGGCAGTGATGGCTCAGTTAACAGTGGCACACATCAGTTTGGGAAGCTGACATTTAAGTCGATGTATCTGTGTACACGTATCACTGACAGTCACTGCTTGATATGTCCCACGTGTAGCTACCTATAGGCAGCTCTAGTCCTGACGTGCTTGCACCTGTAGAGTTTGCTTTATGCAAGATCTTCTGTATGTGCGTGCAGATCTGTCTAGACCGAAGGCTGCTAGCAACTACGGTAGCTGACCAACTAGACGTACAAAGAGCGGCATGGCACAGAGCATGGCCACGTGATGACCATAACTCTGACTTGGACAACAATTATTCATGAATCGATGGTACATGTTTCAGCACTTATTTTGCTGACTAGCACTGTCTATGCAAATTACTAACCCAGCGCTGCTACACATGTGCCTCACATGGCATGGTCGACCCTGCTGTGCTACGCTGCTTTGCTAGTTGCTCGCAAAAAACAGATGTCACAGTGCGATAAAGCGCCGCCATGGTCGTGAATCCAAAAGACATTGGGTGGACCAATGTGCTGAGCAAATCGCTGGCTGGTTCGAACGAGTCTAAGCTTCTGCAAAGAGCAGGCCACACTGCTACTGCTGTCGGAACAGACATCTACGTCATCGGCGGCAAGACCGCGTAAGGCTGAACAGCACAATGGTCCTTTGTGCCTTGGCATGTTCCTTGTGTGACAGTGTGTGCTCAGCGTAGGGCCGTTGGCGGCAGGATGCAGTTCTGCTCTGACATCTGCAAGCTGGACACAGCTGCTGGTAAGTGGAGCACCGGCTTTTTGAGGCCTCCATTTGGCGAGAAGGCATACCACTCAGCTACTCTCGTCGGCGCTGACATTTGGGTTATCGGGGGCGCCGACGACAAGCACTCATCTGCACAAGTGCATGTGCTGAATACCAAGACCCTGAAGTGGCGCACAGTTGCATTCAGGCAAGTCAAGCATTGCGTCATTGGTAGTACGTACCTTGACAGGTCATAACGACAGCGAATCACAGAGAGTCTAGACTTTTGGCTGTTCTCCTGCAATCTGCTTGGTGACTGAGCATGAATCTTTGCAGGGGTGACACTAGGCTGCTACAGCGCTCCGCACATGGTTGCACAAGCCACCCAAAGCTTGCAAAAGCCCTGTTGTTGTTTGGCGGCTGGGGCTTTGACAGGGCATCACGGTCCGATGACTTTGCATGGCTGAACGACCTTGCCCTCCTAAGACTTGACACGTAGGTCTTTTTGTTGCAAAGACATCATCTTGCACAAGCAATGTCTGCGCTCATTCATGGCGTGCCCTCAGCACAAGCTTTGCAGAGAGCCTGACGGACCTCGATGATCACGGCGGTGTTGTGTCAGAGTCCATGCTCATCTGAAGGAACGTCTTTCAATATGCAGCATAGTATTGATCAGTTCGAAGGCTACCTTACTTGATCACACTGTGCTTATTCACCTGCTATAGTGCTTGCGGCACAGTTGCCTGCTATCTTGACAATCCAATTCCATCCTGGCAGCTTTGTTGACACAGGTTGACAGTGGAGCAAGTTCAGCCCAAAGGCACTCCTCCAACAGCCAGGGCCTATCACACCTTCAATACAATGGGAGACAAGTGCTTTGTTGTTGGGGGCCGCACAACCCAAAGCACCTTGCTTGCGCGCGATCAAGTGCTGTGCATGTATGATGTGACAAACAAGCAATGGGTATCTCCTGGTTCTGTGTCTGGCAGCTTCCCAGCAAGGTCTAGTCACAGAGGGATTGTAGTTGGAGGGAATCAGCTGGTCATCTGCGGCGGGGCAGGACAGGGCAAGCTGCGAATGAATGACTCAAGTGTGCTGAAGCAGGGTTCCAACGGGCACCTTTCTTGGCGCCGCCTTTCAGTGTCTCCTTTCCAGCCAGGTGGGACACCCCTTGCAGATTGTCACAATGAAGACATGTCATTGAAGGTCCTTTTGCTTTTGCTTTGTTGCAGGCAAAACGCAGTGTGTGGTCTGTCTGCTACACCGTCTACAGGGGCGTGCATAGTGCATTCCCTCAGACCAAGCATGCAATCAATGCTAATCACAGTAGCACTCTTTGACTTACTCTTACTGGAACGCAAACCCTGTCTGGCACTCCTGGACTTCATCTGTTTTGCTACCTGTGATGATTGGTGACCCATAACGATCATCATCACCGTGTATACATGATAGTTGCTTGGGCTGCATGCCCTGCACAGGTGCATGCAGCCTTGCTTGGTTGTCTACAGACTAGCTGTCCTGAGAAAAGTGGCATAGGTCTAGTGCTAGCTCCAGGGCACAAAGACTGTACCCTTGCCTGAGGCACCATTCATGTGCTCCTCAGACCTTCCAACAAGGCTGTTCTCATGCCGCTTGCTTTCACACTGTTGTTCAGCATTGCGCTGCCTAAGTTGGCTGCAACAGTCAGTACTCAACAGCATCGCATGGCCTTGCAGGGCGGACGGCACAAGGCATGACTGTCTGCAACGACAGCCTGTACATCCTTGGTGGCTACGGCGTTGGGCAGTCTTTTCCTTCTGATGTGTGGAGCCTGCCGCTGAGTGCTGTGACAGGGGGCGATGCAAGGCAGCACCCTGTGCAGCCACAGAGTCTGGACATAGCTGTGGAAGACCCGCCTGCAAGGTGTCAATCTGGTCTGCTCATCACTTGAACTCCAAGCATAGTCACCCCAGCTGTGATTCCGTCAGAGCATGCAATACTGTGATGCCTGTAGGGCAGCAAGCTTGAGCCATGCAACATCTCATATCATACCAAGGAATTCTGTGATCGATGCATGCTGCTTTACAAGCAGTCATGAGCAATCATAAGTCTATGGCTGTGGCAGTCTCTGTTCGGCAGTATTTCTTCCACATCTTGCTGGGATGTGGTGTCTGCAGCAAGAAGGACGTTTCCAACGATCCAAAAATTGTGCTTGCAACAGGTGTGAGGCAACTTGCTGGCGCAGTGCCAAGCGCAGCCGGGCAAGAGGCAGCACAGATGCAGGCCCTGCAAGCAAGCGGCAACATGCCCTGGCTCCTGCAGGAGCAGTGGCCACTGCTCAGGTGCCAGCTTGTCAGGTTGTGCAGCCAACCAGGGAGGCAATGGCTGCCTTGCCACCGCTTCATGCTCAGAGCAATGTAGCGCTGCCTCAAGCTGCGGCTGACAGGTGTGCTGTGCAGCTGTTCAAATGTAATGCATGCATTATACATATGGCTTCTGCTGTTCTTGCATGAGGCAGTACCGATGCAAATTTGTACTGCCTTGCTAAGTCTTTCTGAGAGCATGCTTGCTTGCGTGTTAACTTTGTGCAGGTGTGCTGCATTTAGTCACCAACCAGTCTTACTATGTGTCAGCAGCATAGGAGAGGCTGTGGCATGCAGGAATGTGAGTGGTGCATGTGCAATGCTTCCAGCCTCAGCTGCAGCGCTGTATGGAGGCTGTGCCTTCAATGATGCTGCAGCCATGTCAGCAACATTGAGCAGGCTAGAGGGTGATCTGGCGCAAGCTAAAGCAGCTTTGACTGAAAGACTTGCCACAGAGGAGATTCAGTTGCGGCAGAGGCGAGATCTAGAAGCTGAAGTGGCTCGTCTTCACGCACAGGTGGGCCATAGTATGCTGTCTGCACAAAGCTGGCAATACATTGTATAACCTGGCAGCCTGAAGAGCAGCTGCAGCGACTTGCAAAGCAGGTGTTGATTGGTGCCTTTTTGGCCCAACAGACCTAGTCATATGAGCTGACCTGGGGTGCTGACGATGTATGTAACACGTCATACACAACAGTACTACACTCAAGCTGGCATTGTCAAGTGAGCTGTCTCGTCCTATTACTTGGTAATGTGCTTCCGGGCATTGTCTGCTGCATCGCTGCATCTGTCCTGTCCCATCTGCAGCTAATCCCCAATCCCCATAGTTTGCTGGGGAGCAGCCACAGGGCATTGGACATGATGTGCTGGTGTTCATGAGCCTCTTCATGAGCCTCACACCTCATGTCAGACATTGCAAATGCAGGTCGCTGCAGCAGAGCTGCGCTGTACAACAAGCACACATCAGTGTACGCAATTCCAACGTCTGAGCGAAGAGCAATTGCAGCAGTTGCAATCTGCAGAGGCAGCCACTGCTGATGCCAGCAGCAGAGCAGCTGCAGCTGTGGCCACAAATGCAGACCTGCAGCGGCAGCTGTCTGGTGCAATACGGCAGCGGGATGACCTCTCAAAGCTTGTCACTGAAAGGCATGCACCTGTAACAGCCTTTACTGTATGCATTGATCACAATTCTTGCTGCACGCACTGGTATCAGCCCTTGCTGCACGCACTGTTTACTCTGCAATGCTCCTGTCATCAAGATAGTGTAAGGACCAATTGCAAGCTGTGGTATTGAATTTCTCACAATTACTTGATGTGATGGCTCAATGCTCACTCTCATGCAGTGTAGCTGTCTTGCATTCTTGCAGGCCTGGCGCAAGCCTAGCTGCAGTCATGTCTGTGAGCATGGCTGCATTTTTTACTACACCTGCCAGCCTCAACCTGAGATGACATGCCAACAAGGAATGTTCCCTTGGACCTCGAATGCCCAGTCCCCAAGCTGAGCTTTGTGCAACAATTAAGTCAGCGTGGCATTCAATGCTATGCAGAGAGGAAGCATCAAAGGCGTCTGAAGCAGATGCAGTGAAGGCGCGCAGTATGCTGCGGCAGGAGCGCCTTGACTGGGAGAAGGCCGACGCCGAGTCACGCACTGCCCTGCACAGCCTCAGGGAGGAGTGGCGCATGCTGCAGGACACCAATGGTCACCTGCATGCCAATGTCACTCGACTTACCAAATCTCTGGAGGTACTTCAGATGTCGCTCCTGCATTGATGGTGCCTAGCAGACATATCAGTGCTTGCCTCTTGCTCGTCCCTGCATGGTTGTGCTTCACACAATCCGGGGCGTGTGCAATCTGTTGCTGATTTGCCCCTTCTCAACTAAGTGCTGCTGTTCTGACCCTGCTGCTGAATGCTGGACCCAATGTCCAGCACATGCATGCCACACGCATGTGAAAGCATCAGGGCTATGAGTCATGGTGATCTATAGCGGCTGTATGGAATTGCAGGTGGCAGAGGAGAAAGTGAGTGAAGGGTTTAGGGTTTTGGCAGAGGTAAGAAGGCGAGCAGGCGAGGAGCGTGAGCAGAGCAGCAAAGCAGTGCAGGCTCAGCAGGCTGCCACTCAGGCAGCAGAGCATCAGCTGCAGACTGCTCAGGTGACCATCTGACCACAAATTATCAGTGCTGCCGCACATTACTGCGGGCTCACACCATATGCACCCCACAAGCCTTCAATGGGACAGGACACTTTCCATGTCAGAGTCGTGTCTGCTCATGCAGGGCAATATGTTTGGTAGCTGTCACATGCGTGAGCAACATCCTGTCACACTTGTTGCTGGGCACATGGCAGTCTCTGCTTGGGCATATGCAGACTACCAACCATCATCATCACCACATCAGCCCACACAGCTGAACACAGTGTCATGCATCCTTGCAGGCGCGCATTGGCACTGCTGAGACTGCTCACAAGAAGCTGGAGGCGGAATTGACACAATTGCGGCCACATGCAGCAGATCTAGAGCAGCAACTCGGTCAGTGCCAGGTCAAACTGAAAGCTGCACAAGCAGATGTGACTGACCTGCGTGCTGAAGCTCTCCACAGCAAGGTAAGAGTTAACTTTGCAGTGTTGAGAGTACCTCAGTACCTTTGTACACTGGCATTGTGAGCTCCAAAGCA
>JAABUI010002406.1_pt1 | contig 10380 bp, 12 predicted proteins | sample 5559111 | NCBI WGS metagenome assembly JAABUI01 (sample SAMN10711870, study PRJNA513365) | rock metagenome | isolation source: Antarctica rocks | place: Antarctica: Victoria Land, Buttleship Promontory
GCTAACCCTGAATAGGGTTGGCCTCGGAACAACCCTATAGCCTAGCGGCGAGCGGCCGGCGATAGTCATCAACATAGCCACCAACATAGCTACCAACATAGGTGCGTAGCTAGGATCGTAACAACGTTGACTCAAACAACAGTCGCTCAATTCTTGAAAGAGATCGTAAGTTTGATTCTGTGTGACAGAGTAATGCTCGATTGTATCATTTCAAATGCTCATCGAAATTGAACATTGTCAATAGCAACATGAGAAATATTCAAAGTGATAAAAGTCTTTTGAAGTTGTAATGCAAAGACTTCTGAAGTATATTCTTGATGAAAAGTGCAATGCTGTGATTTGTTAATCTTTTGCAATCTGTTTTGCAATCTGTTTTGCAATCTATTTTGCAATCTGCAGCTAAGAAGTAACTTATCAAAGCTTTAACTATAACAAAGTTACGAATGTTTTGAACATTCGTGATCTTAGTTGCTAAGTTTGTACGTCTATCACAATCTTTGCTATTCAGATAATGTTTCATGATGCTGTTATCGATGCTTCTATTGTTAGAATGCTCGTAGACATGCAAACACAAATGACAAATGAGTTTGAGTCTTTCGCTTTCGACTAAAACTGTCTGATAGAAGTTATTTCATATCTCATCTGTTCATGACTGTGAGATTCACTTTGAATGATGATAGTCTGATACTTTTCGTTCTACTTGCATCGCATATTGAGTTTGCTTTCATTAATTCAGAAATATATGTTGATATTCTTGCTCATGATCGTATAACACATATCATTCATCATGTAACGACTGCAGTTCGACGAGAACGACAGAAGTAACGTTAGAAGAAGAAGATCAAGCACTATCATGCTCACTGTTGTCAAGATTCTCTGAAAATATATCTATAAAACTGAATAAACTGTTTATACTTGCTTGCAATCTCGATGTTCTGTTTCAAGAAGATAACATGATATGTAAGTTAAACGAAAAAGAGATTGCAAAAAAAGTTGCAAAAAGAATTGTTAAGAAAGTTGCAAAAACCAATTAAAAACAAGTTTGATCTTTCAAGCATCGTTAAGCTTAGAGTTTGAAGATCAATGCAAATCATGCATCACTATTGACTTGTGACTGATTGATTCTTATCTTTTAAATTAACTGTTAATTATTCTAAAAACTAGCACATTTTAATAGATTTCAAACATCATGATTGACTAAGAAGCTTATTACAAATACAATGAAATAATTATACAGAGATGAACTGAAGTACAAAATAATTGTTGATCGTTGCACAAAATTATGCAAAAAGAATGTTTAATTCTTCTGTTCACTTCTGCTATTTATTCATTATATGAGAGTATGCTGTGATGCTGCATGCAATAAATGATTCTATTTATCAGCTTGTGACTGCGAAACTAGCTAGATCATTGATTTAGAAACACTCAATTTCTAAGATATGAATATTAAGAGAATCAAAAAGAATACTTGACTTCTTGATTTTGAATATCACTTTTCATATTTCTCATGTCAATTTGTAGAAAACATTTGATGTTCATTCATACTTGTCGTAGTCAAAATTTGTCAATCAATTCTCAGTCTGATCTGATAGCACAATTCACTTGCATGACTTGTTCTTAATCATCTTTCTTCTCGATCATACTACACGTCATAGAGTTTTCTCAGACGTGATGAATGATTCTCGAAAGCACTTTGATATCAATTTGCAATCTCGAGAGATATGACAATTTGTGAAGAAGACTCGACAATACTGATCGCTCTCTGCTTTTCTATATGTCACAATGTTAGTATAAATATTGAAATACAAGTCGCGAAATTAATTGCAAAATTAATTGCAAAATTAATTGCAAAATTAATTGCAACATCAAGAGCAAAATCAAGAACAAAATTCAAATAGTAAAAGAAATAATAATCATATTATAAACAAGATTACAAAAAGAACTGTCAAAAACTTACACAATAAGACGACATGCTACATCTTTTCAGAAATTCTGAAACTGTCAAAGAATCTTCACTATCAAGACTTCTCTAATGACATTCGAGTCATTCATCATCTTTTCGTTCATCATCGTCTTGAGCTTTTCGCTCAGAAGCAAGTCATTCATCTGATATCATTCTTTCGTCTGAACATCATTGATGTCAGAGAGCTTCTTTCATTGAGAACTCTTTACACTCGTATTAAAATGAGCGCTTAATGTCGAAGAATCTTGATTGAGACTTGCAACATCGAGACGCGTTCTTACATGATTCATCGTATTTTCTTTCGCAATTCTATGAATTTATTAATATTTGATTGCAAAAAGAATTGCAAAAAATATCGTTGATTTCATTTGCTATTTACATGCGCAGTCAACAAGAACTCATGATCATCATTTGATGCTTGTAAATAGATATTCGATTTTTTGAATTGCTTGATTCAATAGAAACGAATGTTTCTATCTCTGTTCTTGACATTTTCTATTTCTTTTTCATCATTCGTCATTCTTTTGACTCGACTTCTAGTCTTTTTGAAATGAGAATTATCAAAATAATTATCGTTTATCTTGCGTTTGTTAGTTGACATCATTGCGATGATGATATAAAGTAGTAGTGAAAGTGTAGACGTAATATTTTAGTAATCTAGATGATGATTGTGAGTTAAAATAGTGAAGTTCAATCGCAATAATGAGATATGAAATTTAAACTTCAATATCTTGATTTAAGGTTTTAAGATTTAGATCATCAACATTAATTCAGTCATGTAATCATCAACTTTTTTTCTTCTTTGTAACAATCATCTTCAAACAACAACAACATACTGCAATCATGATTGCAACAGCTCAGTAAGTTATGTATCAGCTTCACGAGTTTATAGAAGATTGCAAAACTGATTGCAATACAGAAACAATGAGCTTAATGTCAATAACAAAACGCTATTCAGCATCTTTGATTCTGCAACTGACGAGATTTTGAAATTGATTTTGAATTCAAATAAATTCTTCAACTTGCACGAATCTATGTACATGTTTCATTTCTTATTACTCTTGAATTGATTGCAAAACTGATTGCGAAGTAGAAATAATATTGCAGCGAATTCTAAATTCAAGCTTACAAGATTAAATTTCGATCACGAGTTAAACAATAGATCACGATTGTCAAGCAGCTCAGAATCGTCATTGTCAAGCTCATCATCATCATTCTCATTATCACTCAGTAAAAAACCTCATAACAAGCAATTTGTCAAAAAGATGCTTTGAAAACAGTCAATAGTGAAGTCGAGAACTGATGATACAAAGATGAAGCTCATCAGAGTAAGTTTTGAGTCTTGCTAGATTGCAAAAATGATTGCAAAAGTAATTTCAAAGACGCTGATCATATGTTAGAATGTTTGACTCATTGAATCAGTCTGTGTTATCAATGTCATCATAAAAAGTGATCTTATCAAGTTGAAGAAAATGCGAAAATATTGCAAAGAAACTGTGATACTTCGTGAAATTCGTCGATATCAAAGAACAATTAATTTACTTATTTCAAAGCTGTCGTTTCAGCGTGTGATTCGCGAAGTGTGTCGTGAATTGATTGAAATCAATCTTCGCTTTCAATCAAAAGCTATAGAAACATTGCAGAAGATGACAAAAGCATGACTTGTTGCAATGTATGAAGATTAGTTTCACTATTTCGATTTTGCAATCAATTTTGCAATCGATTTTGCAATCAATCAAATATTGATTACTTAACAGACATCAATCTTTGTGCAATTCATGCAAAGCATGTAATCATTCAAGTCAAGAATATGAGATTGATTTTTCGTCTTACAAACGAAAAGTTCACATTTGAAGCTTGTTCAAGTTATATGACAAAGTAAGTACTATGCAATCAGAATGCAACGCTGTCGCAAGATAAATAGATAGTAAATACAATTTTTGCACTGTCACACTATTAGTGATACTATTGCTTTCATGTGTAATTCAATGTAAAAGTTATCACTTTTGTCAAGAACTTTAGAATTTTTTCTTGAATGTAAAGTTGATTAATTAACTACTCGTATGCACAGAGTCTTCGTGCACACTGAGTTTTCGCACGCTTTAACTAAAAAGATTAGTTTCAGATACTATTTTGAGCACGCTGATAGTAACTCGAGACACGCTAAATCTCAAGATATTATCTGTAACTAATTTTTCTAGTTTTTTTTTTCTTCAAGTTTTACGTGCTTATGCAGTCTAAGACTATGAAACACGATGCTATCTACTTAAATAGTAGCATTGAAGCGCTGTGTATATGCTAAATTACATGTAATCTAGTCATAATCACTGCTATATATTTTTTCATTGAGCAGTCAGATCGTTAGAATGCGCATACAAGCGTGTGACATGTCTATATAATCAAATGATCATATAGACAAATCGAAATTATGAAAGCTTATCACTTCTACATGAGCTTTCATTCGCTGTTTGACCATCTAGTTGAGCAGACTAGATGAGCTTTGAGTTGTTTGTGAGCATCACGATGCGATGCTCGATCTGTGTATTGTGAAAGCTGATCACTTTGACGTGAGCTTTCGTTCGCTGTTTGACCACATGATTATTTAATCACATAATCTTGTTGTTTGTGAGCATCGCAATGCAATGCTCGATCTGTGTATGTGAGCGTAACATGCGCGTATCGCGCTGTTTCTGCTCTGTCGATGAGATTGTTCAGCTCTTCTGACAAGCATAGCTTGCAGAAGATTCGTAGTCAGCATCTCGTACAGATAAATCTCGTTGCCGACCTAATCTTTCTAGTTAGAGTGCGCCAAAATTCCGTGCATATGAGTAAGTATACTATTTTTAGAAATCGAGTTCGAGTAACTCAGTGCACAGAAATTCTGTGCATTTGAGTAAGTATACTATTTTTAGAAATTGAGTTCAAGCAACTCAACTCAATTCTGAGTTGAGCTCGAGTTGAGAGAGATCAACTCAATCTCAACTTGAACTCAGACTTGAGTTGAATTGATCTTTCTCAACTCAACTCAACTTTAACTCGACGACAGATCTAGTTTTGAATGATAATATTAACGAAAATTCAAATTTAAGATTAATTCATCAAAACAACTTTACTTATGATATGTTATTCATACATGCATAATTAGAAAAAAGAAATAATATGTATTAACTGAAATAGTATTTATGAACTCAGAAATCACGATTTCAAAGTTGTTTAATGATAAAGTATTGTGTCATTCAAGCTACTTTCAGAATCTGTGTTTATTAATTATTAATGAGTTTCATTTAATGTTGAAATGACAAAATTTCAGATTAAAGTATTTCAACTTGAGTGTACTGCATACATAATTGTCAAATGACATCTTTTTTCAGATGAAATCAATGATGCTGAATTTTGAAATCTTCATCAATATGATGAATTAATGTAACTTTAATGGTGATACTTGTATCATTAAAATGAGACTGAATGATTCAAAGATATATATATAAATCAATAGTTTCAAGCATTTTATAAATAGTATGCTCGATCTTCAGTTCATTCTTTCATTGCAAGCAACAAGCTACTTAAATATTTCAAAAATGATTATCTTTATGAATTCAACTACATTTATCAAAATGATCTGTACATTAATAAGATGATGAATATTGCAGTTAAGCTATTTCATTGTTTCATTGACATGAATATCATCTTTTTTTTTGATATGATCATTGCAAATAAGAAGAGAATTAAAACTCATTTTAAGATTTTATCAAATTAATGTACAGATTCTTGAATTTTAGTTGCAATGAATGCATATGAACTTGATATAAATAATAAGAACGTAAAACAGATTATGCAGTAACTGATGTCAAAGATGATGACAAGATTGTATCAATGTTTAAATTATGCTTTATATAATGATACAGAACAGACATGATTTGTGCTTTTACATTCATTCTGATGCATGAACTCAAGAAGTGAAGTGATCTTGAATGAAGATGTAAAGCAAAACAATATGACAACAAAGTTTGATTCAAAGATTAATGAATGAAATGTTAAGTTTAAGAATGTCAATCAACGTCAAAATTTAAAACATGATCTTTGAGACTTAATGAACATTTCTTTAAATGATTGCATTCATGAAATTGATCTGCGTTTCTTTGATGATGACATGCATAAGAAGTTGAATTATGTACAATCTTAATCTTGTTACTTTGCTTGTCATTCAAATTTTCAAGTATCAACAGCAATGCATGAGATGTTGAATAAAATGATCAAGCATGACTTTGATAAAAGTCATTGATACATTTTGAAACTTCGTCAATGAAGAAATAAAAAGATGCAGCAAAAGTTTCTTGATTTTTATCTACAATACTTTTCATCTTTAATAATGCTTGATGAGATACTAAAGTTTTTAATCATGTCAGCAGAACATATTAATGATGAAATTACTATGCAATGATGAGCTGATGATTTGTGAAGTGAAATTGAGCATTATTGAGCTGATATTTTGAAAATCATTGAGCGCGATTAAGCGATGAGACTGAACAAGAAAAAGATGTTTAAAGTATAAAAAAAACATAATGATCTTAAATGAAAATGAATATTAACGTCAATAATTAATTTTTTTAGAATCAAGTTTAAAGAGCAAAGAAATGAATGACTGATAAAGCATGAATATGCATTAAATATAAAAACTAGAACTTGCAAAGAAATCAAATAAGAAAGTGAAAAGACGAAACAAGATAAGAATGATTCAGATCAAATGTTTAAATCTGTGATAGTTGATAGTGAAATATTAAATTGCAATAAAGAATTGAATCTTGCTTCAGTTGATTCATTACTCAACACTTTCATACTTAAGTCTTTAAATCAAGATGAAGAATTAGATCAAAAAACAACTAATCAAGAAAAATGATCAGATCGAAAAACAACTAATTAAGAGAAATGATCAGATTGAAAAACAACTAAAGATCATCAATCACTAGCTGAAATTGCTTCAAATATAATACATACACTATTATCATCTCACTTTAAACAGAATAAAAGATCTTTCTGCAGATTCATTTTTTGATGATAAAAACATCTTACATGACTTTAATTAACAAACATTTTATTTGATACATTGAGAATGATTACTGAAAGCATGAAACTGTCTGAAATCTGAGTTGAGTGATTCATAAGCATAAACTTGAATTCATAATTATCTTTCATGTTATTTATTGATGAACATTTCTCAAAGTATTTTTTATTATACTTCAGTACATTTTCATCAAGTGTCTTAAATGTTAAAATCATGTCTAGATATTCAATCTAATCATGTTGTAAGTGAAATGTTTGATTCAATAAAAATAGCTATAATTAAGACTTTAAGAATACAGAAGAAAGAAGGTAAAAAGAAAAGAAGAACACGCTTTATATAGTAGTTACTCAGATTCAACGCTAGTCTCAAAGAAAACGTGTTGAAACACAAGAAAGATGTTGATTTGAAAGATGTTTCGTTGACATAAAGAAATATGTTTGTCATAAACATCTGTTAACTACTCGTAACACAAAGAAGTGTGTTTATTTAGAAGACAATAAAAACGAAATAAAAGATGCTAGAAAATGAAACAGATGTTGAATCAGATCTTGATCAGATTTAAATCAGATCTGAGTCAAATCTTAACTAAATTGTTGACTAGCTTTAATCAATATACAGTGAACTCGCTAACGTTCACTGTGAATTGATTAGAATTTGATCTTTGACACATTTGTAACATTACTTTTCTCTTCAAAAATTCATGTTTGCATAAATGTTGTTTTCTTTTTACTTGATTGATCAATCATGATTTCACAGACTCAGATTTGCGAAATTCTGATTGATTAATTGATATAACATCATCTCAAATTAGCGCTAGCGTGATTTGTTTAAATAGAACTTATGAAATTTGATCAAGATTTCTTTGAAGTCTTTGAATTTCTCTTTATCAACATAGTATCATTCATTGTCTTGATTTAATTCTGTTCATTTGACTTTGTATTGTATTCAATCTTGATAGCATCTGAAGTTCAAAATATCATCTATCTTTCAATGTTCATCGTCTTCAATAATGAGTAATCTGAAAGATTCTAAATGCTGTTCTGATAAGAAATCATCAAAATAAGAACACAATAACTTTGAGTTGAACATTGAATACAGCTGCTTCATGCTCATTGATAGATGAAAATGATAGAAGATTTCAACTTTGATTATAATTTGATAGAATTTTAGTTGTTTGTCTTTTAAATCTTTGCATGATCTCGTTGTTTTGACGTTTCTGAAAGATAATCAAACTCAGTCATTTATCTCATAAATAACATTTAATCTATGTTTATTGATCTAATCTTTAATGATCTGCTTCGTCTTTTTCAATTGTTGATGATTAAAGATAAGAAGTTTCTTCATTTGAATAATAATATCATTGACTTTTCTAACTTCAAGACGTTCATGAATGATTTTGTAGTCAGTTGTATCTGAATTGAAACTCATTCATGAGTGAAAGTTTTTATTGAAGTAGAATGAGATTATTGAGATGATGAAGAAGATATTGAAATTCTCGCTGAATTTCATCATTGATAATCATTTTGCTCAGTCATTCTGCATGTAATTGCAGTAGATTCTTAGTTCATGTTTAACATCTTGATTAACTCGTTTTGATTAATCATTAATCTCAGAATGATAAACTATTGATAAATTAGCTGTAATCTTTAGTCACTTGCAAAGACTTTGTCACATGATTGATATGAACTGAGAGTCTTTGTTCAAAACAATAGAACTAGATAGATTATGAAGTTGATAAACATTTTATAGCATGATTCAAATCATTTCTTCGACTGAAATGTCATCATCTTCTCAATGATAAAGAACATAGTGATGTTTCTTGATGAGATGACATATGATTGTGCAAATAGCATTATAATCTTCTGATAGAAGTAGTTCAGTGATGAAGTTCATAGCAATATCTTTTCAGCGTTTCTGTGAAATCGAAAGAGAATGATGAAGTTTATTAATACTATCTTTAGATGTTTTACTTCATTGATAAACATGACAGTTTTGAATGTAACGTTTAATCATTGCTTGATGATCTGATCAATAGTAGAAACGTTAAACTAAATCAATAGTTCTTCAATTATCAGAGTAAAAAATGAAAGACTGATCAATCAAAACTCATATTATGTCATCATTGTTTGACTTCACTAAAGTCATAAAAGTTGTCAGTCTCACTTCAGATACTTTAATGTTTATCAATGTAATTGTGATCATTGCAATGCAATTATCTTCAGATTGTGAATAAATATTTAATACAATCAATTTTGTAAACTATTTTCATTATAATGTTACTATGTCTGTTTATTTGTCATAATAGATAAGATGATGATGAAGTTGAGTATTATTCTGAATCTAAGAAATATCTGACTATAATTTAAGAAAATGCAGATCAACAGATTAACACTAATGATTGAGATATCAATGCTAACGTTTTGCGCTAGACTTTTCGTCACACGACTGAGTCATTTCAAAATTTTCATGATTCATTAAACTCTTTTTCATTCAATCATCAATCACTAATACATAATTAATACTAAATTGATCTTGAATTAATAATTCTGAAATTTCAATTGATAGACAAGTTATATAACTTGTCAATCTCAAATGTAAAGTATGTGATTAATTGTTGATTAATTTAGTATTATTTATTGATTGATAATTATTTACATCATTAAGTTTTCTTTTCATAAAACTTATTGATTGTTTATCAATAATTCATTAATCAATAATTAATCAATCATTTAATCTTAATAAGTTTTTAAGTTCTGAATGTTCATTCATTGATTAATGTTATATTGATCACTGATTAATAATAAATTGATAGAATGAGATTATATTTGAGAGAAAATTCTGATATGTCAATGATAAAAGCAACATAATGTCACGAACTGAGAACTGAATGAAATCAGAATGAAATTCTAATAACTAGATTTTAAATACAAGACGTTGCACGAAGAAGAAAGAAAAAAAAAAAGATCATTCAGAGATTTTTATACTTCATGAACGCTGAGTATCATTCGTATCGAAAAGTTCTCATAACATCACTGATAATCTCACGTCTATCATCATCTATAATATTGTTCAACATCATCTAAGTGATCTAACATCTCTTTTCCCAACATCTTTCGAGTAACACATGCTAAAATCATGACAATAGATTTCTCTTTTTGAAGTCGAAGCTTCTGCGAGACTTTTAATTCTCTGACTCATATTCAGAGTTGCTGCTTTCTTGCACGTAAGCGATTCATGAATTCTTATTCGAACGATCGAGATTTCGAGCGTGATAGACGTTCATGACTTCGATGACATTCATCACATTCGCAAACTTTACTCAACTGTTTTCTTCTATTTCAGTTCACTTAATTAA
>JAABUI010002407.1_pt1 | contig 10379 bp, 9 predicted proteins | sample 5559111 | NCBI WGS metagenome assembly JAABUI01 (sample SAMN10711870, study PRJNA513365) | rock metagenome | isolation source: Antarctica rocks | place: Antarctica: Victoria Land, Buttleship Promontory
CCATGGCCCGTGAAAGACCACCGCGGGCAAACTCCCATCTGGCAAGCCACATTCGTGCTCTCGAAGTAGTATTAGTAACGCCAGTCCCCGTAGCTTGGCTATCTTCATCATCGTCTTCACCTGCACCTTCCTCTTGTGCCAAGGTCATCTCCATGTACGATGCAGCTTCATCCTGCTGGTTGAGCTTCTCGTACATTAGTGCAATTTGGTAGAGAGTCTCCGGGTCCAAGACACCACTAGGGGGTCCGCCGTTCGTTGTACCAGACCCAAAAGAACTTCCGGTGTCATAGTAGGTGCCAGCTACCAATGCTCGCTTGTACGCTTTGATACTCTGTATTGGGCGGTCAACTTTGTCATAGCAGCTCCCGACTGCCTGCCACATTTTCGGGTCGTACGGTCGGAGACTTGCAGCTCGCTGATAGTAGAACAACGCATAGAGGTGCATCTCCAAGACCTCATAGGTTTGGCCTAGACCGTACCATGCTCGGTAATCCTTGCGGTTGACGTCGACTGCACGTCTGTAGCTTTCAATTGCAGCATGTGTGTTCTTCATCTCCACATATTCATGACCCATCAGGGTCCATGCGGATAGGAAATTTCTGTCTAGGGTCAGTGCACGGCGAAAGTAGATGACCGCTTTTTCGTGCTCTGATTTGAGAGAATAATAATTCCCCACTACACAACAGGTTTCGGGTCTGAATTTGTCCGTTGCGGTCGCTACTTGAGCGAGGAATGCGAGCTTCGGTCTTGCGGACATGACGTAGAGTATGTTAGAATAGTGATCAAGGCAGTCGATACGATGCGGGTCGGCATGCATCAGAGTCGAGAAAATCGATTCAGCTTCGTCAAAATCTACAACGATTAGTCAGTTAGTCTTCCATCCTGGGCGCCACTGCTGACCTTTAGAGTGATAGAACAGCAGAGCTCGCTGAGTCTTCAAGAATTGGCTATCCGGGAAAATACCCTCAAGCTCTGAGAGCTGACGGTGTGTTTGCTCCGACGATTGGTAGAGCTCCTGACATGCATACAGGTGGAAGACGAGGGTCATGAGATTCTGCGGCAGCTCTGGGACGATTTTTTGGAGCTTTGCTAGTAGTCAGCGTAAGTCAAGTTCGCTCACAGATGGAACGAGCTCACCTCATCGACATTGTTCAAAAGCTCACTAAACTCGAGCCAGGCACCCCAATTGAAAGGGTAAAGATGAACACTCCGTATGAGCCATTTTTTTGCTTCCGTCTCTGTCTTGCCTTTCGCCAGGACGATCCCGAAAAGATATTCCAGCCAGCCTTGATTGCTACCCTCTAGTCCCTTGGCCGCTCTCTCTGCAAACCAGCCCTGTAGCCCCGCGGTTATTCCTACGAGCTCTTTGTTGACAGTCGTACCTCCATCGGCAGGACCGAGTATCATTTCACCGTCTTCATCCTTTCTTTTTTCACCCGACATGTATCTGGCATAAAGTGCCAGAAACAGAGCCTTCTGGCTCAACCGAGGTAGAGCATTGCTCGAAGGGGTAGATCCATTCTCATTTGCCAGCTCAGACTCTTTTGCCTTCCCTTTCGCGGCTTTAGTAGGAGTCCTAGACTTGCTTTTAGGCGATGTTGGGGAAAGTGGTGCTCGAGGCAAAGCAGAAGGCAAGAAAATTGCAGCACATCTGTCGTATTCTCGACAGTCGAAGTATGATTTGGCTAATAAATATCTTGAGAATTCTTCTGCCTCTAATCTGGTTTCTTCTGGATCTGAATTGCTCGATGGGAAAATAGCAGGTGGCGGAGATGGATCAAAACCGTGCATCTGCGAGTCTGTGTCTGTGCCGAACGACGAAGAATTAGAGACTGTAGTCGGTATGGAAATGGCAAGTTCTGCGGCCCTTGATTGTGTCAGATGTCATACGGTCGTAAGGGCAGGGAAGTGAGTAATCAGGCGCACCACTTTGCTGATTGGTAGAGACATCTCTCAGAACACTTCACCCCTGCTTCCAGCAACGTATGTCGCAGTTGTTCGGCGTTGGCCTTGGTGAACGCGGCCATCACAGATCGCGGACCTCACAATCCGCACTGTGAATCTTCGCAATATGTGCTCGACCATACCACATGCCCGCATATGCAAGGTAACGCGCTTAGAGACTTTTCTGCAAGTAGAAGATTGAAGATTACGCAACAAGACTTGCTGGGGAACCAAACAAAGCCACAGCCGCGATCTGTGAGGTATAAGATCAGCGTATGTCTAGGTCGTGTGGCAGACCTAGAGTAAATTCATCGTCCGCTTCATCGGCTGGTGCGTTTTGCAGATGAGTACAGTCTGCCCTCTGGCTGTTTACGTGCGGAGAGGCACTCCACCACGGTTGTCGGCGTTAAGAGGGATCGCCCGATGGAGCCTAGTCCTAGTCGTTCAAACCCCTGCTCCCCGCAAAGTCAATTGGACTCGTTCCAGTTGGGTTTTGGGTCAAGTATGGCTTGTCAACGCCCAAATAATGTCAAACTCGACATACCAGGATCAAAACAGCTGCAAGGTAGTAGAGTAGATCAACATCCTCAGGTCTTCCAGCAGAATGACCCCAATTATAAGTCAGCCAGTCCGGTGGCTTAGCACGGGCACGATCTTCTAGCTTACTACCCCCTTTGCCTTTCGCAATCTAAAGTATGTTCGTCGCTAGCACACGAAATAGTCCTTGATAGAAGACGCTTTCGATTAAGTATAATATAGCTTTAATTACTAAATGAGTTTACACCGAAAGCTAACGCAACTTATAACTTATAAGTATAGCCCGCCTGTCGTAGGTTGGGCACTTATGTGGATCCTAGAGGTGAGGGTGGCCCGAAGGTGGCCCTATTTACCGTAAGAGCCGCATAAAGTGGTTAAGCTAGGAGAGATAGTGCCCGTGCCAAGCCACCGGACTGGCTGACTTATAATTGGGGTCCTGGATCCTCCTCCGCCTTATATGTTGGCCACCACAACAGAACCTCTTAACTGTGATCGGTCGCTCAGAAGTACTTGTCGTGCTCTTGCGCCCAAGAAAGCTCTTCTTTAGACCGAAGGCAAACCCGAGTCACTACCATCATGGAAACCAGATATCCAGCCAACGAAGACCAACGGAAACAATTCGAGACCGTGTTTCCTTCGCTTGTGCGAGACCTCAAGGACAATGTCTCGCAATACAGCATGCCGGCTGATACTTTGGATTGGTACGAACAAGTCTGTTCCCTTTCACCGAGCATTAGACCGGGCCCCCGCTCACACATTCCAGTCACTCCACTACAACACCCTTGGCGGGAAATACAATCGAGGCCTTTACGTTCCGGAGAGCACCCACCATCTACTCGATCGTCCAATTACCACGGAGGAATATACCTCCACCGCAACCCTAGGTTGGCTCAATGAGATGCTGCAAGCTTTCTTCCTTGTCAGCGATGATATTATGGATTCCTCACATACACGTCGTGGTCAACCCTGTTGGTTTCGCCGCCCGAAGGTCGGCATGATAGCCATCAATGATGCTTTCATGCTTGAAAGCAGCATTTACGTTCTTCTTAAAAAGCATTTTAGGAGTCACCCCAACTATGTCGACATGGTCGAGCTTTTCCACGAGACTGCTTTTAAGACCGAGTTGGGACAGACGTGCGATTTGCTCACGGCCCCAGAAGATTTCGTGGATCTCTCGCAGTTTTCGTTGGAGAAGCACCGCTTCATCATTATCTACAAGACCGCATACTACAGCTTTTACCTCCCCGTTGTCCTCGCTCTGTACTACCTTAATATTGCCACTCCCAAAAACCTTCAGCAATGTCACGAGATTCTCATTCCAATAGGCGAGTATTTCCAAATCCAAGACGACTACTTGGACTGTTTCAGCTCGCCAGAATTGATCGGCAAAATTGGAACGGACATTATGGACAACAAGTGCAGCTGGTTGATTAACCAGGCGCTGGTGAGGGCGAGCCCGCAGCAGAGGAGCGTACTGGATGTGTGCTACGGAAGGAAGGATGGCAAGATGGAAGGAAGAGTCAAAGCAGTCTTTGATGAATTGAAACTTGATGAGGTGTACGAGGAGTATCAGGAAAAGACGGTAGAGAAGATTAAGGCTATTATCCAGGGGGTGGACGAGAGCGAAGGTCTGAAGAAGGGGTTATTCGAGGCGGTGTTGGCGAAGATCTACAAAAGAAACAAATAGAGGGATTGGGATTAGCGTGGACACAGGTGACTGGGGTAGACGGGCATCTTGGGCCTCATATTGCAAATCGCTCCTGTACTCTGTATAGACAAAAGTCGATATAAAATTACGTGCATTCGCTGGTACAAGCTCCGCCTACAGTTGATGAAAAACAGACGCCATGCATGAGCCATGAGTTCGTATACTGACAAGGAGGAAATGATGTGAGTACACTGTTGAATTCGAATGTGTAGTACTTGCCCAAAACGTCGTGAAAATCATCCCCTGCAGCCAGCCCTACAAGGCTTGCAATAAGACATCGGGGCATCCTTCAACGCGCTTTCTTGTATGATTGTCGTAATCCTTGTGATAGCCGAGGTTTGACAAAGTCGACCTTTTCACCAGCAGCCCTAATGCCGCCCGTACTGAGTTCGCAATGTCCTCTCCTGGTTCCTCGCGATCAGCGGACTACCATGCATCGCCTTTCACCAGCCCATCATCCAGCCAGTACCCTTTCCCTCAAACCGAGGCGTCTCAGGGGCCCGGCTCAGGTGGGCGCTATGATAGACGACGAGGTTCAGCTTCGAGCTCTATTACATCAATCGGTGGTGTCTTGGACACGGCGACACAGGGTGATGTTGGGATAGCAGGCGCTGGCAATAATGGTTGGTCCTACAGGCCAATTGTGCTTGATGCAACGCTGAAATTATCTTACTTCAGCTATCGCAACCTTGCTACAGCCACCCATAGTCAGGACAGGTCTCGTTCCTTACTCATCCGCTCCCACTTCGCAGAAGCTCCCGTCGTCCAAGGACATTCCCCCTGTCACCTTGACCAATATTCCTCACATCGAATCTTCAGCATTTCTGCCGTATCTGAAGCAAGCCGGCTCATTATATGATGCATTCCAGCGTGCTAAAGAAGGCGAGGGAACCGGACTGGCCAAGTCCAGAAGAGAGCGGAACGCCTCCAGGAGTGAAAATGGGCTCGGCATACTTAGTCCAGGGCACCACGCTCGGCAGGCCAGTATTTCGAGTGCCCAAACCCCGGAAAATGTCATCAAGTCTTTGGGATCCCCTACGCAGCGACCTCAGCCAAAGAGAGCCACCAGTGGAGGGTCTTCCCGAAGAGGGCCACTACCTGTGGCTCCTCTGACCACGGTACCTACAGTCTACTTTGAGGAAGACTTTCACTTAGAAAATCCTCGGACGTTCGATATCGTGAGCGAAAGATCAGAAATCGTTCGACCACCGCCCGGAGCTAATGGAACGATCACAACACCCGGGCAAGTTGGGAGGAAAGCTCTTGCGACAAATGCAATACTACAGGAGAAGCTGTCATGGTACATGGACACTGTCGAAGTACACTTGATATCATCTATCTCGACTGCATCGACTTCTTTCTTCGCGGCCCTGGGATCGCTGCGAGATCTACATGTTGAAGCGTCAGCTTCGGTCGCCAAGATCAAAAGCCTAAGAGAAGATCTCGCGAACTTAGATCACAGCATGGCGGTTGGGGGCCTTAAGATTGTCGCTATGCGCAGGCGAGGTGAGAACATGCGTAAGCTTGGCGGGGCAGTTCAACAGCTTCAGGACGTCGTAGACGCTGTGGCTCAATGTGAGGACCAAGTTGACAAAGGCGAAATTGAAGAAGCTTTGCAGGGATTAGTCGACGTGGAGCACCTTATTGCTGGTGAGCGTGAGATGCCCGAACAGCCAAACTCATACAGTTTGGCATCCAAGCAAGTAACCTCAGTAGACCTTCGCGGTATCAGAGCCTTGGATGGAGCGGGAGATGAAATCGCTTTTCTAAGACAAAAGATAGGGAAGAGCTTCGAAGCAAGATTTCTCGAAGCACTGCTTTCAGATCTGCGGAGGCATGTCGATAGTGTGCACTCAACTACCACGTTCCAGCGATGGGATAAAGCTTCTCAGCGTTCTCGTGGCACTCATCGCAGGACGCCATCTGTGTACCCTGCTTACCTTCAATTAGATGACTCTTTGCGCACAGTGCTACGGACTAATCTTGAAGGCCTGGCACATTCAGACTCTGTCAAATCTGCGACAGCGGCTTATCGAGAGGCCGTTTGGAAAGAAACAAAGACTTTAATAAGACGGCATTTGCCCAGTTCGAGCGACGATGACAACGAATCGACCATGTCAGCTTCTACTCAAGGCGGCCGACACATGACACAGCAGGAGAAGTCATCAATGCTGGCTCGCAATCTTCGTGCCCTCGAGCCTGAAGATGCGGAAGAGATGCTCAAGAAAATCTACGCAAACGTAGGAGAGGCGCTTCGGAGGCTGGGCACCCAGGTCAAGGTGGTGCTTGACATTACAAGCAGCTTTGATAGAGGTACAGCAATAAGAAGTGCTAAGACTCCAATGAGCCCGCCAGTAGCCAACATGGACAGCTACATGAACGGGAAGCCACTCAATCCTTCACTTAGGGGTACAGTCCAACAGGAAGACATTCAGCAAACTTTGGATATGTCGAATCTACTCGGTCAAGCTGTAGACATTGCGCAAGCTCAGATCACAAAAATTCTCAAGGTGCGTTCAGAGCAGAGCATTCGCCTCTCGCTAGTTCAGTTCCTTAGATACTTTCATCTTAACAGGCTCTTCGCCGACGAATGCGAAGCCGTTTCTGGACGAGGAGGAATGGCGCTTAAATCGGTGGTCAATTCTCACATCAAGGATTTCGTCCATCATGCAGCTGACATCGAGAGACAACGCTTATTGGAGGGCGTAGATGCTGATCGATGGGATGCCAAAGACTTTACCGAATCGGATGATCAATTACTGTCTTGGGTGGTTGAAGCTAGTACAAGGGATATCGCTGCATGGACAAAGGCCTCTGTGATCTGGACTGAGGAGCCTGCTACTATGAACGCCGCCCAACAAAGCAATGGCACCGCCATTAATGGCACCCCATCTAAAGATAAGATCCGCAGTGCAACGATTGACGAACAAAAATTCATACTCCCCGAGTCAGCATTAATCGTACTCAGTGGGGTTGGACAGTTCGAACAGCTAATCACGGGCATTCCAAGTATGACACAAGATGTCACATCCTTACTTCTAGAATACCTCAAAGTATTCAATTCTCGGTGTCAGCAACTCATACTTGGTGCTGGAGCGACGAAGACCGCAGGATTGAAGAACATCACTACCAAGCATCTTGCACTTGCGTCACAGGCATTGAGCTTCATCACTGCCCTTACACCGTACGTTCGCGAGTTCGTCCGAAGACATTCTTCGGGTGCAGGAACGTTGATGGTCGAATTTGACAAGGTCAAGCGGCTTTATCAGGAACATCAATCCGGCATTAATGATAAATTAGTAGACATAATGAGCGGACGGGCCACCACTCATGTCAACGTCATGAAAAAGATTGATTGGGATACACCGTTGGCCAATCCAAATGTCAACCCGTACATGGAAACCTTAGTGAAAGAGACGGCTACACTGCACAAGGTACTCAGCAAGCATCTGCCAGATATGACGGTACGAATGATCATGGATCCCGTTTTTAGCAGCTACCGAGAGCAATGGGGGAAGGCGTTCTACGAATTGGACGTCAAGACGGTAGCTGGTAGAGAAAGGCAAGTTGTTTGTAGGAATGTCTTATACCTATGTGCTAACAGTCTACCAGAATGCTCCGTGATGTCGATTTCTTCAGTTCTCGTATTGGAAAAATAGACGGGGCAGCCGATATTGGCGATCATCTGGTCAAGGTGGTCAAAGACAAGACAGTGGCCGAGAAACCAATTCCTTTGGAGGCTAATTTTCCAGCGTCAACGAGCAGTACGGAGAAATCGCAAGCAGATGGCGAAAAGGCTTGAACAGCCATGCCCCGACCAGCACATCCTATTAACCATCATATCCACCACCGTCCCATCGCGGGCCACATTGATTTATCAGAGTGCTATTCGTAAAGCCGTCTCCATACGGAGTTTGGGAGCTCTACTAGGAACAAGACACTTGATTTGTTATGTGTTCTCTTTGTTATGTCATCTTACTTTTCCTCACATCAGCGAGGTGTTTGGGAGGGTGCATCATGAAAGCGGAGTTTTGTATTGAATGTATTCCATCGACATTATAAATATTCCTGGGGTGTAATCATCTTCGAAGATACAATGATTCGGTGTCAATCCTCTGATGAATGTCGTATTCTTGACAAGCTCGATCTTGCGTTCATGCAAAATCATCAAGAGCAAATATAACAGCACCCACAGCAACTCTAGCTTCCACAGTCTCTAAAGCATACAGGCAATTAAGTAAGGGCACCCTTTCTTATACCTTTCATTGCCTGGCTGACTTTTAACATATATATATATATCTACATTCACACTTTTCTAGGGCCAGTCCCAACACCGACCACCACTTTCACTTGGCTCCCAAGTATAACACTATATTGGGGTTTGACACCAGGATTCACACTAAATGTGCTGAACAGCCTCCAACACTGGTTAACACTACCAGAGTAAGTCTCACACGTTTAAACAACGCTCCTCTTAGAACTTTTCTTACCATACTACCTACTCCAACAACCCAGAACACAAACCTTACTCTCATATCTTCAGCATACTTGACGACCCAGTATCTCCTGCTCAGCCTCTCGCAAGCTCTCATGACTCCTATATCGATACTCCCACATTTAAAAAGCAGACTCAGCCAAACTTATACTCACAATACATGTCTTGCACGGCCGGTACAACGAGCTTTGGGACGCCCTGCCACTGAAAGCTCTCACATCGGTAGGCCGCCGACAACACCCAAGACTACCATTCGGTCGCTTACAGGGAACGATCTTCATTCGGTTTTCCGAAAGTCCAAGATGGCAACGATCTTCGATGCTACCCCGGAGCAGCCTATCCTACAACTGTCCCGCGAAACCCAGGAGAAGTTTGCGACTGTGCTAGGAAACATCGATTTCTCAGCAGTCTGTTCTTTTGCTTCGAATGTACGGATGTGTGGCCATCATTGTACCAACAAGACAGGCTCCCAAGCCACGCATAGCTCAGAGACTCTGGTCCCTTGCAAAATCCTGCCTACGCCAATGAACGGAACTTACAACATTGTCTTCGAGCTTGAATTCAGCGACGGGGTTCGATGGATGTTCAAAGTTCCCATCGATGGAACTGTTGACGATTTCAAGGCTTTGAATCGAAAAGCTTTAACTTCAGAAGCACGCACCATGCAGATGCTCAAGACTAAGACTGAGATCCCTGTCCCCGCAGTCTACGCTTTTGACGCCTCCCCCCGTAATGACTTGGGTGTCCCGTTTATCATGATGGAGAAGATGGCAGGTAAGCCACTATGGCTGGGATGGGACAGCAAGCATATGGCTAGGGCAGACCTGGAACGATTTCGCGCACGAGTCCTTCAAGGAGTTGCCGCGGCGATGGTCCAGCTGAACCAGTTCACATACGACCAGGCTGGATCCCTAATGTTCGATTATGATGGTAATGTCGTTGGCATCGGCGAATCGAAGTTCAACGACGGTATATGCCTTTGGAATGGCGACGAAGAGCCTCAACAAAACCCAGAGAAGCATATTTGGACTACAAAGGGTCCCTTTACCGAACCTAAGTCTTCTTACCTATTTACGCTGGACCGCCTTGTCGGCGGAGTACCTATTGCTGCCGCTGCGACTGACAAAGGAATGGTTAAGACCCTGAGAACATTCATCAACTGGGCTTGTCAGAACAGCGGGATACATGGAAGGAAGTTTGTTCTGTCGCACCCCGATCTGGATTTCCAAAATATCCTAGTAGCCGAGGATGGCACAGTGACCGGTTTCATCGACTGGGATGGGGCTGCCGCTGTACCTCGTGAAATAGGATGTAGTCTCTATCCCCAGTGGTTGATGCGTGACTGGGTTATGGTCACGCGCAACTACGGTGATGTCGACCTCGACGAGATTGAAAATTATCGAGCCATGTATGCCCATTTTATGGAGGTGGAGATTGAGCGGATAGTTGGGGGCCCTGGAGAGTTGACTGAGCTGGGGACACTGCCAAGGGAAGAAGCCAACATCACTCGCCGGTCTGCATTATTGAAGAATCTCGAGATGGCCGCAAATTGGCCATCTCACACGATGGAAATCATGGAGGTCGTACTTGGGCTAATCGAACAGGCCACAACTCGTGAGTGGGATGTAGTATTGGCACCCATCGCAAACAATGGTTCAAGTATTTCCGATGCAAAGCAACACGATTCATCTGCGG
>JAABUI010002409.1_pt1 | contig 10377 bp, 6 predicted proteins | sample 5559111 | NCBI WGS metagenome assembly JAABUI01 (sample SAMN10711870, study PRJNA513365) | rock metagenome | isolation source: Antarctica rocks | place: Antarctica: Victoria Land, Buttleship Promontory
AAAGCGAAGACCGACAACGAATGATCAATTTCCCGCAGCACTGAGCAACCGGCCGAAACTGTAGGACCTCTGGGAAAGCCCACGTCAAGGCACCTAGGGGCTTGTGAGCGCGTTCCGATTGACGATCGCTCTGCGGGACGCGATTTCCTCCGAAAAGTTCAGTCGTTTGCCCAGGTCGTCGCGTCCCGTAAGACCTGTCCGCAAAGAATCCTGGTGACCCCCCGGTAAATGGGACGGGTCGAGTGTCGCGGAAGTGTGAAGGGTCGCGAAGTCCGATGATGCAAGATTCGTGCATGAGCGAAGTCGCACCGGAGCCAGGCCGCAGGACCGGCAGTGAAGTGCCGGGGCGTGGTGGGTTGGGTGTTCTTGTGCTCGCTGGTGTCGTTGCGACTGTTCTGGTGGGCGTGTTCGCTGGGCTGGTCTTCGCGCGGTTGATCGCCGGTGTAGCCGTTTGGCAGAAGGGTTTCTACCTCAGCGGGGGCCAGTGGTTCGACGTCACCCGGAACGCTGTTGCCGTCGTCGGCCTGTTCGGTATTGGTGGGGCCGCGGTGGTCACTTATCGCCGGCAACGCACCAGCGAGGACACCCAGCGCACCCAGGCCGCCGCGCAGCAGACCGCCGCGGACGCGCTCGTGGTGAGCAACAGCCAGTACGAGCTGGAAAGCAAGCGGCACGACCTGGAGCTAGCCAATCGCAAAGACGATGCGATCACCCGGCTGCGGGAGCGTTACACCGCCGCCGCCGAGCAGCTCGGTCACAGCTCCCCGGTAGTACGAATCGCCGGCGTCCAGGCGCTTGCCGCGCTTGCCGATGACTGGCACCTCGCCGATGTGGACGCACAGAGGCAGGTCTGCCTCGATGTTCTGTGTGCCTACCTGCGCCTGAACTACATCCCCCACGACCCCGACAACTCCCGCAGCGCGCCGCCGGGGGAGCAGCAAGTGCGGTGGACCGTGATGAGCGTTATCCGCAACCACCTGCTAAAGGCCCCCCCGGCCCAGGACACGTGGTGTGGCCGGGACTTCGACTTCACCGGCGCTACCTTTGACGGCGGTTCCTTCGCCGGTGCCAGGTTCTCCGGCGGCACAGTCAACTTCCTGGATGCCAAATTTATGGGAGCGGGCGTCAACTTCGCGGATGCCAAATTTAGCGGCGGGGCGGTGAGTTTTGCTCGGGCCCAGTTCCTCGATGGCCTGGTCAGCTTCAACAGTGCCAAGTTCGTAGGGGGGACAGTCAATTTCATAATGTCCGAGATCTCTGGCGGCCGGCTCCTCTTCACCGCCGCAGAGTTCGATCCGGGCAGCGCCGTCAGCTTCAGTCTCGCGGAATTCTCCGGGGGCGAACTCGGCTGGTTACAGGCAAGCTTCAACGGCGGCGACGTGTCGCTCCAGTTAGCGCAGTTCAACGGCGGTTCGGTCGACTTCACCTCACCAGGTTCCTGGCAACGCCCCCCCATGGTGCCGTGGAAAGACGGCGAAGAGCCGAAGGTAGGGGTGAAGCCGCGCGTCTGGCCTCCAGAGTTGGGACTAACCACGCCGGACAGCCAGGTGTCTATCCCGTAGGCGGGGGGTTAGCGGTACGCTGTGGCGGTGACCGCGACCTTGGTGGGCTACGCCCGGTGCAGTACGGACCAGCAGGACCTGACGGCGCATGGCATAAAACGCATCATGCACGGGTGTGACGACGGTCGGAAGACTGGACCGCCGACCAAAGTCCCGTAAGTGGGGGGTGTGCGGTACGCTCCGGGTATGAGCACGGGCAGCAAACTCGTCGGCTACGCGAGGTGCAGCACCGACCGTCAGGACCTGACGGCGCAGCGAGACGCTCTGATCGCGCAGGGAGTATCGCCGGACCGTATCTATGTCGATCACGGTTTGACGGGCACGGACCGCAAGCGGCCAGGGTTGCGGGAAGCCCTCGCCGCTTGCCACGAGGGCTCGACCTTGGTGGTCACGAAGTTGGATCGGTTGGCGAGGTCGGTGCCCGATGCCCGCGACATCGCCGACGAGCTGACCAAACGCCAGGTGAAGCTCAACATCGGCGGCTCCGTGCACGACCCGACCGACCCAGTGGGCAAGCTGTTGTTCACCGCGTTGGCGATGGTCGCGGAGTTCGAGGTCGACCTGTCCCGGTTGAGGACGAGGGAGGGCATGAAGGTCGCCAAGGAGAAGGGTCGGCTGAAGGGTAAGCAACCGAAACTCAGTGCGGCGCTGCAGAAGCATCTGGTGCAGTTGTACAACGAGGGCGGGCACACCAGCACGGAGCTGGCGGAGCTGTTGCAGGTGGGCCGCTCCACGGTGTACCGCACCCTCGCCCGAGCCAAAGCGCAGGCCAGCGCCGCAGCAGGGGAGGCGTAGTCATGACCGGACCGCGGCGGAGCGCGGGGGGTTCATGGCCGTGCCAGAGCAGATCGGGAATAGTGAGACCTGCAGGCATGCGGGTGACGCACCGGGGTGGCTGTGCCGAGCAGGGTGGGTCCCGCCGCTCGGGGACCGAGGGTGCGTCCAGGGGAGAGTCGTGGCACGACGCACCAGGGTCGACCCGAACCAGCCCGACCTGTTCGGTGCCCTGGCGGAAGGAGCATTCGATGAGCGCGGAGATACGGCAGATCGTGGCTCGGACGTGGACGGATTACATCGGGGTACCCCAGGAGTGGTCGAGGGAGCAGACCGAGGAGTTCTTCACCGAGGAAGCGACGCGGATGGCGGACCGGATCTCCCGGATGCAGGCCGAGGCGCAGCTGGTGGTGATCCGGCAGTGGCGGGAGGCCCACCACGGGAACCAGCCGGACTATTTGACGCAGGTGGGTTTGATCAACGCGGCGCGGGCGCAGTGCCAGGAAATCGTGTTGAGCGAGGAGCTGTACGAGCAGGTCCAGGAGGAGGACGAGGAGACCTACCCGACGGGGGAGTGGGACGAGTCGAACTGGAACCGCCTGCCGGAGGGCAACGAGGCGTGGGCGGTCGCGGCCCGGGAGAACCCGGACCGGTGGACAACGGTGTTCCGCTCGGATCCGACCGAGGAGATCGTGGAGGCGGTGGCGGCCCTGTGGCCGGATCGGAGCCCGACCTTCCATTTTTATATGGAACTGCTGTGGCAGAGCCGGGTGGAGGACGACAAACCGGTGCCCGCGGTGGAGGCGGTGCCGAGAACGAAACTCGCCGCCCGGCGGGCGAACGTGGCGGTGATGGAGGAGCTGACCCGGGTGGTGACCGCGGAGGAGCACCGACGCGCGCAGGAAACCGACGCGGCCGTCGCCCGGAACCGGTCCAGGATGAGCTGACCCTTTTCGATGAGCTGGGGGATGTCCCCACCGACCCGCTGAGCATCGACCCCGGGGGCACCCCACTGCCGCCACCCCGCCCCCCGGGGACACCGGACGCCGGGCCCGCCGCCGCCGCGGCACCGCAGGCAGCATCGCAGGCAGCACCAGCACCCGAGGTGACCGCGACCGGGTCGCCACAGAGGGCGAGCACGCCGACGCAGGTCGCTGTCGATTACCGGCCGGGCACCGCGATCCACCCGCCGTCGGGGGCGAAGGCCCGCGCCCGCGCGAACCTGGACGCCATCGGTCTGGTGCACCGCCTCGATGGTGAGGGCCGAACACCCACCACGGCGGAGCAGGACGTCCTCGCCCGGTGGTCGGGGTGGGGGGCGGTGCCGCAGATATTCGAGGCGCACCGCGCGGAGTGGGCGGGCGAGCACGCCGAGCTGCGGGGTTTGCTGAGCGAGGTGCAGTACCGCGCCGCGTCGGCGAACACCCTGAACGCCCACTACACGGACCCGACGATCGTCGCCGCGGTGTGGGACAGCGTGGTGGCGGCCGGGTTCACCGGGGGCCGGGTGCTGGAACCGGGCAGCGGGGTGGGCACCTTCCTTGGGTTGGCCCCGGCCTCGGCCACCATGGTGGGGGTGGAGCTGGACCCGATCACCGCGCGGATCAGCGCCCACCTGTACCCGTCGGCGCAGATCCGGCAGGAGGGGTTCGAGAAAACCCGGGTGCCGGAGAACAGTTTCAGCGCCACCGTGGGCAACGTCCCCTTCGGCGCGTTCGCGCTGCACGACCCGGCGCACAACCCGGGCAACCACACCATTCACAACCATTTCCTGCTGAAGTCGGTGGCGTTGACTGCCCCCGGTGGGTACGTCGCCGCGATCACCTCGCACTTCACTCTGGATGCCGCGAACCCGAAGGCCCGCCGCGACCTCGCGGAAGCGGCGGACCTGGTGGGGGCGATCCGGTTGCCGACGAAAGCGTTCGACCGGGTGTCGGGGACCACCGTGGTCACCGACCTCATCATCCTGCGCAAACGCGAGCAGGGACAGGCGCCCGCGGTCGGGCAGGACTGGATCGACACCACCACGGTGGCGGCCCTGGACACCGACGGGCAGTCCGCGGAGACCACGGTGAACACCTACTTCGCTGCGCACCCGGAGAACGTGCTGGGCGGGGTGCACCTGGGCCATGGCATGTACAACGCCGCCACCCTGGAAGTCCGCGGCGACACCGGTGCCGTGTTGGCGGCGCAGGTGGCCGAGCGGCTGGCGGTGATCACCACCGAGGCGAAAGCCCAGGGTTTGGGCTTGAGCGCCACCGCGGACTCGGCCACGACCATCGACGCGGCCGTGTTCCACCCGGGCCTGATCATCCCGGTGAGCGTGCAGGCCGGGCGCCCGTTGGACACCCTGGCCTACGACGAGGACACCGCCTCCCTGCGCCGCTGGGACGGCCAGGAGTGGGTGGCCCACCCGGGGCGGGCGGGCAAAATCGCCGAAACCCGGACACTGCTGGAGCTGCGGGATCTGGCCACCACGTTGATCCGCGCCCAACGCGACGGGCTGGTGGTAGGGGAGCGGGACCAGCTGCGCGGGGAGCTGAACCGGGTCTATGACCACTACGTGGCGGTGCACGGGGCGGTCAACCGGTTCACCTGGACCAACCCCAAACCCATCACCGCGGACAAACACGACCAGCGGATGGGCACGTTCGAGGAGCAGTGGCGGAAGAAGGAAGGCCTCGACGGGCAGCCCTACCCCGGGCCGGTGCCCGAGGAAACCCGGGCAGCGTGGGACGAGCGGGCCTGGCAGGCCGCGACTCCGTCGAAGCGGTTCGCGCACCTGGACGGGGGAATCCGCAACGACCCCGGCTTCGCCACCGTCGCCGCCCTGGAGTTCTTCGACGAGGACACCCAAACCGCGGCCAAGGCACCAATTTTTGCCACCGACGTGCTCAGCCGGCGCCCGGAGCGCACCAGCGCCGCCACCGTCGAGGAAGCTCTGGCGATCAGCCTGGATGAGTCGCGGGTGGTGGACGTGACCCGGATCGCCGCCCTGCTCGGTGCCGGTGAGGCCGACACCCGCGCCGCCCTGGTCGGCAAGGTGTACCCGGACCCCACCGATGCGACCCGGCTGATTCCCGCCGCCACCTACCTCTCGGGCAACGTGCGGCGCACACTCGCCGCCGCCGAAACCGCCGCGGCGCAGGACCCGGTCTATGCCGGGAACGTGGAAGCGCTGCGGGCGGTGCTGCCCCGCACCATCGAGGCCGGCGAGATCGGGCTGCGCCCCGGGGTGCCGTGGATACCGACGAGCGACTACGAAGCGTTCGTCACCGAGGTGCTGGCTGCCCGGGACGTATCGGTGGACTACACCCTGGGCACCTGGACGATCGACGTCCCCAAATGGCAGTGCGGGTCACCGTTGATGACCGACGTGTATGGCACCGGTGCCGTGGATGCGGTGTCGCTGCTGGAGTCGGTGTGCAACTCCAAACCCATCCAGGTCCGGCGGTCCAAGGCGGAAATCGAGCGCACCGGGGGGAATCCGGTGGACATGCCCGCCACCTTCGCCGCCCAGGCCCAGGCCCAGGCCCGCAAGCTGAGCGAAAAGTTCACCGAATGGGTGTGGAGCGACCCGGACCGCACCGCCCGGCTGGTCGGCACCTACAACGAGAAGTTCAACTCGCTGCGCCCCGCGCGTTACGACGGGGCGCACCTGAACCTGCCCGGGTTGGGGGATCATTTCACCCCGCACGCCTATCAGCGTGACGCGGTGGCCCGGATCATCGCCGAACCGACGGTGTTGCTGGATCACGTGGTCGGGGCCGGGAAAACCGGGTCCATGTTCATGGGGGCGATGGAACTCAAACGCCTCGGGCTCGCTTCGCAGCCGTGGATCGTGGTCCCCAACCACATCATCGAACAGGTCGGGCGGGAAGCCAAGCAGTGGTACCCGGCGGCGAACGTCCTGGTCGGGGCGGGGGCCACCAACGCCGAGGGGCGGCGGCGGTTCGCGGCGCAGACCGCGACCGGGGACTGGGACATGGTGATCGTGCCCAAATCGGTGTTCACCGCCATCAAGGTGTCCCCGCAGCGCCAACAGGCGCACCTGGAAACCGCCCGGAACCAGCTGGAGGAGGCGAAGAAGCAGGCCGGTGTCACCAACACCAAACAGATCGAGACGGCCATCAAGGACCAGGACAAGCGGCTCGCGGTGTTGACCGAGCAGGCCGGGAAGGACACCGGACTCACCTGGGAAATGGTGGGCGCTGACTATATTTTTTTGGACGAGGCGCACTACTTCAAGAACCGGGAGAGGGTTTCTGCGGTGCGGGAGTTGGCGTGCACACCCGGTTCGCAGCAGGCGGAGGACCTGGTGATGAAGCTGGACGTGCTGCGGGAGAGCCGCCGCGACGCGGCGGCGGCGGCGGGGTATGAGCTGCGTCCGGGGCAGGAGCGGGTGGCGACGTTTTCCACGGGCACCCCGGTCGCGAACTCGTTGGGCGAAATGTGGGTGATGCAGTCCTACCTGCGCCCGGACCTGCTGGCCGATGCCGGGGTGGCGGACGTGGACGGGTGGGGGGCGGTGTTCACCGGCACCACGGCCAGTGTGGAGATGAACGCGTCGGGGTCGCGGCTGGCGCCGGTGACCCGGGTGGGGCGGTTCGTGAATGTGCCCGAGTTGGTCACGATGAGCTCGGTGTACACCGATGTGGTGACTCGCGAGTACATCACCGTCGCCCTGCCGGAGTTGGTGGGTGGGGCGCGGCAGGTGATCAGCAAACCCGCCTCCCAGGAGGTGCGGGACTTCATCAGCGACCTGGCCTACCGCAGCGAACACTTCGACCCGGGCCGACCGGACATCGACAACTCGTTGAAAGTCGCCAACGACGGGCGCAACGTGTCGTTGGACGAGCGGATGGCGAACCTGGAGGAGCCCCTGGATGGGGGCCGCATCGGCATGGTCGCCGCCGAGATCATGCGCGTGCACGCCGACACTGCGACCACCACCTACCGGGACCAGGCCGGGGCGGTGTCCCCGGTGGCGGGGGGGTTGCAGATCGTGTTCTGCGACCGTTCCACCCCGCATCAGACCGGCGGGAAGTTCTCCCTGTACGAGGGGTTGCGCGCGGAACTGGTGGAACGGGGGATGGTGGCGGAGGCGATTCGGTTCATCCACGACTACCCGAAGCCGGGGGAGAAGGCGCAGTTGTTCCAGGACTGCCGGGCCGGTCGGGTGTCGGTGTTGGTGGGGTCCACGGAGAAGATGGGCACCGGCACCAACATTCAGGACCGGGCGGTGGCGTTGCATCACGTGGATGTGCCGTGGCGCCCGGCGGATCTGGAGCAGCGGGAGGGCCGCATCCTGCGCCAGGGCAATCAGAACCCGCGGGTGGAGATCCTGAACTACGTGACCGAACAAACGTGGGACACCATAATGTGGCAGACGGTGGAGAAAAAGGCCCGGTTCATTGGCCAGATCAAGACCGGTGACCTGGACGCCCGCACCGCGGAAGATCTGGGCAGCGACGAGCTGGGCAACTCCGCCGCCGCGACCAAAGCCGTCGCGACCGGTGACCCCCGGTATCTGCAGCAGGTGCAACTCGATGACGACGTGAAACGGTTGAGCGCGTTGAGGCGGGCGCATGGGGACGCGAAAGCACGCAACGCTGCCGAACGCCGCGCCTGCGGGCGGGAGGTCACCGCCACCGGTGACCAACTCGCGCAGCTGGACACCGCGCTGCCGCGGATCGCGGCGAGCGCGGACGCGCCCTTCGCGATGAGCGTCGGGGGGCGGGCGTACCGCGAGCGGGGTGCGGCGTCCTCCGCGGTGGTGGACACAGTGCGCCAGGCGTACAGCGACGGCAAGCGTTGGGGTGCGCAGAAAGAGTTCCCGGTGGCGTCGCTGCGCGGGGTGGAAGTCCGCGCGGCCCGACTGTTGACCTCCGATGAGGTGGTGCTCAGTTTGAGCATTCCGTGCCGCACCCGGGCGGTGGCGGCGAAGGACTTCACCGGCCGCGACGCCAACGGGGTTGGGTTGGTACGGCGCATCGAGAACATGGTCAACGAGATCCCGGCCTATTGCGGGGAGCTGCAACACCGCCAGGACCGCGCCCGCACCCGCACCGAGGAGTTGCTGGCCGTCGCCGACGCCCCGTTCGAGCACGAGGCCGACCTGGTCGGCAAGGAACACGAATTGGCGGCGCTCACCGCGCAGCTGCACGTTGATGCGGACAGCCCGCAAGCACACGCCAGGGCCGAGGAGACACGGCAACGCCTCGCGACCCAGGGGCGCACACCGGGGTGGAGTCTGGTGTTGAACCCCACCCCCGCGCTGCTCAAGGAGATGGGGGAGGCAAGCGCCGGTCCCACCACGACACGGGAGTTGGTCACCGCAGGTGTGCCGGCGCCGGGTGCCGCGGCTGGTGCACAGGAGGTGTCGCCCGACGTGTCGGCGGCGCGGGACGCGGTGCGCCTGGCGGGGCTGTCGCATCCGCGCAGTGTGGAAGAGCAACTCGCGGACCGTAGGGACGGCGGTACTGCCAACGGTGATGGGTCGCCGGAGTGGACGCCTCACCGGGGGCGCGAGGAGGAGCGGGGCAGGTAGCTACGAGCGTTGTCGGCACATGCTCAGGCGGCACCGGTCCCGTCGTTGCCGGTGTCGGCGGGTACGTCGGAGTCGGTGGTCTGCTGCGGCGGCTTGGTGTTCTTGTTCTTGCGGGTGCGGGCGGATGCCGGTGCGCGGAGGCCGGCTTTGGTGAGTTCGGCTGCGGTCCATCCGCCGGTCTTCGCGGTGTCGTAGGCGTCGCGGGCTTGTTGGGCTGCGGTGGCGGCGGCGTCGCGGGCGGTGGTGACGGCTTGTTCGGCGCGGCGGTGGGTGTCCAGGGCAGCACCGAGGGTTTCCACCAGGGCGATGCGGTCGGCGAGGAGTGTTTTCGCGGCGGCGGCGGCGGCTCGCTTACCGGTGTTCGTGGTCATGGGGTGTCCTCCTTGTTGTCGGTTCTGGGGGGGGTCATTGGTGTCAGGTGCGGTGCTCAGGTGCGGCCGGGGTGTTGCGGGGCGAGGGGTGCCCGCACGTATTTCGACACGTCGAGGCCCGGGGGGTACTGCGGCGGCGGTGGCGCATCGGTCGGCGGTGGAGGTGGCGGTGCGTCGGTGGGCGGTGGCGGGGGGGCGGCAGCAAGCGTCGGGGACTCGGCGGCTTGGTTCGTGGCCGCAGTGTCACCGTGCTGGAGTTCGTCGGGCGTCCACCTACCGGGGTCGTTGTCGTGATCAGCGAGCACGGTAGCGGCGGCGCGGAGTGCGTCGGCGCAGGCCAGTGCGCTGCGTTGGGCAGGTCCGGGGGTAGGCGTGATAAGGGGTTGGATGAGTTCGTTCGCGACGCTGTGCAGGCTGTCCACTGCCTGTGCACGGTTGACGCCGACCCGGTACAGCTCGTCGACTTCGGCGGTCACGGCGTCGGTGACGGCGTCGGGGGTGACGGTGTGTGGGGTGGCTGGTGGTGGTGTCTCGGTGTTCGCCATGGCCGCTCCTGGTTGTCGTGGTGCCAACCCGCGTCGAGGAACAGGGCCGCAGCGTCCAGTCTAGGTCTTCGCTTGGTGAGGGTGGTCGATTCCGGATACGTGGCGTGCGGTCCGTGGTCGGGGTGAGCGCCTGAAAACCGGAGCAAGATGTTAAAACAGCCGTCTGTTTGACGGTTCGGGCTGGACCCGGGGCCGGTGGTGGGGCACACTGAGGCCTACTCCACCCGTGGGTGGCGGTAGGCCGGTGTGGGAACGCTGCGCTGGGCGAAGGGCACATGAGGGTGATGCGGGTGATGCGGGGTTCTCGGCGCACCCGGGTGGAGGGTGGTCGCCCCAGCAAGGTGACGGTCCGGTTCACCGACGATGAGTTCGCGGTGGTGTCGGCGTCCGCGGCGGCAGCCCGGTTGAGTGTGCCGGCGTGGTTGGCGGTGGTGGGGTTGACCGGTACCGAGGACCGGGTGCTGGACCCGGCGAGCATTCGGGGGATGGTGATCGAGCTGTTCGCGGTTCGCCGGGGGATGACGAATGCGGGGCGCAACATCAACGATGTGGCCCGGTTGTTGTTGGGCACCGGG
>JAABUI010002410.1_pt1 | contig 10377 bp, 16 predicted proteins | sample 5559111 | NCBI WGS metagenome assembly JAABUI01 (sample SAMN10711870, study PRJNA513365) | rock metagenome | isolation source: Antarctica rocks | place: Antarctica: Victoria Land, Buttleship Promontory
GGGCAGCTCAAACCCCCGCATTGTCCCCAGTTAGACGTGCCGCAGGTGTCTAAGATCTTGCGTGATGAAGCCTGCACAACCTTGGTTGTCGCACCTGCACAGATAAACGGGACACTCGACTCGGATATACCCGATTCGGATATACACGCAACCTTGATTGGTTAAGGCATGCATCACGAAGTTTTGTCCCGCTCAATACCTTGACAAAGCTGACTGCAGGTCAGAGCAAGCAGTGCGATGATCAGGACGCTTTGCATATTGAAAAGCTCCGTCGTTCGTTGACTACAACCGGGATGGGGACCCCAAGTCGCTCGTCGACAACCTTGTGTTCGAGCACCAGCAAAGGTAACACCAAGCGAAAAGGCGAGCAGCAGCACACAAAATGCTACGCAAGCTCAAGCTGTAACGCCCACAAGGGACGCTACACTGATCTGGGGATACGTTTGCCAGCTGAAAGACTCGTCCGGCAGGTGTGCAGGCGAATCTGTCAGCTTTGCAAGATCCTTCTGCTGATCTTTGGGCTGGTGTGCACAAAAAATAGTTATGGTAGGTGCCTGCCCTGCTGAAGCTTCCAGGCTGTACCACAGGTCACTGATACCTGCTGCAGCAGTGCTGGCTTGTGCAATCTTTGTTGGTGCGGCATCAGTCTGGATACATGGGGACCAGCCGGGCTGTACGGCAAGAGAAGTCGTTTAGGACGTCTGTCTCGCCTGCAGAGGAACCGACCCTGCACCGCACCAGCAGATGTTGGTCATTTGGTGCAAAGATTGAGTTGCACAGTTGTTGTTCAGAAATGTCCACAAGCAGTTGTATATCATCAGGCTCGCATAATGACAGTTGCTGCCAAAAAACACCATATTGCTTTTTGAAGAATGGCAATGACAGCATACATCCACCACAGAAGTAACATTGCCTAGCAGAAGGGCTGAAGAGCACTCGGTGACAGCAAGCCTTGATATCTGTTCAGCACTCACACCACAGCTTTGTCCAGCCAGTTACACATGTAGCCACCAAAACTGTACTCTGTTGTAAATGTATGACAGTACCAACTTCTGTGAGTCAGATGTCATCAGGAACAAAGGTAAGTGTCGTGGTCCATAACGCGATTGAGGGCAATGCTGACAACTCCTATGAGGCGGGTGCATATTGAGCGCTACACCACCTATGTCCTTCAGGGTAGCAGATTTCAGGAAAGCGCGTGAAAAAAGGATTAGCACTTTGACTCGGCTGAGCTGCAACAGAAGAGTCTTGTGACGCTGGCAACAATGCTCTCAACAGCAGTTGGTCACATCAGTAACAGGGCCTCAGCGCTTCAGATCTTCTTCTTGGTGGAGTGGGCCAATGCTGATACAGTAACTGAAGCCTGGCACTTGTCACGGTTGCCACTGGAGCCATCAAAATACCTTCTACTTAGTTGTAAATATAATCATTAATCGTCATTAGTCATGAGTAATTCTTGTTGATTTTTAATTTATCGTAGTTGACTTATCCAGCCACAAGCTTGCAGTGCAACCAGGTGCAAGGTAGGTCACCTGGTATAAGTGCCTGACTTGCTGCGACGGTCAACAGACACGCTGCGCAATCGTCTGAGAAAACGGCGGCATTTTGAGGATGCTTGCCAAAGTTGACTGGTTTGCAACACGTCACTTACTCAAGCATTGCTTTGGACAGCCATATGGCTGCTAAATAAATTGGTGCTGTTGCATGAAAAGATTACAACAACGCAGGAGGTCTGCAATGTGTAGCACCGCTTACAAGCATTGATGACAATCCTGTGCAAGATTGTCACAAAAGGTAATGTCATGAACAGCATACAACAGCAGCCTAAGCTGGTAAGAATGAATATTGCCTATTCTCTGTGGCAGCCTGTGCAGCCAGTTTGTGTCACCACCTTATTTTGCAACAACGACAAGAGAAATCTGATGCTGAATTCAAATCGAAAGGTGCTTTTGCTTCCACAAGGACAACCAGTCATGCATTATTGTCCTGACTGTTTCATGCAGATCTTGGCTATGTGCTTGAGGAGACGTACTAGCCACGTTCAAGCTATTGGCAAGTTGTTCCCCCAAATGCCGGACGCCAACTGTCAGGCTGGCTTGCAGGCGTCCACGACTAGACCTTCTAAACAAGCTTGCCATAAGCCCTAAGGCTACATCATCATGCATCCAGGCTGCCTGAAGTAGTTCAAATATGTATGTCACAAACAACACTACAAGTTCCTGGACACTAGATCCATGGCATAAGGGCACAGCTGTAACCTGATCAATCACCTCACAACAGCTTTCAGCTAGTGACATTGGCAGTTGAGCATGCATTATGGCGTGAATAGCCAGTCCTGCTGCGGCTCGAGTGTGATGACGACAATTCCGACTGTAGATCACCCCCAATACAGCATCACAAAGTCCAACAATACGGTGCATGAGCACTATAGAATGTTTGTTGCTGTCACTGGCATAAGGATCAACATACATCTTCTGAACTGCCAACAGAGCGTAGTCTCTGGGTCTGCCGACATGATGTCCCAATACAACTGTCAACATGATGCTGGCACCAGATTGTGTGAGTACCAATCGTAGCTCTTGACAAGAGGCAAAAGCGCAGATTATGAGAAGCACAACCTCCCAGAATGCACCGTTTGTAGAGGCTGCTATTTCCCTCCTCTCAAAAAGGAGCTGCTCCATCAGCTTGCGCCATTTCTTGTCAAGGTCAGGTGTGACACATTTGCATGCGCTGCACAGCATTTGTTCCAGCTCATTTGATGCTTCCTGATAGCATGAACTGAGAGCGGCCGCAGCTTCAAACCACTCATTGTCATCTACATCTTCAGAGGCAAGAGTGTGCAGCAGCTTGCCAACAATGATATGAGCTTCTGGTGCAACAAGCCCCTTGCCCCTGCTGGCTGATACTACCATGCCAAAAAACTGCACTGCTCTTTGATGCCTCTGAGGACTGAGTGACCTCAGCATGCTGACAGCAGTGCCTACACATGCAATAGCATGAGAGGTCTCCAGTGTTGTCCCATCTCTGGCAGGATAGCCTGTCATCAAGGCAGCTGCATTCTGCCAGTCGCGTGATGCTGCGTCAGCTTGCGACACTATAGACAACAGGTGTGACTGCAGGGTAGATGTGTCCCAATCCAGCCTGCATGCCAAGAGGACCAAATGAAACTTGCAGCAACAACAGGGTGCCAGTTGTTCTGGCGGAGTCTCAGTACTTACTTGACAAACTCGGAGTCTTCATCCCAGGTGAAGCCCATGCCGTCAAGCTGACCGCGAAGAGTTTGGGTAGCCTGCTGCGCTGTGATCGCAGCTTCAAGAAGCGCAACACATGGTTGAGTCCCAAGCCTTGTAGCCAATGCTTGTCTGTCCTCTGCTGGAACGCCAATCTGGCTCAGTACTTCATTCACAACAATGGGGTGCACTAAGCTGACATCCAAATCCAGGGCTACATCCGCTGAGAGCTGCTGCCATTGCCTGTGTAGCCTAAGCTCAGATTCTGTTGAAGGTTTCAAGAACATCACCATCTCAGACTCTGGATGACTAAATGCAGCTCTGATGGCCTCAAGGCCATCTGACTCTGGAGTGTTCTCTCTGCTGGCAACCACTAAGACACTGCCACTCCCCAAGACAAAACCTATAGCAAAAGTGTCCTTGTTTGCAACATGTGGTGTCCCACTTAGTACTTGCAGCAACATAACACATGCAGGAAACAGTGAGTGAGATGCTGTTAAGCCTGTCAACACACATTCAACATTTGCAAACAAGCATGAAGGCTCAGCACCTCTCGGGCAGCATTACTCAGCCCTGAGTCATGTAAAGTAGCCATGCCTGAGCCGTACTTGATGAAGTGCAATGCCACCTTTCACTTACATGTGGATTCTGACAAGTAGTGATAGACAGCCAGTAGCTTGCTAAACAGCTCTTGGCGCTCTACAGCAAAGGTGTAGGGAGTTGAGGCTGGCACCAGGGACTTGATCTCCTCCAACACAAGGGTCTGAACCTGCCCTCCATGCTTTTGAGAGCCATTTCCAAAGCAACTGCTGCAACAGCTGCCATCTCCAACACAAGCTGCCTGCATTGTGGCGTGTTGAGGCATCCAAAGGGGTGTTATCAAAGTGCACATGCAGATTGGACAGATAAATGTCATGCTGATTGCCACAAAGGGTACACAACACATGTTGCCTTCCAACTGACATGCACATATACGATGATACCTGTGTGTCAGTGCCAAGGGACAGTCCTTCCTGAGCTCCTTCAGAACATCGGTTGCCCTCAGCTTGCACTCCCAAGCCACCATTTGCAGCCCAGGGCCTAGTTGTGCCTCACCACCTGTACACACGCAGGTACAAGGGCTGTTGATGCAGCTTGGCAGAACGGTGATGCCCTAGGCCAGGAATGTTGATATGGGTGGTGGCAGCAAACCAGTGCATCTGGTCATAGCTACATCTGACAGGACGTCGCCCTGGACAGGTTTGCATCAACTCCAGAGGACAATACATGCAATTTGCATCAGCTCTAATGATGCACCAGCTCTGATGATGCACTAGCTTTAATGATGCAAAGCAAATACATTACATGTACGGGGACATGAAATACCCAAATCTGTAGGCATTGGTGTGGCTGTGACGCGTGTTTAGTCATGAACAGCCAGAACTTGTGTATTGAACAGCACCTGATATGCTAAGCAAACAACTGGTCATGACAATACCTGAATTTTCAAGGTACTCTTGCAGCATGCCAGAGCATTGCTTGAACAGAAGCTCCATGTCCCTACGGTCCCTTTGCTTAGCTTCTCGTCGGACCATCTCGATATGCTCCCGATTTTGTGCAAAAAGCACATCCATTCGCTGGAAGCCTTCTCTCATCTCTTGCTGCATGGCATCCTGTCCAGACTGGAGGAGGGCCTACACAATGAATGTCAATGTAAGTTGCACAGCTCAGGTCAAGGTCAAGGTGCCATAGTCTATTTGAGAAGTTGGCGAGGTGCACTGCACACCCCCATAGGACCACCTAGCCTATGGTTTAAGCGATTTGCCTCTCAGGCTTTCGGTCGGCGGTTCAATTCCAGGTCTTTCGGAACTTGGTCTTTGGATTGACGGCGGTTCAACTAGGTACAGGTTCGTCCTGGATTGATATGCAGCGCGGTGCTTGCCACATCGTCTGCACACCCTCGGGTGGTAAAAATAAGCCTGCTGTATGGCCTTCTGAATCGGGGTGAGGCATACCTGATACCTACCTGGCTGATGCGAGAGCAAAGGCTGGCACAGGTTCAAATCAATCAATCAATCACTGCACACCATAGAGTAGACAGACCAGTTGTCAGGTCATGTGACAGCCTCCTAGGGTAGACCATCAGCGCAAGGCACAGCAAAGCAGCAATAACAGCTCGCTAGTAACATACCTGCAGTGACTCTACACGCTGACCCACACGCTCTACCTCGTGTGCAACAGTTGCCACGCTTCGTGTGAAGAGGCTGACAATGCCAAAGGCAACAGCCATTTGAGGACACTCAACAACTGAAGGCACCAAACACATTTTTTTGCAGGGACACAAGAGCAGCCAGTTGTCAATCTGGAGCCAGCATGACAACAAACACCCATGCATTGGGGAAAGGAGTGGTTTCCAACTATGAACACTCAGCTTTCAATAACAGCTTGACAACGTTGTTCACACACCTATCAGCAGCTTAGACACCATCGCTGCATACTGTGGAGCTTGCAGTCCCAGCTTGAGCAGCAAGCCTGCATGGCAGACAACTGATCCAGTCGGCAGAGACAAGCACCTTTTGCACCACATGTTAGCAAAGGGATGCATTGAATGCATTGGATGCAACCTGGTGCCTGATTACAGTGCACGTTGGCCATCTAGACTGAGGAAGTACCCAGCACATAGGTTGAGTGAGATCTTATGTAACAAAAGGTTGATGGTCTGAAACAGTTGCTCACCATCAGACATTGCGCCTCCTCCATCCCTATTAGGCGCAGTGGGACCAACCATCTGCAAGATTGTATGTGATGCTTCTTTCAACAGTCCCTGCTGATCTGCAGCATCATTGCTTGAGCTTGTAAAGGCACAGACAGTGTCAATGAAGCATTGCAGTCAGCAAGGTGAAAGTCTCTGAAGCAGGTGAGAGTATGCTGTGCTTACACTGTTGTTTTGCAGTCGCGATGGTCTGGGCAATCTGCATGACTTTGATGGCTGTGATCATCTTCCAGCCATCATGAAAGAGCTCACCAGTGCGTGTGTCACGGAGGACTAACTCCACACCTGTCTGACCTGCAACATTTAACATTTGCATTGCATTTGTCCACACAAATGCAACAGCTTTCCAGCTTTTACTGAACAGGAGCGCAATGGTTGGCTGTAAATGCCTGCGCACCTCTTGGCAAGCGAATGGCGTCATAGTCTCTCAGATGACCACCGTTGGGTAGAACAGGGATCAGGCGTGCAACAATGCTGGAGACCCTCTCCTGATACTTGTGCATGTCATGATCAGTGACATAAGATGACAGCCATTCCCTCACTGTCCTGATTCTGAACCTGTCCCTGAACTGTGGAAATATATCACACATTGGATAGCTTTCTCCAAATACAGGATTGCAGTCTTCTTTCACTGCTGAAAGGCAAGTAGACTTTGGCAATGGAAGCAAGGATTCTTGCTGTTCCTCAATATGTCCCATGGGTAACACACTGTCCCTGGGGGAAGACACATGTTGAATGAATGAATGAATGAAATAGATAAACGAAAAGATTGGGGGGGTGAGTGGGTGGGTGGGTGAGTGAGTGAGTGAGTGAGTGAGTGAGTGAGTGAGTGAGTGAGTGAGTGAGTGAGTGAGTGAGTGAGTGAGTGAGTGAGTGAGTGGGTGGGTGGGTGGGTGGGTGGGTGGGTGGGTGAGCGAGCGAGCAAGCAAGTGAGTGTGACAAAGTGGCAGCGTTGTGCCTGGTATGCCTGCATGATGTGGGTCAGGACATGCAGCATGTTCTTGATGTTTTCAAAAAGACCTCGTGCATCAGCGACGTGTTGTGATACTCAGCTGCAAGGCTCATAAGGACGTGCACAAAAGAAGGGCTGGCCAGTGTCTTCAAAGAATGGCATGTGTGCAGCACATGCATCGGGTATACGTACCTGTCCAACTGTCCAATCTATGCCGCCTGGTGCCTCTGACGCCTGCTTGATCACTAGCTCCTCTGACAACATCAAGTAGCAGACCCCTATTGGTGCATAACTAGCAGCTGCGTCACTGAAAGACTGTAGCCGTGGAAAATATTTAGCAGCTTCTGACAAGGCTGTCCCAGATGACAGGAGCCGTACTACAATATCGTTGTCATTGTAGCAATTGTATACAGGCAGTTGCCAGTCCCTGCAGTTCAATATGTGCATATTCCAAATATGATGTTATGTGCGCCCTTGATGTGCACAGTGATTTGTTTACTGATTAAGGGCAAAGCTGTACATGGAGCTTTGGGCTGCTGCAGCATTCATGAATCAGGCACACAACTCATGAGTGATTGCTAAACCCCCACCATACAGCAGCATACCACAATGAAATGTGTGCTGTCTTACCTCTCCTTATGCAGGATATTACGGCAGAAGTCCTTGACAGCATCTGCAATGTGCCTTGTGCATCCACCAGAGGCCACAACATTGGGACAACCAAATGTATAGACACCTCCCTGTCCCAAAGCTGTGTGCAACTCACAGTATGTGTTGTCACTCAGCATGTGTAGGAATGCTAAGGTGGCAAGGCCTGCGCCTAGCGAGTGTCCTGCAGACAATGTGTGTGAGATTGACATCACAGAGATGCAATGGGTGTAGTCATAGCACTACTGGTGCTGTTCCAAGACAATGTGCTCATTTACACAAGCAGCCTTCCATGCCACATGCTGTTGCAAGATCCTGTAGAGACTGTGCCAATGTACACACACACTGTTGTAGTATTGATCATCAGATGCAGTGAAATGTACATGTAGCACAAGGTGATTTTGGTATATGCACTTACCTGTAATGTACAATGGCAGTTGGCGGCCTGAAGCCGCTGCTACAGCCAGGTACTGCCTTCTGATCTCTTGGCAGCAGCTCCTGGCTCTTTCAAACATGCCTGAGTGGACCTGCAATGCTTTGATGCCTTCAAGTCTGCTCTTGCAGCTGCAAGCCTTACAACCATCCAAGTTGTCAACTTCATCTTGCATGGTCAGCCAGAAGGCCACAGCTGTGTGAGAACAGCAGTGACAGCAAGTACGTGCATGGTGAGAGAGTTGTGATGACCTACCCAGATTGGCTGAGCTGCTCCCGGTTTTGTGAACTCCTTGGCTGATATCCTGAGGTTGTGGTACCAGTCCTTGAGATCCTTGGTGCCTCGAAATGCAACAATGATGCCAACACTTGGCTCGCGAAAAACGCTAAATTGCTGCATGCCGTCCCTTGCTATCTGAACACTGACAACTTTTGGGCTGAACATGCGTAGCTGACCAGGTACAAAAGCCAAAGCCTCATTCTCGCTGACACCAAAGGGGCCAAGAGTGCTTCCAATCATGAGGCTATCCTCACTTGCATACACTGCATGAGATAGGTGTGTGCAAAGCAACAACATCTGCAGATGGTCCACGTCAAATGGCAATGGATCTCCGGCATTGTCATCATTGGGAGCTGTTGGAGTCGGCTCATTGACGACATGCTGGCCATCAGTGAAGCCACTGCTGTCGAGCAAATCATCAAGCGTGATGTCCCAGAACTTTGTAGGGAAGCTGGATGCTCGCTGGACAGCTTCTTGAACAGAAGCACTAGCTGCCAGTGTGGTTGGTACCACCGATGCACTTCCAAGTAGCTCTTCTGCATGTCAGTGAATGGTCCTTAGTCAGGTCAATTTGTTGAGCGGCAGCAAACTTTTGTCAGGGCAGAAAAGCAGATCAGCCAGCATTTTAGCTTTATGCAAGTCATATGTGGTCAGAAAGGCCTCAGCTATGGTGCATGTATGCTCTTGAGAGCTCGTGCATTATAACCCTACGAAGGAGTAAGAAGGTTGGGTGACATCTGCATCAAGCATACCATGGGAACAGATGATCTGCGCAGAGGTCATGACAGGAGGTTATGACAGAAAGGCAGTATTTACATTATTGACAGGAGTGGTGAATGAAGCACACTTCTACAGTGAAAGCCCAGAGCCATAAACACTCGAATGCACCCTGGGTGAGGGTGAAAGTAAAGACTGCAAAGTTGAGAATGTTTTAGTCAGTAGTTGCCTGCCATTAACTCCCAAATTGCCAAGCAGCAGCTGTAGACAAGAGGAGCATACCATTGACGCTCGATCCTGTTGCTATCTGACTCGATTGCCACGCTGGCATAAATTGCTGCATGACACGTCTCAAAATGACCCTGACTGCCTGTGCTGGCGTTCCAAGCACGATGCCCAAGCCCAGGAAGGTAGTGAATATACATAGCCCCCATGTCCTGCAGGTGTAGCGTCTTATTGCGTAGTTTATCGATGTAGTTAGCGAAGTCTGTGTCGATACTAACAATGAACAAGTCGCAAGCAGGTCTACCCGAACCGCAGGAACGTAGATCTAGATCTCGAAATTGCCAGCGAGGCACTCGTAGCAAGCTTACCAAACCACAGCTGTGGGCTGTTGCGGTGACGCAGCTGCGTGACCCGAGCCTTCGTCCAGGTGGTTCGTGCCACCGTCACTTGCCCAAGCAAAGAATAGCGAGGGTACAGAGAGTGCGAGCACCAAACCAAGTGCAAGTCCTCTAGATCTAGATCTGCAACCACCAGCCCCGTCACGCTGGGCAAGTTGACGAAGAACACTATCAGTTTTTAGCGCGCACATGATCCTCTGTTACGCATTAGTCGATGTCCGTTGCAATGCTGAGTCTGCGTTAGTAGCAGCATTCAAGACAAGCGTTACGACCAGCGTCACGGGATGGCGTTTCACTGCCGAGGGTCAGGGAGGGAGCAACAATACATTACAAGCCTGGCGTCACAACGTAACTCCAACAAACATCACATTGCCATTACATACAAACACAGACAATGTAGCTACAGATCATGTACAGGAACGAAGGAGCCAGACAGGCCGTGCTAGCCTCGCTCATGTTGGCCCCGGTTTCTCCATCGTTGCTAATCATGCAGAGAGCACGGAATCCATACAGCAAGTAAAACAATCACGTATTGTACAGACAAGACACATATTCACAGGGATACATGTACACAGAAAGCAACTGGCTGATATGAGAAGCGCATGATTCATGACCACTCAAGCTGAAGCAAACATGACAACACAGCCTGTCAACAGACATCTATGGCCTGTAGCCGACAGTGGGCTCTTCCTGCAGATGTGCAGTCAAGTTTGTCAGCTTTGCCAGATCTTTCTGCTGATCTT
>JAABUI010002413.1_pt1 | contig 10369 bp, 8 predicted proteins | sample 5559111 | NCBI WGS metagenome assembly JAABUI01 (sample SAMN10711870, study PRJNA513365) | rock metagenome | isolation source: Antarctica rocks | place: Antarctica: Victoria Land, Buttleship Promontory
ATATCACAGAGGCTCAGGCAGCTCATCTGGATGAGGTCTTTGGAGATGTGGAGGTACTACTAGACCTGGCCAGCATGGATGATAAACCCCTTAACAGGGCTCTGCGCTGTGATGGGAAGCTGAATGCGGTGCAGATCGTGAGCATGCGGCGTCTGTTGCGCACCATCTCGCACCAAAGCAGCGCATAAATCAAATTGTAAAGTTAGACCCACAATGTAATTGCAGCGCCTGTCGGTCTTGCACTTTGTTTCTACGTAGCTTGTATCTCAAATTCAAGAAACAAACAATGTGCCCTGTTCTTGACCAGGACCTGTCTTGCAATTGCTCACCTCGCTGACTCAGTCATGTTGCTGGGGCGTGGATGAGCAAGACAGCAACGACAGTGCTATGGACACATGCAACCTTTCATAGACCCTTATTTTGCATTGCACCCCGCGCTTCTGGCTCTGTCGCATGCACCAGTTGCATGCACCCATCATTCGATAGCGTCACCTGGGTAGCCGCGACTGTTTCTACCGGGCACAATCTCGCTTTGAAATGACTGAACATGCAGAACCCTGTGCGGAACCTACAATATTTTGCAGATCTTTTTTACGAAGCTCTCCATGCTGGCACGTGCCGTAAACTGTACTTTGACTACTCAGTTATGCTTGAGCCTGTGTACCAGCTTATGCAACACCTTCGCTCTGGTTAGTCAGTGCTTAGAGAAAGCTCCGGTAGCTTAAGCAATTTGACGAGCGCGATCGAGAGCTGTCTGACCATGCAATAGGCTCCGTGCCGCAGCCGCGAACGTCCGCGCCATCTGCAGAACCGTTCAAAGCTACAACAGCCGCGGTCAGAGGTTTTGAGGGCGTACTGGATTTTGAAATGACAACCCCGACTCCCTGAGAGGTCAGGCGGTGTTGCAAACGTCGAACTCGTACTGCTCAGCTGTTATTTCGCCGGGCGTGACTGCAAGGCCTCAGTGTCTGTCGCGGCTCGCACAGTCGGCAGTCTGTGGTTCATTTTGTGCCCTTGGAGTTGAACCCGCAACAGACCATATCGGGAGCGGATTGAACTTTCAGCAAATGTTCACTTTGATAAGTCGAATCTTAGTGGGACAAGGGCGTCTGTAGGTAGACCACCTGTAAACTTGACATGCATCGGGTTCCCACGGGATCTGCACCGTCAGCAGACTCCGTCTCGAAGCTTCCTGGATGGCAGCAGCTGTCAGGAGACGAGCAACAGCAGCTCGTTTGTCTGATGCAGAATCCCGCAGCTTTCTCCCAGCTACTTGCTCTACAGCAAGCCATGCTAGGCTTCCAAAGCCCTGGGCCACTGGCATCAGCAAGTACAGTGGCTCCATTCACTACAAGTCCACGCACGAGTCATCCTGGCAGTCTTGAGCAGCAAGCACAGAGGATGTCACAGCTCTCACAAGCACAGTCCTCATGCAATGCTGCACCCTCAGCTGCAGCGCATTGTGTTGCTCAGCTGCGACAACCTTTGCCTTCACCGCCTCAGTTTGACAGATCCCTGCTGCAAGCACCATTGCCATTTTGGGCTGCAGCGCCAGCAGGCAACAAACCAGCCAACGCCCTTGCTGCACAAACCAACGCTCACCAGCGCTCCCGCTCTGGCTTTGACACGCCATCAGCACCGATAGCAGATTTCAGCAATGATCTTTTCAGAAGCCACAGCCTGGGGACACATTTTGGCAGCAACGCTTTGCCTGCAGAGCTTTCAGCAGAGTTGTCACTCAGGGCCAGCTCTATGCCAGGATCTTACCAAGACATTGCTGCCCGCCTGCACCTCAATCGCGCAGGCATCACCACCGCCACCACCAGCATGATCCCAGTCATGTCACAAGAGTGGTTGGTCATTCCCTTTGGCACAGCCCAGCAGCTCCTGCCAGTGTACGCTGGTGATGTTTTGGCAGAACCCGATGGCGATGCTGTCATGCTGATTGATGAAACAGGCCAAAATTGGCCCATGAAGTGCAAATACAGCAGGTGTCTATACATATCTTATGTCCTGAGTGTAGCACACTGTTGCCTTGCCCTTGCACATTGTCCCGTTGCCAACCACAAAAGCTGGCTTACTTCACTTTTGTGTGTTCACTTTCTACGAACGTCACAATCAACCTTGCAGTTGTGCTTACGCAAGCAAATTTGATGCTCGAGTCAGTATAACTGATTGGCATATCAGTGCTGCACACTGTGAGCGCAACAGTTGGCATCTGCAAGAGTTGTCAGCATGAAGAATTTCTCAACGTCGTCATGAGGCACAGTGCCAGTGCATACTGCTGCCAAGCACCGTGACACTCTGCTGGGCTTGCTGTAGGGCAGAGGGCCGCTTCCAGCTGAGTGATGGGTGGAAGCCCTTTGCACAGCACTGGAACCTGGGTCACGGCGAGCAGCTGCAGCTCAGCCGCTGCTTTGTCAGTGGGGGCTGCATCTGGCTAGACGTCAAGATCATGCAGCACACTCTCAATGGTGCGCCTGTTGCAAGTACAAAGCATTTCAAGCATGCACATGTGCATATAGTGAGCATGACGCTGTTGATATTACGCACCTGTGATCTGGCTTTGACAAGCAGCTCAGTGAACAGCACATTGTTAGCAACTAGCTAAACTTTGCTTTGAGCTAGTTGTCTCTGGTTCCTGCCTTCCCACCTTCCGGCGCTGAAAGCATTGATTGTCTGAAACTTCTGCTAAAGTCAATCTCTCGTCTGCTGCTGTCTGAGCACAAGCGCACAGTGCAGAGTGACAATGGCCCAGGTCGATTGACAACGTCAGGGACTATTTCAGTGACATCTTCAGTAATATTTTGAGTGAACACAGCAGGCAGTGAAGGATGCACCAAGCGCAAGAGAGAGGAAGGTGGTGTGTACACTGACTCACAGTCTCACCTGCCTGCTTGGGCTGCCCACCCTTCTGCTCAGGCCCCTGTCCACAAATCTCAGGCTCTAAGTGCAATGCCAGAGGAAGCACCAGCTACACACTTAGCCCAGTCAAGTAAGTAAAGACCGACTGCATCAAAGTTTGATGTGATGATTTTTATGGCTTAAAATTGCACTCCACTGAACAGCATGCATGCAATCATCATGGCAGCACGTGGGAATGAGCCAGCATTTGAGGTTGTCTGTCAGCATTTGAGGTTGTCACTCAGCTTGAACTGCCAGGTCCAATAGCCGTCTCACAGCGTGATTGAGCTTCTTGGTCTGGTGGCAGTACATACAACGCTCACACAGGCAGCCATGCACTCGTGAGGCATCAACATATGTGCAATACATTTGAGTACCTGCATGACATTATCTCGCATCACATGCACTTTAATGCAGCAATCACAGCAGTATTGCTTTGCTGCAGGCCATGTTGATAGGCAGGTTGAGCTACCTAGGGCCCCTACAGCCAAGGGCCCTATCATTTCAGTGAAACGCCTCATCTCGTGCCCCACCTACTGCAGCCGGCTGCATGTGAACCAGCACATGGCTGAGCACCTGCTCCCTCTGCTGCCTGAAGCCTCCAATGTCAAGGTAGGCTTTGCTGCTTTTTGACGCTGCTGCATCAATGCTTCTTTGATGATGCTCCTTTGCATACTTTGTTGCTGATTGGTTCTCAGCTCCAGTTACTGTGCCCGACACTCTGCTGTCATGTGTATACAAACCCACTTTCGATATCTCCAAAAAGCTGGCAAAATTATCCGCTGCTTTTGGCATCTGCAAAAGCATCACAGATGCGTTCAACCTGACTTTTCGAAGTTTTTTGGAGATGCCAAAAGCAACATTGTGTTCAACTCATCTGAGGTGCTTCTTGCTCATCACAGCAGAGGCAGCTTGTTCTCTGTCAAGCCTTGCCTGTACAATACAACCCCTCGCATTTCCCATTGCCCAAAGCGCATATTGCTGTGGCAATGAAAACAAAGCTCTGTCAAGCCTTGTCTGTACAACATGCAGCAAGATGCATTTCTCATTGCCTGAGGCGCTTATTTGCTGTGGCAACAACAAGATCAAAGCTCAAATGTGGATGCTGCCTTTGCAGCCGCCACTGCCATACGTCTACCAGTCCCTGTTCAAGCACAAGGTGAAGATAGTAGACGAGAACGGTGAGGCTTGGACGGTGCAGTATGAGGGCTTTGTGTCAGCAGCCCAGCGCCATTACCGATTCACCGCTGGATGGACCAATCTGGTCAAACAAAAAGGAATCAAAGTCGGTAAGCCCCTGACTTCTTCTCGTACCCTAACCTGATGTACCCTTATGCACCTATCTACCCTGATGTGCCCTACCTTGACCTGCCCTAAGGTATCATGTAAACCTTGTAAGACCACAATCCACAGCGCAGGCTGCCTGAGGTTGAGTGTGTCAACCAGGACTGATATTTGGCTGTGGCTGATAAGCTGTTGCACTCTGTGCTTGTTGGCCCACAGCGTCAATTGTCTGACAAGTGTCTTGAATGACATGGTAGGAATGGCAGCAAAGGCTTCATATGCAATGGTGCGTTGCCAAAGTCAACGCCCAAACAGTGTGCTGTGCGGTCTTGATGTTGCGCTGCCAAACACGCTTGTGCTGGGTGAAGCTCTGTCTGCTGCACATGCCGACATTTTGTGCTGGTTAGGTGCTTTGCCAGAAGGAGCAAATGGCGCATGTGGCTGCTGTCTGCAGGTGATGCAGTCATTCTGGAGCGATGGACTGAAGACCGTTTTCAGCTGCAGATGCACATCATCAGAGACGCCTCTGAGGAGAATATTGCAGCAGTGACTGGCGCCAAAAGCAAGGCAAAGCGTGGCATAGCACGCGCAGCAGGGCCACGTGTTACCAAGCCTAGATCTCCCTCCAAGCGATCTCCACGTAGTGGTGCCATCTGCAGTCCAGCTGCACAGGGTCAAAGTCCCAGCAAAGGTCCCTCTGGTCAGGGCTACAGCCCCAGCAGGGGCAACTCATCTGCTCTCGAAGCCCTGCATGATGCAGCCCTAATGTGCGCCAGTCCAGCATCTGTTCCGTCTGGCTCACAGATGGCACAAATCGCTTCTGGCGGGACTTTGGCGCCAAACGTGAAACTGCCTCAGCCCGCGTCACATGGCGGGAGCATCGTGTTGGCTGCCGCTGTTGCAGCAGCTGATGCTGCTGCTCTATATCCAGAGAATTCTAGACTGAGTACGGCAGAGATTAGGGCTGAACAGGGTGGCTATGCTCGAGAGCAAGGGCGTGCTGTGTTTGGTGACAGTAGCCTGGATAAGATCAGCAACAGCATCTTGAAAGGTGTCAGCTGATACTGCAAAAGGCAAGTTACAGCACACGCAAGACGTATTGCAGAAGTTTATGTGTGACTGCATGGCTTCTTCACAGCTGATGTGTCAATGGTATGGCGACAGGCAAGTCACAGCACAAGCAACACTTGTTGTACAAGTGTGCGCATGAATGCAAAGCTTATGCGAAGCAAGCTCTCATTGTCAGTATGTGAAGGACAACAAGCATTTTGTGTGATAATCTGATTTATGACACCATGATCATGAATTTTGCATGATTGCACTTGCAGGTAGTACAAGGTCTACACCTGCAGTGTTGCTGCCACTGCAGATTGAAGCAGGCGTAATGAGACGTATAAAATGTACATACACCAAGCATCACTTCCAACACATCCCCTGTGTCAAGCATGCTCAGCAGGCTGCAAGGTGTTTGGAGGTGCTGGCATGCAATGTGTGCAACTCTTCCAAGCAGAGTGTCAGAGACAGCCAATCTCTGTTGCATTGCTTTGATAAGCTTTTGGAGCAGCTCTGCTTCTGGCTGGTTATGCAGAATTTTCGCTCATGTTTCTGCAGTGGGTTTGCATTGCTTGTAGCACCATGGGAAGAACCGGTTTTGTGGTTGTTGGTGTGAAGCTCAGTCTTGGCATTTCTGTGCCCTGTTTCTGTATGATTTGCACCTGGTTGCGTTGGCTGGCTCGTTAATTGTTGTTGCTTGTTGTGTTTGTTGGCTTGCCACTCATGTGCAAACCTTAATGCACACTTGGTAGGCAGTTGTCTGTGCCTATGCAGGAGGTTTTCCCAGCTGCTTTAATCATAGTAATCGTCAAGTATAAAGTCTTCCCCCCTTATTAAGTCAGTCATTCAGCTTTAGTATAGGAGTCTTGGAACAGTAGAGTGTGTTGACAACATGTTACACTTAGTATGATAGGTTGCTGCTGTCTATAGTCTTAGTCCCGAACGGCCTCGTTGAACTCCTTTACTTTACTTTTTAGCTGCTGCGTGGCCAGATCTCGACATGCGTACATGGATGATATGCAGACAAGGTTGAGAAGATAGTGGTCGATATCAGGATTTGAGTTGAATCTACGGTATGTTGTGGCCATGTACAGTGGAGCCCATAAGTATCGGTCAGACCAGGAACATGTGCGAGCTCCGACACTAATGCGAAGTGCAAGTCTGTGTTTAAGCGGCGGTCCTTCCTTCCCCGAACACAGCAAGTCAACCAGCACACCTTTCTGTGTACGGCTTCACTGGCGCAGAAAGCGCTTGTAGCGCATGTGTGGCGCCGGTAAAAGCAACAAGTCTGTGGCAGTGAAACAAGGCTGACAGCAAGGCCCCAACTTGGCAGCTGTGCGGCACGCGAAAAACATACACAACGATAGCCTGTGACACCCTGGGTCTTCGGTGAAACTAGTCAGCTTTGACTTGTAGTATCCAGTTTTATCAGTGAAGCAGCAGGCATAGAACAAGAGCGTTTGCACAAGAAGGTCCAAAAGCTTGCTGCCTGAACAAGCTTTCCTTTGACACAAGGAGAGCCTGTTCAGTCAGCAAGCCTTTGTTTTCAGTGAAGTAACTTGCATATGCACCACACAGCAGTTTACTTGCCAGCTCCAAAAAAATGCCAGAGTTTGGCCCTCCCCTTGCCCCTTCGACACAGACGCTGACTGCTGACTGCGCCAGCAGCTTTCTTGCTGAGCAAAGGCTACCCCAAATTTTGAACGAAGTCTCAAGCTTTGGCTTTCAAACTTGGTCACGTAAGATGCAAGACCATGTTGAGTCACTGAGATGGTCTGGTGGTCATGAATGGCAATGTACCATGCCATCTCTAGCAATGCAAATGTCCTGATCAGGACTTATGGGCCCCACTGTATAATGAAGAGGCTATCCTTGCAACAGTCTGAGGACGTCTGTCGCACAATTTCAAAACTGTCAATTTGAGCAAGCTCATGTTTCTAGACCACACTTTATTCAAACTTGCTCAGCCTGTTCTGCACCAGCGCTGCCTGTACCCGTCCAACATTTCGTGAAGCTGCAGTCCTCCTGTGATGGATGCGCAAGTCCGAGACAACATTCTGTCGGGATGTCCACAGGCAAATCCAGGCCTGCATGCCGACACATCGCGCGTCGCTGCTTCTCTGCAGACGCTGCCGGATGATCTCTTTGCCGCTATCACAGCACTGCTGTTGGCACCTTCGGACAGGATGTATAGCCAACTCGGAGCAGCCCGTGCCATCGCATGTCCTGGGCAGACGAGCCATCACTTCCGTGTAGCCATGCAGCGTGTATGGCCGGTGAGACGATGTGATGTACCACAAGAAGTGGAATGCGAAACGACACACCCCAAGGCCTTTGGTTGAGCCGGAGCCTCACCCCATAGGACTCACTGAGCCTGAGTTGCGAGCTGCAGCTGGTGAGTAGACTGTGTGCGCTATTAGGATCTACCCACGCGGTGCATAAGCCACCCTTGCTCCGAACATGGCCGAGCTGTGAGGACCATACGTCTCATGTTAAATCGCTCTGTATAGAGCTACACATGCGATTGCTCTTTTATGTACACAATAATTGACAAAAAGCTGTGCATGCATAGCAGTCTCGCAAAGTTGATCTAAATCATGCTATACTGTTAAGAAGAAGTGGCATAATGGCCTTGACACAGCAGATGGCATTCAAAGATCTTTTGGCAAACAGCCTTGCCAAGCCTGTGTGGCTTCTGTGACTGTGGCAGAACATGGACATGCCCAGAGAACGCTGTGGTGATCAAGTCGGGCATTGGCACACTGTAGACCTGACATGCTGAGAACTTCCTTGCAACATGAGCTGACTGTTTGCAGATAGGGAGTGCATCTGGGGTTTGGGAGTGAATTTGGGCCTGGGGTTCATGGAACCAGCAAGCAGGCCTTCACAGTCACAGGCAGAGGATGTGGTAGAGGTCCATGCCAATGCCTTGCAGAAGGTCCTTGACATGCCGAGCCTTCCTAACAGTTTCAGGAAGCAGGCAGCTGACCTACAATACCTGTAAAGTGTTGAAGTTGTTGCAATTGCTCAGATGCAGAGTGTCTCCTATGGCAGCAGAGTGTCCCTTGTTGCAGCAGAATATTTGCAAATGGAGCATTGCCAATAGCGTGGCTGACATTCAGATTCTGGCATGTGCTCAAAAGCCCAACAACGCTGACTACTGGAAACAGAGTTGGATGCATGAGCATTTCTGTCTTACCTCACACTGCCAATTGTATGGCTAGACATCAGACGTTTAAGGCCAAGCTTGCGTGCAACACAACACATCTACAAAAAGGTATTGTGGTTGCAGTTTCCATTTTTTGCAAGATTGGGTGTAGAGTGACTCCTTGCAGCCCACCCAGGCTGAGGTCCACAAGTGAGCAAGTGATCAGCAGCATGTTTTTGGTAGAAGGGTGATCAGCAGAATGCACAAGAAGATTTGCATATAGTTGCAAGTATTCACAGACACACACTGTCAAGCAACGGGGCTAACACAAGTTGAATTTGCCGCAGATCACAGGCAAGATGTCTCAGTCAAAAGAGGACCCAATGAAAGAGCAGTTTGCCATCCAAGTCATCACTGGAAAGTGCAGCAGACAAAGCATGGCAGCCGCACTGCATAATGCAGGTTACACGATGGGATTGGGAATGTAGAACTCCCTGGTTGGAGATGGGGAGTTGTACCACGACTACTATCCCAATGACCTGGATTACTTTTGAGCAAAATGGCTACAAAAGTACAATGTGCTTGTTACGGTTGACTAATCACGCTAGTACCCTCGGTGCGCGCAACCCGCGGGTGCGAGCACCGCCGCACCCAACTTCAATGATTGCCGCACCTTGGAAACTATGCATGTGAGTTGTGGATCTGTAGGTCAGTGTCAGGGCAAGACGCTGCATCATGTCTGGTTTCTGAGTTCGGCACAACTGAAAGCTTTGCTGCAGACTAGACAGCTGCATAGAATGCCAATGTGCACAGACTGGAATTAATGAGTATAAGCAACCGCAACATGCATGTCAGAAGAGACACAGCAATGCAATGTTGCTGTGTGTTCTTGGTTCCTAGAAAGGAATGCCGTGCTTTTTCAACTTGTTCAACATGTTGCTTGGAGTGGTTCCAACGCTGACCTTAGTTAGCGTTGGGATGATAAAGAGCAATTCCGAGTTTCTGCATTTAGGTGTGTAGAACACACTGTGTTCATTGATATATTGTGCTGACTGTGCTGCAATTCGTGGCGTGGGCATGCAGCAATCAGTTGTGTCAACACCTTTCTGTCTAGGTATCAAAGAAAGCCAACCCCATGCAAAGCTATGAGCAGGTGGGAGGTAGAGCAGGTTGCTGTGCGAGTAGTATAGCTGCAAAATGCAGTGCAGCGATACAACCTCCTTGAGTGATCAGGACCCAGGCAGTCAAGAGGGGCTTGAGAGCGGGAGACCGCGTCAGTACGTCTCAAAACCTGAATTCGTCAACCGTTTGGGAGAGTGATGAAAACGCTTTAGCTTTAGTAGTTAACAACTCTGACCGAAGCAAAAGGAGGTTACAAGCTTTGGCCAGCCAACAAGTCTGAAAGCTCGTGGAAGAGCATCACCAACCCTGCCTAGCGTCATTCATTTGTATCAAACTAAATGTCAGACAGACGTGATCTGTTGGCACCACAAGCCTCGGCACAGGCTTGTGCAAGTGAAACACGCCTAATCACAAGGTCAAAATTGCACGCTGTACTTGTTGTCTGGGACTCGGAGAAGGAAGCCAGTCAGGGATTTTACAGTCGTTGGGGCCAGCTAGCCCATTTGACTAAATTGCAGTCTTTCATCAGTAAACGAAACAGACAAGACGGTAACATAGACAAACAAAATCATCATCAGAAAACTGTTGGGAAATTGTCACCGTGCTTGGGAAGTACATAAATTTGCAACAAATAAGAGTCTCTTAGCAGGACACCAGGCATCAGATACCACTGTTACGATCAACATGTCGACATGGAAGTCATCATTCACAGATTTATATACAGACAACTTGTCTGAGATAAGTAAAACCTTGCAGGAGGTCTGCAATCCAGGGATATGGCCACATGCATATACCATATCATAGTATGGCTCATGTGTGACAGCTACATTCATGCAGCTGCTGGTATTCTGTCTGCTT
>JAABUI010002415.1_pt1 | contig 10360 bp, 8 predicted proteins | sample 5559111 | NCBI WGS metagenome assembly JAABUI01 (sample SAMN10711870, study PRJNA513365) | rock metagenome | isolation source: Antarctica rocks | place: Antarctica: Victoria Land, Buttleship Promontory
TATCGTACCTGTAAAAACTCTGTTGTAGCGTGGTCATCCACGGTCGGCCGCGCGAACCTCACCAAAATCGAAATTTTAACTTAGAAAGGCCTCTAGAACTATAATAACGTCGTTTTATAATAAGAGCTTCATACTAAATATAACCGTAATAATACGGGCTATAATTTGCCCCTAAATTTAGGCACCGTAAGGTACGTTAAAATATCGCTTTATGGGGAGTCTTTTTTTCCTCCTAGAAGACTCCCTATATAGCGATATTTTAACGTACCTTACGGGGCCTAAATTTAGGGGCAAATTATAGCCTATACTACGTATAATAACTTTAATATATAGTATAGCTAGTCGCACGAGGTAGATATAAGTCTAGAGGTCGTTTTAAAATCAAAAAGTCGACTTTTTGATGTTCGTGGCCGACCGTGGATGACCACGCTACAACAGAGTTTTTACAGGTACGATAAAGCGTCGGAGAAGATTGGTAGAGCTTCCGCCGTTACAATTGGTTCGTGTCCTTGATGCATCTAATGGCTTAGTCCCGGCGATTCCATTTGGACCTCGAGATTGATAGAAATTGGTGGTACCAGAGACTTGCTATATTGACAGCTTTTCAAGCTCGATGAAGAAGCTAGTGTGCGATACGATTGGGTGGGGCCTAATGAAGCCATGAAGTCCAACGACATCGCTCCACATGTGAAAGCCTGCGTCAATCTCTTCAACGAGCTAAGCCACTTGCCAGGAGCGACGCCGAGTGTACAAACGAGTCTAGATGACCACCTTGGTCGTTTTCGCATTTGGGCAGGGAATATCGGCGCCTTCCAAGAGAATCCTTTACCAAGTTCCCTCGATTACCGCTTGAGAGAGGCGCCAAAGGTTGCTGAACAGATCAGAGACCTTCTTGATGACCTATGCGAGACGTTACAGGACCTTCGTCCTATACTCTGCGGCAATCAGTCGAATCGTGCCGGCGAACTCAGCCATGTGAAGTCAAAAAATATAGTCTCTTGTGATGAAGGTATTGATACAGCGAGCATTTCTAGTGACCAGTCCGAACCCGTCTCGGAGCTTGAGGAGTTACTAAAGTCTTGTGGTGACACCATCACAACTCTGTTCAAAATTTCTGTACTCATCCGAAGTGCGACCTCTCGTGATAGATGTGCTAAGGCTGCAACGGCCCAAGGAGAGCCATTTGAACCTCATTTCGACGTTGACCATGTCGGACACAAGTATCCGCGGATCCGTCGATCGGAATGGCTCGAAAAGCGTCTTGGGAAGGCTATCACTCAACGGCGCCAGTACCTGCGATACTGCAGAGATCATCGTGAGAGGACGGGCGCAGAAAAGCGGTTTACCGAAGCTGATAATCACACACCTAGAGATAATCGGATGACTACATGATCGTAAGGATTCATCCAGTCGAGCAGGGAAAAGCCCTACACAAAGTATGGGTCCGAGTATACTAGCCATCACAACTGCTTCTACACTGAATGTCGCAGCTCTGGAGGTTTTAGACGAGGGCTCAGACGAAGCACAGTCGCAAACTTCATATGCAACTTCAATGGGCGAAGACAACAGTGGCGACTATTTAAGAGTACCGCCAATCCCCGAAGATGCCAATTCTGGGCTGCTGTTCGAATGTCCCTACTGTTGGACGGTTCAGACCATCAAAAGCCGACGGGCATGGAAAAGACACGTTTTCCAGGATCTGAGACCATATGTTTGCACATTTGAGGGGTGTGACTTGAAGATGTTCGCAGAGCGTACCGCCTGGTTCAAACATGAACTTCAAGCTCATCGTATTGAGTGGTGCTGCCCTTTCTGCTCCCACTCGCCTTTCCAGACACTCGACTCGTTCGAGCGCCATTTGGAAATTAGCCACGCCCAGCAATTCTCTCGAGAGCAGCGGGCGGCCTTAGAGGAAGCTTGCCGGCAATCTGTGGACAGAATAACGCCGGAAGCTTGCCCTTTTTGTGACGAGTGGGCAATGAAGCTAAGGGACGCTAATCCAGATGTACCTTTGTCTAGTCTGGTGGTGACTGCAGCGCAATTTCAGCATCATATTGGATCGCACATGGAACAGCTGGCCTTGTTTGCATTACCTAGGAACTACGACGAGACAGACGCATCTACAGCTGCAGCCGCCTGTTACAGAGACGACTCTGAATCTGACTTGGAATCTCTCGCCTCATATGAAGACCTACAAAACCCTCCTCTACATATTGCTGCTTTTGAAGGGCTCGAGGAAGAAGTTATCCAGTTACTGGAAGATGGCACGGACGTCACGGCCTCCGGACAGACGTGGGGAAATGTCTTAACGGCAGCGATTATTGGAGGTCATCCCCCAATAGTCCGGCGTCTACTAGATCATGGGGCCAAAGTTGATCTACATGCTCGGTCTTATGGCTTGCCACTTCTAGCCGCAATACTAAATGATGACAAACTAAGCATCCAAATGCTCCGAGAAGCTGGAGCTAAGGATGTCCCTGATGGTTCTGAAAGCGATACACATCGGCGGACATTCTTGATCCGAGCAGCTGCTCGAGGCGACGTTAAGGGTGTACAGGAACAATTATTAAAAAATCCAAGATCTAGAGACATCTCAGACGATTTAGGAGACTTGCCTCTACATCATGCTGCTATTAATGGACATACTGAGGCAGCTCGGTTGCTTTTGGAAGCTGGCTGCGACATCAATTGTGAAAATGAAGAGTTCTTAAGACCGCTACATGATGCAGCATCGAAGGGCTTTACCGAAGTTGTTCAGCTTTTCCTGACTGCGCCTGGATGTGATCTTGACTGCAGGAATGGCGATGGAGATACACCTCTACATAACGCCGTCAAGTACGGGCGCGCTGATGTTCTGCGTCAACTTGTGGCGGATGGAGCGGACGTTAATTGCCAGAATCGCAAAGGAAGTACGCCTCTTCATTATGCGGTAAAATTCGGGCATATCCGTTTGGCCAGATCACTTTTGGATGCTGGATGCGAAGTCAATTGTCAGGATTACATCGGATCTACGGCCCTTCATGGCGCGTACCAGAAGGGACGCTTGGATATCCAGAATTTGCTCCTTATTATGGGAGCTGATCCTACAGTCAAGGACGCTGCAGGTCGGGCACCAGCGGACGTTCCAGATTTGCCTTCTGAAACAGCTCCAGTCCTCAGGGAATTTTACGAAAGCTCAGACAAACTAGTTGACGACATTCGCCTGGTAGAAAGGACCCTGCTAGAAAGATCTCATGGTGCGGGAGGTGCATTTTCAACTATTCAGGTAGCTATGGATGAGTCGCATCTTGCTTGGAGTGATGTCCTTGAGTGGGCCCGGAATCACGCTTTCGTTGGAGAACCTGAGGACAGTGTACTCTTCCAATACTCAAAACGATGCTTGTATTCCAGACTTTTGACAACGTCGGCTCTTAGTAAACTCCTGTCCAAAGACGATACACTGCAGGCAAACCAGGTGCAGCTGTTCGAAATCATTTTGCAAAGATTTCGGGAACGCATCATCTACGAAAAGGTCATTGCAAGCTGGCTGGGGAGAGCTACTTCGCTTGAACCTTCGTCGGCCCTAGATGATCATCTCGAAAAGATAGAGTCAATGCTCCAACAATGGCAGACAACATAACATATCTTGATGATTTTGACAACATACTGAAGTCGCCGTCTGATCCTACTCTCGAGATGCCAAAGGAAAAAATGGGCAGCATCGCCATAAACCAATTTAGTGCTCTAGCGACGCTAAGTCCAGAAACACAGCATGATGAAGAATAAGCCGATGTGTCCTGATATACTTAACGTATCGCGGAGGGCTCTTTCTATGCAGGTTCAATGGACTTTTTAAACGATCCTCGATCTCGGTAGGAAATCTCGCTAAGTGCGACGACTTTGGTCAGCTGGCCCAGATGATGCGCTTTTTATGGTGATACTACAGAAAACCTTTAGGAACCGAGAGATTGGCACGCCGGACTACACCAAATGATTGGAGGTTCTTATCAATAGCGAAGGAGTATACGCGTTCACGCCAACCCAATGAAACAGGTGGCTGCAATTGAGCTGGACCAAAAGGAATCTGGAGGTTCGGACTTGAGTGGTTCCAAAAGATCCCCCTCGAGTCTTCATGTCCACTATGACTGTTTTCAAAATCCGCATGAGGGCACCACAGGACACTCAGCCTTCGAGCAAGGAGATGTCGATACAAAGTCAAGATATGTGAAGACATGGCACCACTATCACTCAGTGCTAGCTTTTCTACCCCCCAAGGATTCGCCTCAGTGTGGGTATTAAAGATTAATGAGAGCAGGCGAAGCCACATCATTACTGCAATTCTCACGAGCCACGATTGAAATTGATCAAAATTCATGGACCAGATAATAAATCAGGTTTCGAGCCTTGAGACCGGGGAAGGACCTCAAATTAGCACCAACTGCAACCTACAGCATGTGTCTGCAAATTGAATGACCTGTGATCGTAAACAACATCTACACCTATGGAGATGCGGTCAATAGTGGTAGAATACTTTCTTGACAAACAACCTATTGGCTGGCATAGATATAGGATGCTGGAAAAGATGCCGGCTTTGGCAGAGTCAGCGAACGCAGAGACAGGTGGACTCCTCATTTGATTATTCAATCAACGACCCGGGCAACGTTCAAGCAATGAAGGTTATGAGACAAAGAATGGTCGACGATAGTTCTACCCTCCTGCCCTTTCGCAGACGTCAGAGCGGGCCGGTTCGCCAAGAGATTAAATTGCGGGGCATCGGTATCCCTCGGACCCTGATTACTAATTCAAATGCACCCTGATGACATGTGCAAAGCCTGTGGTCACTAACGCATAAAATGTCTTCCACTTCTCTCCAAACCATCCCATGTTCCGATCAGTACAACGCGCAGCTCAATCATCATCCCACCTGAAAGCCAGGACACCAATCGACAAAGTCAGCAATCTCAGTATCCTTAGCAACACCAAGAAAATGTCACACCTCTTCGAAGATGCAACACCAGCAGAAGTGAAGAACGCAAAGGTATGTCCTTATCTCTACACCAAGTGCATGGGACGGAAGCTGATCAGTGTCAACGTGTAGGGTCTTCACCTCATCACTCAGAGCACACCCAATGGCCAAAAGGTCCAAATTATGTTGGAGGAGCTCAATGAGGTCTATGGCACAGAGTGGACAACCACGTTGATGTGAGTGTACTCTATGTATTCGCTACGTCGAGTCGTTCACTGATGCACATTTCCAGAAACATCATGACCAACGAGCAAAAGAAAGATTGGTTCCTGCGCCTCGACCCCAACGGCCGCATCCCTGTCCTCGTCGATCACACCCAATCGCCCCCCTTCCCCGTGATGGAAACATCCGCCGAACTCCTCTACCTCCTCAAGTTCGCCGACAAGAACGACGTCTTCGGTTTCAAGGATGAGCTGGAGCGAAGCCAGGCGCTGCAATGGTTATTCTTTTGGCACGGGTCCGGAGCGCCGTATCAAGGGCAGGTTAATCACTTTGCGAAGTTCGCAAAGGAGAAGATCCCATGTACGTATTTCTCTCCGCATTTTCCTGAACATGGCGGAATAGGAGACTGAAAATGGGTTTGCTACAATCAGACGCCATCGAACGTTTCCGCAACGAAACCCTCCGCGTCTACGGCGTTCTCGAGATCCAACTCAGCGGCAAATATAGCGGCGCACCCCGTGACTACCTAGCAGGCGAAGGCAAAGGCAAGTACTCGGTCGCGGATATCGGGACCTGGCCGTGGGTTAAAGGCTGGGAATTTACGGGCTTTACTGAGGAGGATATGAAGCCGTTCCCACATTTGTTGAAGTGGATTGACAGGATTGCGGAGAGACCGGCTGTTAAGAGGGGGACTGGGGAGAAGTATACACAGAAATAGATGGTATGGGTGGAGATGAAGGAAGAGTTGGATATATATATATTATGTACGTTGAGTTTAACATGCTTCTCAACAGTTATCTCCATTGTAGACCCCTGACTTAGCAATTCGGTAGTGGGCATGTAGAAATATTAATGACAGACAATTTCGATCCGGCCCTGAACGCTAGTAATCAAATTATAATTGGCGGACGGATGTTAGTCTATGGACTATGAGTTTGGAGGCAAGTATATAGTTGTTTTCTCCTTTCTATATAGATCAACAACAGTCGACCTCATGATGTTCCTACTGACCAACCATGAAAACCCATTCTAAAGATATACACTCCGAACTTAGGATTGCGGGTTGCCATTTCCGTTCAGAAAACAGAGCAGGGCTGCTTTAGAGGGAGCAACGAGGGAGCGAAAGGGCGCAGCAAGGGAGCACGGGGGAGCACGGGGGAGCACGGGGGAGCATTGAGGGAGGAGGATGGAAGCGGAGGGAGCAAAGCTTCGTACTGGGGCGCAGCATATAGGCGCCTAAACTGACTGTGTTCAGCCCGGCTTCAGTTGTCTACTTTGTTTTCAAAGAAGGGTTTGACAAGCATCGTGCACAAAAGACTGTCCCTAATACGGCTGAAGCCGACACAAATGAATTCAACTAGACGCGTAAAAAGCTTGCATTGAAACTCCCTGCTCAGGACCTGCCTTGAGCCATTCTATCGAAATAAGATGTCCTTGTCCCTTCAATACAGCTGATTGCTAATGCACAACGCAGGTTCACTGCACATTGCAAATCAGGCTGCTTGCTTCATCGTTAAAGTCAAAGCCATCTTCACCAAGATTGAAAATGCCTGGGGCCACGATTCCGATCAAACTGTCTCCATTGCAATTTTCGCCCCTGAGTCACCCGAATCTGGTCAGCGTTTGATTCTTTGCGCTCTCTAGCTCTAGGGCTTTGCTGAACAGATCATAAAACAAAAAAGTGTAAGAAAGCTATACAAATATCGAAATGAACTGTATTGAAGTACAAAAAGGATTAGACTCACTTGAAAAGGGAGCAGCTCACATCCTGATCAGGATAGATGCTTGATATTTTCTTGTCTAAGCCAGATCCGAGGCCGTCTACATAGAGCCCATAAACTTAGCATACAATCTGGCGATACACCAAAAACTCCAGACTCACGGCATGTGCCCGAGGCGAGCATAAGTGTCTGAGAGAGAACTCCGTACGTGTTCTCACCAAGCGTGACTTGTACATCGGTAGCCGAGGCCAGGGCAATAGCGGAGATCATGGCAAAGATTGTTGATTTCATCATGAACATTTTTGATAGACCGGAGAGAAATATGAATTGATAAGCAATGTTGTAATTGTAATGGAATGACAATAAAACACTGGCAAGGCTTGCTTCTGATGTGTGGGTTTGTGAAGTTGAATGCAGTCAAGAAAAGATATCAATGTATCTATGAGGATTTGTTTTCGGGTGGCTCTGGTATGTAGAATCTCCAACTCGGGCGGATCAAACCACCACTTTATAATGGCTTAAGGAGGCACTTTTCGACTTCGACACCGACACAGCGGCTTCTAAGCGCCTTTAATTCCAGAATCAAATATAGTAAGGGTCACATAAGATGCGTTGACAAATGAGATGATGTGGAAACACGCTGCAATTCCTTGACTGCAGACGACTGTATCCAATTCTTTGCGACATCGCGCTCAATTGGTTTAAACCTCGCCACCACGAGGCTGAAACCGAGCCTCATGCATGTCGATGGAAGGTGGGTGTATCAGGCTGAAGAGATGGCCCGAGCTGAAGTACTAGCGGCTAATCAGTGGTCCGCAGGCCTAGACTTCTATGCAAACAAGAATTGTCACGGCCACCTGCAGCAACTTGCTGATGCGATGTGTGTATCGTGATGCCGATGAAGGAGCCTGTTTATTCATATCATTCGCACTCGTAGTTTTTTAGCGCCTGTTGATGGTGGTTGGTAAAGCTGTGAGTTCTAATGTTGGTTCTTTCTGCGACAGTAATAACGAAGCAGACATGGATTTCTAGAAGGGTTATTATTTTTCGTGCAAGTTAATTATAGGTGACCACTCCGCGCACCCCCTTTTTCGGTAGATGTCACCCCTTTTCTCATTAGCTTCACCCCCGGCTTTAGGGTCACACTCAGCCCTCACTTATGTTGATGTTGTTACGCGCGAACATCTCAAAGGTATACTCAGCTCCGATTAAATTGACTAGCTGCTAGTCGCAACATCTATACCGTGATCGACACCAAAAGTCCTAGCCGAGGGAGACCTGCAACATCAGCATCCATGCAAAGCATCCCTCTTGGATACGAGCCCGAGAACGCTTCATAGAGGATCTGAGCGACGATGGGAAACACAAATACATATCTCGAAGCAGCACCCTTAGGAGCGCACAAACCCAGCGCACAAGGCGGATAGCGCACAAACCTACGAACTCGATATGGTTTAAATATTGATGAGGTTTGGATAAAATTCCTCGAGCGATGGGATGATACTCGATGCCTTACAGAATATAACTTGAGTAGGTCCTTAGCCCTGAATTAGAGAATCTTGATCCCTCCTACGTAAGACAGGTGTGATGTTCCTCGTGCCTCCAAAAATCTGTTCATCAATATTAGTCCGTATATGAGATGAGTGACGAAATCCGCCGAATCTCCACATAAACGGAAACTTGATACTCTAGACTATCGCCTCGCCCTCCATTGGCAGCCCACATGCACCATCATCACATATTAAGTACAGCCTTGTTGTGTCAACTGCCCCTTCTCGTGTTTAAAATGCATCGATCACGCTCTTTCCGGTTCGCAAGAGATCACCTTGAAAGATGGAGCGTACCCACGAATAGAAAGCAAAAGGGATATCCACCGAAAATCTCTCTGCCAATACAGAACAGTCGCCTTCCAGGCCTCCGCAGGTGGTCGATGAATATCCCATGAAGCGGTAGGTTGCAAAGTTCAGGGGTTTACCCGAAGTCCGCCCGCTCCCCGTAAATCTCATATCGTACCTGTAAAAACTCTGTAGTAGCGCGGTTTTTCCCGTCGGCCCCGCAAACGCACACTTAAATTCGGGATTTCATAGCAAATTAATAAAATCCACCTAATTACTTAATATAAGGTCCTAAATAGTCGAATTTAAAGCTGAGTATACTTATAATTATAAGATAAGGTGGTGTAGTAGACTCCTTAGCCCTACACGGTCGCACCCACCTCCGTAACCTTATTAGTCGCCCTTATTAGTCGCCCTTATTAGTCGCCCTCCTTATGCCTCTACTACTTAGCGAGTAGACTCGCTATAATATCGAGCAATAGATCTATAGCGAGCTCTTAACTAATTAGATCGTCGAGCGTACTAGCGTTAGCTAGTAGTAGGTAGATAAGATAAGGAAGAACCTCTAGGAATATAGCTCCGTTATTTAGCTACTAAATAGACTAAACGGGCGACCTCCTATCCTTAATAATAAGAAGGAGAATAACTTATTACGCTTTCTAGAAGATAGATCGACTGCGTATCTCTTCGAGATAGTATACTACTTATTTAATAAATACGACGGCCTAAAAATTACCGAGAAATCTATTAGTAACGTCCTTAGGCGATATAGATAGATACGTAATAAGGTTAGTCCTTTATCCTCTTCTTAAGGTTATATTCTAATACCTTATAGGCCTCCTATCGGGCCTCTTAACGAGACTAGGATACTCGCGATAGGTAGAAAGCTCGCTTATATTTATAGACTACGGAGTAACTTATCTTCCTAGATAAGAGCGTATACTATAAGCGTACTAGCGATAGGAAGTTCGGATAGAGTAGCCTCGGAAGCGAAGTAGGAGTTAATACGCTATTTAAGAGGTTAAAGAGGTGGTCGGTGTTACCCGTATATACGGTAGATAGCTACGTAGCCTAGGAGGTGTATTATAGCTCGGTTAATAAGAGGATATTTAATAACTTCGTACGTTATAGGGTACTTCCTCTCTATATACCCGTAGCCCTAGGTAGGCTACGTTCGGTTATTATCCTTAATAACGTAAAGATCTATTATAGCTAGGAGCTTTAGGATATATGCGATTTAGCTAGTATAACGCTAGCCTTTTTGCTAGTATATTCGCCTAACTTTAACTCTATCGAGACGTTATTTACGGTCTTAAAGGCCTAGTTAAAGAAGTATAGCCATTTATACGAGTTCTATAGGGATAAACTAGCTAATTTTAAACGCTTCTTAAGGGATATAATTCGTGCTTAGGGGAATAGGTCTAATCTAGGTAAATTATTTCGTAAAGTAGGGATTAATTATTAGGGACGTATTAGAGAGGTAGCTAGCTAGATATACGAGAGAATAATGAGAATAGACTAATAAGACTAACTAATAAGAAGTAACTAAATAGCGACGTTTTATTAAAAAACGCCGGTCGTATATCCGTTTTTCTAGACTAACCTATAAGTCCGATTATTCTCGTACTACTAAGTCT
>JAABUI010002416.1_pt1 | contig 10359 bp, 5 predicted proteins | sample 5559111 | NCBI WGS metagenome assembly JAABUI01 (sample SAMN10711870, study PRJNA513365) | rock metagenome | isolation source: Antarctica rocks | place: Antarctica: Victoria Land, Buttleship Promontory
TACTGGAATATATAAAAAACCAGGATGAAGATCCAAAAGACGAAGACTTTACAATTAGTGAATAAGCTTAAAGTCGACTTCAGTCGATAACAAATCTATCGGCCTTCAGCCGATAGTAGTTTAATTTCACGTCTTAACAAGTGTCCAAAGAATTCCGTTGGTTCTTTAAATTTCCAATTCACAGATTTCATAGCCTGTCCGCACACCTCATATAGGTCATCAATGCGCTGACTAACGGTACCCGTTTTAGCAAATTTCAAATGATATAATTGAATTTGTACATATTCAGGGAATTGCTTTATAGTAATAACATCTGCGATTTCTCCACTATAATCATCATCATAAATTATATCGTAGTCGCCGTTTTTTAACTCTTGAATAATATGATATTGAATTGAATCAGTTTCCTTAGGATCAATCTTTTGTGACTCTTTACTTAAATTTACGCCGTCCCAAATTCGTCCAAGGATGTGGTCTTTGGGATAACCTGGAATTAATTGTTTTAGAGCTGTATAATCATTTCCGAAAAGGACAGAACCATCCACAAACCACCAGACCATCGGATTTTCGTACAGGAATTCTTCAATAAGTATCTCTCTTTTGCCTTGAACAACTTTACAATCAGGAGCTGTTGGATTTAGTTTAACAATTTTATAATCGTCAAACTTGCCATTATTGAAAAAGACCTGTTTGTAACGCAGTTTGTAACTTGGGGTGACAAGTTCAAAAAGTAAATCGCCATCTTCTGACGGGTTGATTATAAGGAGTTCAGTTTCGTAAAAAAAGAAAGGAATGTCGTTTATAATAAAACTTATCCTGGTTTCTGGCTCTAGAAAAACTTCTTCATCCCAATCAACAGCAAATGGCATTATTGCCGGTCTAATGGGTAATGGGGTGGACGTTAACGTATCCTTTAATATGATATTGGGATCAATGTCAGTTCTGATCAGCTTTTTTCCAACGGCGGTACAAAATTCAACCAACTCCTGAATATCGCCTTTTCGGTGTGACCATATCCGGCCCTTATATGAACAACCTAAAGAAATCTTCAAGCCATCCTCATAGCCAACTCCAGCGACAAATGCTTTTTCACTCCCTTTTTGATCAGCAGCTTCCAATGCTTTTTCAATATCAAATCCTGTATGCATGGTGAACGAACGGTTTTTCCCGAGAAATTCCTTTAGCCCAACGTTTTGAAGACGTACGCGTTCTATTTTATAAAAAGCTTTGAAAATATTTATTTTATTGATGATCTCTGCTTCTTCTCCAATTATAGCCACCGCAAGTTCGCGATACAATCCAGCGTTATCACTCGCATTAATAAACAGCAAGTTACTTTTAGTGTCCCAGTGAATAACATATAATGTCCAAATGATATCATAGATATCCTTAGATACTCCCCAGTCAAGCTTCGCTTTCTTGCCAGTTATTATTACTAATGTTTTTTTGTCGGAATTAAGAGAGGGAAATAAATAATCCAAATCATCAACTTTCGGAATGCCTTCGGCGAAATTTCCCGGAAACCAGGTGTCAGTATTGTTTTTATATACTACTGTACTTAAGGCAGGTGTTAATCCCTGAAACGGAATTTTACTCCTATCAAGGTCCTTAAATCCTTTCAGAAATTCGCCAAAATCTAACTCTTTGTTTATGCGCGATGTGCTAACTGTAGGTAGAATTGTATTCCAATCAGCTCCTAAAGCGTAGAATTCCTCTAACTCTTTCGTTACGTTAGAATCCTTTAGGTTTACAATAATGCTGGCGTCCCCTAATTCTTCATCATATTTGGTTCTTGTAAACCTACCTGCCAATTGCACAGTTATTGGAAGACTTTTTCTAATGTCATGAAAAGCAGCGATTTTTAGATTTGGTAAATCAAATCCTTCACCGAGCATATCTACGCATACCACGATTCTCGCCGTTCTATTAAAAATTTTCTCTTTTGCTTCGTCTCTTTCCTTTTTACTTTTACCGGTATGGATTACAACTGATTTAAAGTCAGTGTATTGTTCGTATAGCTTATGAATTGCATCTGCTCTCGGCTGCGATTTGCAGCGAGCCATTAGAATATGATCGTATTTTACAAGATCAGAACGTAATTGTTCTATCGCGCGATCTGCGATTACCTTATCCGCTTTTTTCTCGTCCCATTCGTTCACTTGAATAAGGTTTATCCTTTTAAAATATCCGTCTTCCTGTGCTTTATGAAGGGAATAATTAAATATAAATTCACCATCAATACTTTGTCCATCATTGCGAAACGGTGTTGCGGTGAATTGTACAACTTTTTCAGGTTTTGCTAAATTTCTAAAACTTAACCAGGTTGGAGCTTTAACATGGTGAGCTTCATCAAAAAATATATGGGTGGCTTTTTCGGCTAGTAACTTTTTTTGTTCAAAGTCTAGTTCCGAAATTAGATCCATCGTGGAAACAATAACATTACATTGATCTACAAATTCTTTCAGTTCATTAATGGTTTTAAAGTTTTCGCATAGAACACCAACAATAGGTTTTTGCGCCTCTGGAGAAACTATGTTAAATAAGGGATTTTGTAAATGCCCAAGAGTGATAAATTTATTCGCTATTTGTTCTCTCAAAGGATCAGTTGGTACAATAACAAGTAATTTACCGCAGCGTTCTGAAATAAGGAGAGATAGCATCGTTTCTGTTTTACCGGTTCCCGTGGGCATCACTACTGTACCAATATTGTCACCGGTACGCCAATGAGATAGTACATTAAACATGGCGGCTATCTGTGGCTTTCGTAGGCCAAATATGTTTTTGTCAAGGACTTCTTCTTTAAATGTAAATGTGTTTTTCCAACTTTCTATTACTTCTTCAGGATTATACTCACAATTTAATCCAGGATATTTTTGCCAACTTAACTCCAAATCATAAATGTTGTTCAAAGCAGGTTTTTTGTTGGTAGAAATGACTTTTGCTGCGCCAGTGGAATCGCTCTTCCCTTTTTGAATAAATCCTAATCGGCCATAATCAATATTAACTATAAGGTGAGAACTCGATACTTCAATGCTTTCTGATTTAATATCAAGCTGTTCCGCCAGATGTTGAACGATCAAATTCTTTCCAATTTTTTTCTCTTTAATAACAGCAGGCAGATGCAGCATTTTCATTTTAGTAGAAGTAATTACCAGTTAAGATACTGGTGATGAATTGGATAAAGTTTAATTTAAATATAGCTATTTATAATGTATACATTTAATAGCTGTTCAGCTGAATGAATTTACAGATTATAACCTACTGAATTTCAAGGTTGAATATCCCGATATTTTAGGATTAAATATTAATTTTGAAAATAAAAAAATATTGAATTCAACTTCAGATTGAACGCCAATCCATCTTCTAAACCTTGAACCAGCTTATGTATATCTCTTCTCTTTCCATAAGGAATTTTAGGAACTTCAAATGTGCCCGCTTCATATTCAATGACGGAATCAATACCATTATCGGTGAAAACGGCTCGGGTAAAACGAACCTGTTCTTTGCGTTAAGAATTTTGGTGGATGACACCCTGCCACGTTATATCCGTTTTAACAGCACTGATTTCAATCGCTCGCTGGGTTCAGGCTGGGCAGGCCATTGGATCATCATCTCTATTGTATTTGACGAACTTAATTCCAGCGAGGAGGCGCAGGCGCTCGCGGTACAGTCCAGTGGACATATGGATACAAACACTAAGGGTAGTTATGCGGTGTATTTTCGTCCCAAATACCAATTTCGTAAAGAACTTTTCGATTACTCTCAGACTGCCGCAAAAGACGTGGCGGGTCTGAAGCTTTTACTCGACAAAATAACGCTGGATAATTATGAGACCGTATATCTGAGCCGTGGATCTGCTGATTTTTGTAATGAAGCCACCTATAAAAAGTATATCGGTAATTTTGACACTATTGAATTTCCCGATCCAGACGACAAGGAAGAATTGATCTTCGGTACCTGGCTGCCTAAAGAGATCAACATTCATAACGAAGTATCCTGCACTTTTATAAAGGCGTTACGGGATGTGGAAAGCGATTTAAAGTCCTATGCCAATAACCCGTTGATAAATTTGCTCAAAGGCAAGGAAAGAACGGTTGCTGTCGTAAAACAGCAGGAGATCATTGACAGTATCGATAGTCTGAATGATCAGATCAGCTCCCTGGATGAAGTAAAAAAAGTTAAAAAGGGAATTGATAGGTCCCTGAAAGAAACGGTCGGAACAACCTATGCACCCAATATCAACCTAAAATCAGAGTTACCAAACGAAATGGAAAAGCTTTTTCAATCGTTAAAGTTATGGGTCGGCGACCCAGATGATGAAAGTTACGAGGGCCGTTTATGGGAACTAAGCCTCGGCGGGGCTAACCTAATCTATTTGTCCCTAAAGTTATTGGAATATGAAAACGTAAAGGCGGATAAGATCGCAAACTTTCTGCTGATCGAGGAACCCGAGGCGCATATTCATACCCATATCCAGAAGACACTTTTCAATAATCTGGGGACGAACCAAACGCAAATACTTATCTCCACCCATTCTACCCATATTTCCTCCGTAAGCAAGATTAGCAAGGTAAATATTCTTTGTCGGGGTAAACAAGAGGCGGCAGTATTTCATCCATCGAATAACCTGACGGATATCGAGATTGGGAGGATAGAGCGCTACCTCGATGCTGTAAGGAGCACCTTGCTTTTTGCTAAAGGAATCCTGTTGGTGGAGGGAGACGCCGAACAAATATTAATACCGGAGATGTTTCATAATGTATTTGGGTTAAGCCTGGACGAGATTGGCCTCAGCCTGGTCAATATCGGTAGTACCGGATTTAAAAACGTAGCGCGGTTATTTCATACAGATAGGATTCAGAAAAATTGCGCGATCATTACCGACAACGACCTTTCGATTTTGCCATTAAATGATAATCCGGACGAGGATACCGATGCAGAAAAAGAGTGCCGCGCTTCCCAGAAATCAGGTGCGGAACGGAAAATAGACCTTAACGCTTTCTGTAAAGGTAATAAGTATTTGATGCCGTATTACGCCACCTATACTTTTGAGGTCGATGTGCTAATGAATGCCAATAGCCATGAGTATGTATGCTGCCTCCCTAAGATCTATAAAACTCCCGGTAAAATTGCGGTGTCGAAGGCCAGACTGGAAGATGACGATGTGGCTGTAGCGGGAACAGAGGTGCTCCGCCTGGCTGAAAAGTTTGGAAAAGGCTGGCTGGCTTTGCTAACTGCCGAGCAACTGGTTTACAATACTTATATCCCGGACTATATCCTGAAAGCTATTGCCTTCGGTTCGGCTCACCTCAACCCGGCTTCGAGAGCTAAGGCAGTGAGACACCGGTTAAAATCTATCAAAGGTCACGCTAAAAGCAGCGACTATAGTGCAGCGATGGGCTTTGTCACCAAGGATAAGGAAAACCAGGAAATTGTCGATGATTTCTACAAAACTTTTCCGAATGATCAGTTAACGCAATTTTTAGCAATGATATGATCCTGGCCAAACTCAATAAGGAACAAAGGATTGCCGTTCAACAAGATGGTCATGTGCTGTTGACAGCCTGTCCCGGAAGCGGGAAGACCCGCGTAATCATTCATAAGCTGGCGCATGATCTCGGGAGGATCGCAGAGGGCAGTAAAAAGAAGGTGATGGCATTGACGTTTACTGTGCGGGCTTCTGAGGAAATTTTCCGGCGACTGAATGCAATGGGTATTAACAGTGACAAGATTTGGTCAGGTACCTTGCATTCATTTTGCCTCGAATGGATCATACGGCCTTATTCCTGTTACCTCCCGGAATTAATGAATGGCTATACAATCGCTGATGAAACCTTTTGTTCTGACCTAGTCGATTCTTTAAAAGTAAAGCATAAATTAAAGGCCATTGATCCCGTCAACTTCAGGTTCAATCGCGACGGGACCTTTGCAGAGCCTAAATCGATCCAAAAGGAACTTTTAAAAGAATACCACGCGATATTAAAAAAGAAAAAGCTCATTGATTTTGAATTGTTACTACTATATGCCTATCGGTTATTGATTAACTTCCCTAAAATCCCGCAAACTTTATCCAACTTGTTTAAACTGATTTGTGTAGATGAGTATCAGGATACGCAGGATTTGATGTATGCAATTATTTGCCTGATAATAAAGACGGGTAGAACAAAAACATCGCTTTTCCTGGTCGGTGATACAGACCAGGCTATCTATGCCTCTTTGGGTGGGGTGGCTAAAAATATGTCCGAAATTAAATCGGAGATTGGCGGTTTGCCAATGACGCCGCTAACCTTAACTGGCAACTATCGCACCTGCCAGCGAATAATTGATTTCTATTCAAATTTCCAGACACAAAAGATAAAGATCGAGGCGGTTGGCCTGAATGCAAAAGAAAAGGGGATCATTACGTTCAACAACGTGGTGCACCATGGCAGGATCGTTGAAGAAATCGCCAGGCTGATACGTATCAGCCTAGACAAGAGTATTCCCGAAGGCGAAATTTGTGTGCTTGTGCCACAATGGTGGCTGATCACCTCGGTTTCAAAAAAATTGCGGGCGATCCTGCCAGGCGTTAATTTTGACGCATCGGGACTGGCACCGATGGCTAGGAACAGAGATAATATCTGGTACAAACTATCAAGGTTGTTTTTAACAGGTCCTAATCCAAAAATCTATACCTTGCGCTTTAGGTGGGCTGAAGAAATAATCAATGATTTCTGCGGCCAGACGAAAGCTAATTTCGAGGAGCGGTACGAGCAGCCCAAATCACTGTTACGGTTGATAAATTCCATTGAATCAGCACAAACAGAAGGCATACCTTATCTAAACGATTGTTTCGACCAGTTTTTACTGGAGGTAAAAATTGACTTTTCTTTACATCCATCACTTGTTGAAAATAGGAAATTGTTTTTTAGTCATATTGAAAAACGGTTGAGCGATCCGGATTTCAGCATACCTAGTGATATCATTTCCTTCAAAAGTTTCTATCGGGAAATGAGCGGGGTTATTATTAATACTTGTGTGGGTGTAAAAGGCGAAGAATTTGAAACGGTAATTGCTTATGGCCTGCTTAATGGTTATATTCCACATTGGAACGAAATCTTTTCGGGTAATGCGAATGAGGCTTCAAAAAAACTAATGTATGTGATTTGTTCAAGAGCTAAAACGAGCCTGCACCTTATAAGCGAAAAAGGCAGAACGACAAAAAAGGGGGACGAACTTGCCATAAACCCGGAATTAAGAGATATTGTATTTGATTATGATATCCATTAAATCAACGGGCCGAAACAATTTCTAACTATTGATCTTATACACGGCACTTTTGAAATTATTGCTATTTAAAAAAGGCTCCAAAACTTTTATAGCTATTTTTATAACATGAACAGTATCACCGATGTCAGCCGTCAGAGTATAGCAGATGAAACCGCAATTGCTAGGCTATGGTACTATGGCCGTCTTACCGAGCCGGACTTCCTATCGCGTTTGTTTGATTTAAAAAAATTGCCTTCAAGGGATTCCAGGTATAGCGACGCTTATGGTGATATCTACCAGCACATGGTAAATAACAATGATTGGCCAGAAGATTGGTACCTAAGTGATCCGCGGATTAATATGCTGCATTGCGATGACGCGGTTTATCGGAAATTTCTATCCCTGGGCCTCCACCCACGGACGAGAAGTGACGAGGATGAAATCCATTCGCTAATCAGCATTTATAACAAACATCTGGCGGCGGATGGTTTCCAGGTGGTGCGAACCGGAGATATATCCGGCAAACCGGTTTTCGAGATCCGTCCTTCGGATGCAGGCAGCTATATTGCCGGAGCCGCCAAACAAACTATTAGGAAATACCTGAATACCGAGTATGTCGAGGGCAAGATCAATACCATGCATGATGCGGTGTTGAAGGATACCGAAACGGCCATCGGCACCGCCAAGGAACTGCTGGAAACCACCTGCAAGTCTGTATTGAAACAAAAAGGCGTCGCCATCGATAAGGATTGGAGCTTATCGCAATTGTTGCGCGCGACGACCCGCAGCCTTGATTTTAAGCCCAAACATGCGCAGGACGCGCAAAGGGCCGAAACGGCGATCTTAACCATCCTCAGCGGAATCAATAATATTGTACAGGGGGTTGCCGAACTGCGGAACAGCTATGGCACGGGTCACGGCAAGGATGCTGACTTTAAGGGGCTGGAGACTAAATTCGCTAAGTTATTTGTGGGCGTGGTGTCGCACCTGGTTATTTTATTGCTGGAAACCAATGGTGAAATGGCGGAGCTGGTGGAACCAGAGCTTGACTTTTAAAATAGAAAATATGGCTTTACAACAGAAGATTAAAAGGCAGGCTGTCGTGGTGATTCACGGTATGGGTGAACAGCGCCCAATGGAAACCTTGCGGAGTTTTGTCAGCGGGGTCAAAGCGGTATTGGAGCAGACCGATCCGGATGAAAAACGATCTACGGTCAGAAGTAAGCCGGATAGCATCGGAGATATTTATGAAACAATGAGGCTGAGCATGGACAGTACGCGCAAACGGCCGATCACCGATTTTTATGAGTTTTATTGGGCGCATAATATGCGGGATACCAAGTTTAGCGAGATGTGGACTTGGATATTCAGGCTGGTGTTCATATCGGTAACAAAGGTGCCGCCCAGGTTAAAAAAACTCTGGTGGACAATCTGGATCATGTTCTTGTTGGTAATGGCTGTAGTAATCTTCCTATCAAGTAAAGATAACCTGTCAACGCTTAAAAGGGTCTTAGCACCGGTGATCACTTTATTTGCCTTCCCGTTTTTGCTATCGGCTGTCGGTTCGTTTGCCAAAAGCGTATTCCTGAATTCTGCAGGTGACGCCGCACGCTATTTTACGCCCGAGCCGGATAACATTGCCGAACGCAGTCGTATTCGCCAGCAGGGTATTTTATTCCTTAAAAAATTACATACGATTATTTCAATGGAAAAGGTGGACCGGATCATCGTGGTGGCGCATAGCCTGGGTTCGGTGGTGGCCTATGACCTGATGCGCCTGCTGTGGACGGAATATAACACGGTCTATAAACCGCAGTTGGTAGTCAAACAGCCTTTCTTGGAGCAACTGGATAAGTTCAAACTTGATGAGCATAATCTGGAGGAATTCCGGGCGTTGCAGTTTGCGACTTGGGACGAACAGAAAGCCAACGGTAATCCCTGGCTGATCTCCGATTTTGTCACCTTAGGCGCGGCGATCAACGCTGCGGATTTTTTTATGGTAACTAAAGAAAACTTTGAGAAGCTGATCCAGCAACGGGAAATGCCGGTATGCCCGCCGGCCAAGGACGAGAATGATAATTCGATGATCTATAACTGCTGGCCGCCTTTTGAAATTGAAGGGCAAAAGCGGACGATCAAGCTGCTGAATCACGGGGCTTTATTCGCGGTGACGCGCTGGACGAACATCTATTATTCCTGCGATTATGTCGGCGGGCGGATGCAGCGAAAATTCAGAAACGGGATCAAAGATATCGCTATTCCGAGAAGATCGCCTTGGTTTTATCCAGGTGGCCATACCGACTACTGGAATTTGGATGACCCTCAAAATGCGATCAAAGAAATTATTGCTGCAATGGCGCTACAGAATTAGCTTCAAAATCAAGCGGTTCCTGACTTTGCCTCCACCACTCCTGTTGCCGCTTAATTCAGAATATACCGCTTTCAATATTTAGTCGAAATAATAGAATAACTTTATATGACTTTCATTCTATCATTTTTAGACACCTAAAATAATTCAGTTGGCTAATTAGCGTATAGTTCGTTAGTTGTTGATACAGAACTTGGGCACTTTAATAATTAATTCGAAGAATATCTTTGAGATGCGCTAAAAATTACCATTATTTCTAAGAGGGTGTTTTACCCTTTTATTGCGGCCTTTATTTCGTATCTAATAAGTGCATATAACAATTGTTTTTATCTATAAACCAATAACGGATAATTATTTATTATCGATACCCAATCACCGCGCAATATTTAGATTAGCTAAGTAGATATTAATCATTCGCTTACAAATAGGTAACAACGACATTAATGTTTATTATAAAGTTTTAAAAATCAGTAAAGTTTCATCTGAACATCTGACTAACCGTCAGATGTTCAGATGAATAGTCGCCGGGTTGATGATCGTATTTATATGGCTTAAGCAGGCCGAAAAAACATCCAGCGGAAGTCTATGGTTTCTATATACACGTTCTATCTAATTTCTAACAACCTGAGTTCGATTAATAATCAAGAAAAATTTATCGGAAAAAGTTAGGCAAGATTCAGTATTTTTTATATATTTAAGTGTCTGAAATTCAAATATATAACACAAAACACATGAATCTTACC
>JAABUI010002419.1_pt1 | contig 10352 bp, 10 predicted proteins | sample 5559111 | NCBI WGS metagenome assembly JAABUI01 (sample SAMN10711870, study PRJNA513365) | rock metagenome | isolation source: Antarctica rocks | place: Antarctica: Victoria Land, Buttleship Promontory
AGGGCGTTACGGGCCATTCTGGGCTAATGTTAAGGTGGGGGAAAAGGGACATATCTAAGCGTTTGCTCTCAACCATCTAATGCTACCAACAATCCTGCAATGGGGAGAAGGGCCATCTTTTATTCCTGATAATGCTCTGGGTTCCTTCCAAGAAGGTGCGCGACGAATCGAGTGTGTTGAGAACCCCTGGGTAACTCTAGATGGCACCCCACATTGATGTTCATTGATATGAAAGCAGGCTTCATGAGAGGAATGCGGGGGCTAGCTAAGTAGAGAATTGAAAAACCGTCAAGATAGGCAAGACGGTGGCTTTCGCCTCAGCACGGCCGAACAACTGGAAGTATTCCCTTCACAACGAACATCGCAGCTGACTTTTGGTGTCGAAAGTCTGCATATTGTCATGGAAGATGGGTAGGCGGAGACGCAATCGATTGAGATGTAGAGGGTATGAGCTTACTAAATGCAGGTATAATCAAAACTGAAACTTCCCAAAAGTTGTCTTACACCGCTTAATGGCCATTCACAGAGACATTTCCATACCGCGTCTCTCATGCCACATGTACCTCGTAGACTCCGTCCGCACCCACCGCGACCCCGTGGATATACATCTCTGTCGTTCGTGCCCCTCGTCCCCACACCAGTCTCTTAAATGAAGTCTGCCGAATATGAAAAGCCTCGGAATTCTTCTTGCATTGCTTGCGTCAAGACTGATGGACAATGTTAGCATTTGGGAGATCTTTTACAGTGGCAATGTGCTTACCAGATTGGACCGGAGTAAGCACAGGGGTGACACTGGTAAATTCGGAATCGAAATTGCTCGTATCGGTAGGATTCTTGATCTGCGGTATGAATGGCGGTGTGACCTTCTTGTCTCTGAAATCATCCCAGTTGATGTTCCTAAAGAAAGCATGGCTCATGATCTCTTGAGCGTCAGTCGGTCCGGATCCTAGCCGTAATTCTGGTTCCCTCATCAACAACTTTTGTAAGATGGATACGGAGTCTCTTGGCATATGGATAGGGTATAACGGTTCGTCTGCGAGAATGGCGTCGTAAATCTCGTCCTCGTCCTCGCCTCTGAATGGAGATTGTTGAAGCAACATTTGATAAATTAAAACGCCAAATGCCCACCAGTCGACTGCTCGTCCATATTTTTTATCAAGCAAGATCTAGGCGTGATTAGCTAGAGAGTTCTCCTCGTTTCACATTACGTACCTCTGGTGCCATAAATTCTGGTGTGCCGCAGAAAGTGCTGGTGCTAGACCCGTACCACATCTCCTCCTTACAAAGACCATAATCGGCAACTTTGATGTGACCATCCAAGCCCAACATTATGTTGTCAAGTTTGAGATCTCGGTAAATGACTCCATTCTCATGGAAATATTTTAAGGCCAAGCAGACCTCAGCAGCGTAAAACCTGATAGTCGTCAGCATCGTACAGGAATTCGGAAGCTAAGTAGTACGCACTGTGCACGTTTACTCCCAAACTGCCCACGCTGGATGTGTAACATCAGATCTCCACCACTGATGTATTCCATGACGAAATAGACTCGTGTCTCTGTCTGGAAGCAGGCATGAAGATTCAGTAAGAACGGATGGCGCTCCTTGTTAGCAATCAAGAAGACTCTCTTCTCAGATTTGGTACTTTCAACTTCGTCATTTTCAATTATGAACTCTTTCTTAAGAACCTTGATAGCGTAAAGCTTCTTTGTAGCCTTAGTCTCTGCTAACATGACCTTACCGAAATTACCTTTGCCAAGTACAGCAAGAAAATTGAAATGTTCCAGCCCGATTCGGCCCCTGCCCATGCCTTGCTGAGGTGGAGGCTCTTGCGGCGGAGGCTTAGTTTTGGTCAGGCTCTGCTGAGGGCTCCCAGCATCCGGATACCCATACTGAGAAGTCTGCTGTGGGACAGCTGCGGGAGCGGCCTGTTGTGGATTTTGGCCGAATTCAGCATAGTCCCGCGGATTGTACCTAGGCTGTTGCTGAGCTTGCTGAAGCTGGGTGTATGAGCCTGAGGGGCGCTGTGCCCCATCTTCCGCAGACGGGTATGCACCAGAAAGGGAGCCAATGTCTGTAGCTGTCTGGGTTCTGGGTCCGGACTGCCTCTTATCATTAACACCCATAACCTTAGCTGCAGCCTCAAATGCCATCTGGGAAGATTGAGTCCTCGGCTGTTGAGGCCGTGGTGGTTGGGGGGGCTGTGGGGGGACAGCTAGTGGCTTTTTAGCACCAGTGGAGGGCGCCGCTGCATGTTGCTGAGTTACAGGAGGTTGACCGTATTGCAACTCCTCTTGTCCATGTGATCTCCGAGGGTCGGTGGCTGGTGTGCTGATTTCTTCTTGCTTTGGTGGTGGAAGGTATGACATAGACTGTGGTGGTGGTGTAGGGCGGCCGGCATTACTTCTGAGAGTCTTGTCGGCGAGAGGATTGGTTCTCATAGGGCGTTGGCCTTGTTTATCTTTGGTTTCTCGACTGAAGGTAAGAATCTGGTTTGCTACTTCCATTGACATACCGCAGAAATCGGGTACAAGATGGGCACATTGTGCGTGAACGCTGAGGCCACACTCTGTTGTTCACGTTAATTATTCTTTCGGTCTTCCTAAATACAATGATCTTACCTGAGCATTTTCTATTCTTACGACCCAGAGGTAAAATGTAGCCACAATGACAGCACCAATTAGCACCCATGTTTGAAAAGGCCTCGAATCGATGCGGGATCCGATGATTCAATTTTTCCTCTTCCGGATCACTCTCGGCATTAGACTTGCTGATACACTTCGTAACAACTTTGCCATAGCATTTCTTGTGGCAAGTATATTTGCAGTCTTCACATTGCATCCCAGCTGAATACTTGAGAAAGTCTCCGCAAAGAGCGCAACGCATGATGTTATAGAACTGTTGAAGGACGAATTTGTGGCCGTAAAGTTCATGGACTTCCTCTTTACGTTGGCGGATAGCACCTTTACGACCAAGTCCTATATCGAATGGTCTTCGATCTTTGGTTTGTTTCGAAAAACTCAGGGTCAATTGAATCCTCCCCACAGGCTCCAAAGCAAACCATGCATCAATAGCACCTGGGTTCGAAGGATCTGATTGGGGAGCATATGGCATACCCCCTGTGGAAGAGCCCCTCGAGTCCCGATTATCTCGTCCCATAGTGGAGCCTTGATTCGAGGACGAGTATGCCGAATCATGTCGACTTTGCATTCCTCCATTATCCATCTTATCTGCTGTTGCCCAACCGCCGCCCAATTCTGCTTCGATCTTCTTACGTCTCATCTCCTCCGCAATATCAGATATGCGGATCCAGAGCATGGCTATTGGCGTCGGGTGGGTCCCAGATTTATCATAAACCGTCAGCTCGAGTTCATTGGCCTTCTCAATATCGATTTGGTGTAACTCGTCGGTCCATCTATCAATCCTTGTAGCTTTCGTTCTCACCCTGAATGCGTCTTCCACCTTGAGAATGACAAACGTCTCTGGCCCTCGAGCAAAGCGTCCTGTGGCAGCATGATCCACGTCCTTGACCGCATGAATCGTCATGGAGAGAAGACCAGTAAGAGGCTTTCGCATGTTTGGAGAATTTAAGCTGTCATCTAGAGACCAGTCAGGACTTAGCCTGTAAGATGGATTCTAGAGTGACACGACCTACCGTCTGGGGCATCATTAGTACTTTCCATGTCCACGTGTAAATCCTCGTATCTCTTTAAGGCCTGCCTTAGGAGTTGGATTTTCTGATTGCTCTCAATCCGCCGGGCTTCCGCGTCTGATTTGCTCTTTCTGTCGCCTTCGTCCTGGTACAGCCTGACCATTTTTTCGACGCCATCTTTGTATTGTTTCTCAACACTTAATTTGAACTCTAGCTGAGACAGCATCAACTGAATCCGAGGTCCTAGAAACGGTGTGTCGTACTTGATGAGGTCTGCGCACTCTGGTTAGTCTTTCGGTACCTTGACGAAAGCCATATACCATATACCTACCAAGCTTCGTATAACCTGGACGCGTTTTTGGCATGGTGGATCCAGGTCCAGGAGGACCAAAAGGAGCACGTGGAGGCATCATGCCATGACCCCCACTCATATCATTCATGTATCCTCCATTGCCTGGATCACCATAATCACCTCCATCTTGAGGATACTCGCCTCCATCATCTCGCGTTGGGGTCCCAGATCCACCAGGCCGAGCAGCGTTTCTAGCATTTCTCTGTGGTGACCCGTGTGTCGGCGGCGTAGGTCCACCATTGCTTCCACCGCTGCCCATAGCTTCCATCCTCCGCACCTGTAGTTCCCTCATGCGTTCCTCCAGATAGTCTATCCCTTTTCTTGACTCTCGGATCTGTGAATCCAGACTTTGTTGTACCTGATGGTTGGAAGACTGGCGCATATTGTTTGCAGCATTGATGAGGACCTTTTCCCTCTCGATCTTCCGGTAGACCTGGTTGATAAGGTCATCGTCATTCATTTTGACGGTCTGTACGCCTCACCGGGCGGTCAAGGAGAAGTGAAAGGTATGCAAGAAGGAGGACCTTTTTAGTCCTTCTTGTTGTGGAACCTAGCCCAGATTGAATCCGACCCTGGTCCTTTACACGGAAGTCAGTAGACCGATAAGAGCCTCGAAGTCTGCTTTATTTGCTTCCTCTGGCCGAGCAAAACCACTCAATGTAGCCTTCCTTCATGGTCTGCCTATCGGGAAGAAGCGTTTGGAAGCTGCAATGAAGTGGCGCGCTATTTTCGCACCGCCACACTCAACCTAGAAGAGATCGTGTAATCATGAGCAGACATGAGGAACCGTCAGATTGCCTGAGAGTCGTATGTGTTCTCGCGTTAAGGCTGCCAGAGCACAGTGCAGGTGCTAATCACTATATGGATGATCTACGGCTGGGAACGGTCACCGGTCGGGGAAGCCAGACAAGACCTTGCACCAATCACGGAGGCTGAATAGATAGGACTACACCCTTTCCAATCTTCTACAGCGCGAGTTCACACAAGATAAAGTAGACACTACGTTCCTTTCTATGTAGAGGAATCTCTTGCTTTGTCGAATAGGGGAAGACAGCCGCTGCATCCACGTACACTTTGACATGCAATGCTAACAATCAGTATGCCCCAGATCGTGTCGTGTAAGCTGGCATGGGTGACAATCCTACGTTCCCGTATCCAGACTGTATGGTAGCAGTCGAGACTAAGTTCAGATCTTCCAACTTCGCGCCCTCAGCGTCCAGCGCCCATAAAGAGAGAGCCAAGTAATTTGTGCCATGGTAGTCGAGAATGCCTTGAGGTACTGGATAAGAAGTCTGTGGGCCAATGTTGTTGACTAAAAGACAGCATTGTAAGCAATTATCACATGTAATCTAACCAGGGTATCGTACCATATTTACCAAACTGGTAGCCATTGACATAGAGCTGCGCCCTATAATTGGGTGTGGAAGTTCCATTGGCCGTACTGTTTGCAAACTCGAAAGACAAAGGAATATCGTACCCAGCTGGCATATACAGGGCGAAAGATGTGGTGTAGAAGCGAACGCCAGCGCTATCAATACCTTCTGTCGGCTTACCTACCGGCCAATCACTATTTGGTGGCGAGGGTAAATGAAAGCCTTGTCTCTCAGCATAGAGACCTCCTTCGTTCAACGGCCCTCTAGTTTTGTCAATATAATCCTCGCCCCCAAGATTGCCAGTGATCTTCCAGCTGATGTTGGATGGGCTATGGTCTGACAGAGAGTATGACAAAATACCTCGTGGGATCTTCATTTGATCGGTACCAACTTTGTTGTCCTCATCTAAGCCCATTTGATCCTGCAAAACCGTAATAATTACTGACTGTCCAGCGCTAAGGTTTGGCAAGGCCAGAGTCTGGTTGTAATCCTGGTCCACGCTGATGCCTGGCCAAGAGCCCAAAAAGGTCTCATTCAGCCAAACTGAATATCCGAATGCTAAACCCCCCAAGACTCTCAGCGTCAGGGTGGACTCCGCACCCATGGTAATAAAGTCACCTCGAAACAACAAATTACCCGTATTAAATCCATAGTCGCTCCCATATAGACTTGTGGGCGTTGTCAAGTTTCGTGGATTACCAGTCTTTGTTATATCAGCACTTCTCCAAGCGGAATCATTGTATGTAGGCTGAATCTCGGGAAGACTATCAACGTATCTCCAGGTAAGATCCGTCAAGGTTGGCAATGCAATGTCTGGACAATTGAATGTAACTTCGCCGGTAAGAGCGCCATAGTTGGTCTGATTCAAAGACACCATCTGATCATTGAAAGCCAATGCTGAGACCGAAGACGGGACGCCCACAGCCTCGATGGTTGTGGTTTCGTTGTTATCTCCAGTCAACAAAAGTGTTTGGCCATTGACAACGGCTGTGCGGAGCAAGTAACCGGCTTTGACAATGACCGCAGTATTAGATGAATCGGTGAAGTTGAAGATCGGACTTGGACTTGGGAGGTCTAAAACCCAATAATTGTAGGCTTCGTTGCGATCTAGTCCAAGATATGAGCCCAATTTCCATTGCTGGTCACCTACCTATACATACCTAGGAAGTGAACAACCAGACTCTCACCAATCTGTAGGACCTTACGAGAGGGAGTCACCGCCCAATTGATGATTAGATCACCATTCTGGGATTCTACTTTCACATCACAGCCTTCGACAATTGATGCGTTATTCGAAGTCACGAAAGCAGCCTGTTACACACATCAAGTTCAGCATCACCATCCCAGAAATCATTTGGGCGAGTGAAAACTGTCCAAGAAAGAGAATTGGTGACCTAGTATGGGGCTAACTCTCGACGAGTGTCTCCCGCTTTAAGCAACAATACTACAGCAAAGAGGATGATTGCAAAATTTACGTACCTCATGCGTCTCATTGTGACCGCCATAGAGTACGAGAACCGTCTTTGAGCCATACGATTGCCTGGAAAGAACTCAGTTGTGAAAAGAGTTTTTTCTACGGTCTCATACCATGTGAATATCTCTGCAGTACTGTAAAGCAAGTGATTTCCTCCGACATCATAGTCTGTCACGTGAATTTTGGAATCGCGGCCATTCAACGTCAAAGTTGAGCTCAGCTGCGGGATACTGACGCTGCCTTTGCTTGTAGGTACTGTAAAGCGATAATCGGTGGATTCTGTACTGTTGTAATAAGCATGGCGGACGACATAAAATCCTGTTGCATTGCCAATGACCGGAGTCGTGGCAATGGCGTCAGTATTGACGTAGCTGCCATTCTTGCCAATCATCGGAACGGCGGTCAAGTAATCTGGCGATGCTCTCAGGAAGTTGGCTTCTAATTTTGCTTCGGAATACTTTTCGCGGGTTACAGTCCTGTCTTCGGCAATCACAGCGCCATAGTCATAGCTCGTATATCCACCAGGGTGCCCCAGGTTACCCCAATTAGTGCCACCATAGGTCATATAGATGTTGAAGATAGTCACTCCGAAGCTGAAGTCATTCTTGTAGAGGACTCGCTCAAATTGCTCATTCAGCAGCGTTGTACATTTGGCGAAGCCAGAACCTCCCCAAGGATCGAAGGAACCTCCTTGGAATTCTACCAGAGAGTATGGCGTTGTTGGGCTTTGCTGCAAGTGCAACGTCCGAAAATTTACGGGTAGCGCTCCCTGCGGCCATGCCGTTGGATAGGCACAATCGAACCCCAACGGATAGCTGTCATGTCCATAGATATCAACAGCACCAGTCCCGTTTCCTGGAGCGAAGTATCCATGGGGTGCTGCATCGTTACTAATAAACGGCACAATTATTCCAGCATCCCTCAGCTGGCTCTCTACAGCTGCGAAGTATGCATGATTTGGGAATACCGTCCCTGGAGTTGCTTGAGAGTATTCATTTTCTGGCTGGACCAGAATTATCGGTCCGCCATTCGTGATCTGGGCTTTAGCAATGATAGAGCCAATGTTCTGGACATAGTTGCTCGTGTACTTGAGGTAGTCTGGTGTACGTAAGACTTCTTTGGTTCTCTGTAGCCAGCCTGGGTAACCTCCGCCTGAGACTTCAGCGTTGATGTATGGCCCAGGCCGTGCCAAAAGGTACAAGCCGGCCTCACTGGCAGCTTCGAAGAAAGGCTTAAAAGCGAAGATCCCTTCAGCCGTGAATTGACCTTGTTGACCCTCAAGGAGAGCCCAGTCAACATAGAAAGATACGCCAGAATAACCAAGTGCTTTAATCTTCTGAAAGATATCTAGCCACAGACTGGGGACTGGTAGGCGAAACGGATGGAACTCTCCACTGTAGAACAGAACTCTTTTGCCATGCACGAAAATACTTGCTTGGTCCCATGTCACAATATCTTGCAAGACTTGACGTTTATAAGGCTTGATCGACGAATTGGGTCTACCTCCTGCTACCCTGGCAACGACTCGGATGGATAATGTGGAGAGCAAAAAGGCAAGGAGGAGGCGCAAGTGAAGCATAGTGTTCTCCCAAGTGAGGCTCCAAGGGTTGGAAAGGGAATTCGGCCAAGACAAGAAGTCTCCAACTTGGGCATATCCACGCCGGCGACAGGACGAGAAATCGAGACATTACATCAGGGAGATCCACTCACAAGCCCGGTAGACTGACCTCCTCCTGGAGACCCTTTGAGCCGCTTGCTATGCTAGGCCGAGAAAGACAGGTCCACCGGAATTTCTTCTCAAAGGAATTGTGGGGAAATGGAAATGCTTGTTTCCCCGCATCTCGTTTCGGCATCGTCAAAGTGAGGGATCCATAAATGCTAAGCGTTTACAAAGTCAATTGCCAGCGAGGGAGGCTGAACTTTTCGAGAAGAACGCTCACGCTTTGCTACCTTATGGAGGGATTGAACCAAGGGTCGATTGTGGATCCGATGATCACAGAGCACTGCGGTTGGCCCTCGCGCCACATTTCGGTTACACTTTCATCAAAAACGGTGCATGAGGAAGAAAGCTGTCACAGCACCATGAGCTGTGGGTGTATGATCGACTTACAAGTGTTTTCTGTTTGTAAATTACACAATCGATTCTGCGTAGTATGCAACGATGGACAGATTTGGTCAACGAATTCTCTAGACCTGCTCGGTTGACTAATCCATCTCTAGCATCAGCATCTCAGGATTACGTTGGTCGTCAAGCGAAGCATCCCTGCCACATTCCCTGTCGCCATAGCATGCATTGACCCACCCTGGAAGGCAAAGGCTTTTCCATCCAATCGTTACAACGCCGCGCTCGGTGGTATCATACTCGTAAGTGTACATTTGAAAAGAAGGCTTCACGATTTCAGAAGACAGTAGGTGAAATCCGAGCCACAAAGGTGTCGAAATGCTCTCATGAAAACCAATAAAATTGGTCTAAGAGATCAAAGTAAGCTGAAGGAAGAGCCTCCATTATTTTAGTATTGATTGAAGTGATTTTGCCCCCCTTGTTGTTGGTTTGGAGCGACGTAATAATTCTGATACGGGTGGATTGGTTGTCCAAAATCCGCCTTTGCGAGCATTGGGTTTACCATTCCGCCCTTGGGCATCGATTTGATGGGTGGTGCAGGCGGCAACGACGTGGGAGCCTGCTGAAATTGAGGAGCGTAGTTCTGAACTAAGCCTGAATGCTGTCCCATGAGGTTTGGCATTTGCTGTTGTTGCTGCTGGTAATTATCCTGGTCATTCCAGCCCCATCTCTTGATGAGGTCGTCAATGATGAATTGGATACGCCAGCCGGTTTCCTTGTGGATCTTGTTGATAATAGTGAGAACCTCCTCCTGCTCAGGGCGTGAAATAAGACATTCGCCTGCATGGTGAATCGAGCGGAGAGCTACACTTGCAACACCTCTGGGATATCGATCAGCGCCATTCTTGCGAGTGAAGATCAGTAGTTTACGTACCTGTCTTTGACATGTGCTATGATGCCGCAGCACTCTCGTGCGTTGTGCATTTGCATTTCTTGCATGTCTTGCATCTCCTGTTGGCTCATAGACATCATCGGGTTTGTTTGCGCCAACAGAATGATGGCTGTATGATAGAACATTCGTGCAACGACAGTGGCTCGCTTGATCAGCCTGTCACAGTAAGTATGTATACAAGCGCTTTTGACCTCCTCGAGACTTACCAGACTTCGGGGAATAGAGACTTGGAGGTCTGTTGATAAGGGTACAAATGTCCCAAGGGCTGCATGGTTCGTGGAATGTTGTTGTTCCAGGCATCACACCAATCCAACAGGCTCTTCCACTCCTCATATCGGCTTTGTATTCTCATGTGATCTTGTGGGGGGTCTGAGGGACGTGGAGTAGTAGCACCTCGAAAATTTGCAGCTTTGGCTAGTATCCACATAATCCTGTAGGTCCATATCTCTTCGCGTCCGGGACCTGTCGGGCGAGAGAAATCCATGTCAAG
>JAABUI010002420.1_pt1 | contig 10349 bp, 7 predicted proteins | sample 5559111 | NCBI WGS metagenome assembly JAABUI01 (sample SAMN10711870, study PRJNA513365) | rock metagenome | isolation source: Antarctica rocks | place: Antarctica: Victoria Land, Buttleship Promontory
TCGGCGATGCGTAACACCAAGTGGAGCTAAGTGCCCGGTACCACCCGGGCGGCTGCTGTGGCCGTCCCGGAACTGCCCCGGATGGGAGGTCGGCGATGCGTAACACCAAGTGGAGCTAAGTGCCCGGTACCACCCGGGCGGCTGCTGTGGCCGTCCCGGAACTGCCCCGGATGGGAGGTCGGCGATGCGTAACACCAAGTGGAGCTAAGTGCCCGGTACCACCCGGGCGGCTGCTGTGGCCGTCCCGGAACTGCCCCGGATGGGAGGTCGGCGATGCGTAACACCAAGTGGAGCTAAGTGCCCGGCGCAGGCACCTCCGGTGACCGCCAAGGTCGCCTTGAATGCTGCTGACCCGACCGTAGCCGGCCAACCCTTGCCGAGCCTTCAGCGTCAAGGTGCCGCGCGTGCGCCATCAACGGTCCCTACATAGAGTTCCACTTCCTTGGTGATGGACGGGGCTTGCCCGGCAGTCCGCTGCCATTGTGGGCCTGGGCGCGCCGCCAAGGGGACGCTTGATGGCGACTGCGCCGGCGCGGTCCCCGGGGCGTTCTGGCCCGGTCGGGCCAGGCCCGTTCAGCACACACCCCAACGATGCGGCAGTGCGCCCGCTCGTGACGTGGGTGGGGCCCCAATGCACCTTGATCACTAGCGACGTCCGGGCGGGGCAGCCAGTTAGCCGCTCCAGCCCGATTCCTTACCGGCGGCGCGCTACCCGAGATGCTCGAGCGACTCACGACTTCACACACGCCCGGGAACAACACTTTGCGCTCGACGCTGGTCTCGCTGCAGTCGCCACCGCAAGGGCCGGACTCGCCGCCGCCCACGCCGAGGTGGTGCGCCACGCCGCTTCCGGCAGTTCCCCAGGCGTCACCGGTGATCTTCAGCTCTTCGCGGTGGCGGCGCGTGCTTTCGCGGTCCTGTACGCCTGGTCAGCGTGTTCCAGCGCTGCCATCTGTCGGCTGCCGGGCTGGTAGCGGGTGTCGCGGGCTTGCTGGTAGGCCTCGTCCAGCGCCTGCCGTGCTTCCCGCAGTGCCGTCCACGCGTTCAGCTGGTCCTGATGGTTCACGTCGTCGCCCTCCCCTGGGCCGGCGCACGGTCGCTTCCTGGAGCTCCTAAGCTGCTGTCCCGTGGCGAAGAGTCTGACGCGCTTGTCGGTGGCTGTCAGCAGCCAAGGTCGATCAGCCACACGATGGGGGAGCGGGGCGTCGGTGCTCTGCGCTGCGCCTGGACGTGTGCGCTGAGCGGTCAGCTTCAGGCCGCGGCTGAGCCGGGCGCAGTTGGGGGCGACGGGCTGGGGCCAAGCAGGACCTGCGCGGCGCCGAGCAGGCTGAGGTCCGCCACGGCGGCGAGGGCACTTCGGGCTTGGCCCCCAGGGCCTGGTCGATCGTGGACAACTTGGCCAGGGAGTACGGAGTAGCCCGCTGGCCTGGTTCTGGTCGGGGAGCTGCAGGTAATTGTCCATGCTGACCCGGCCGGCCGGCAGGCCCAGCAGCGCAGCAGTTCTGCGGCTTGGCGGTGCAGCGCCGCGGGTGGCCAGCGCACAGCACCAGCACAATAGCCCGGACAACCCGGTCAGGCTCGCCGCCAGCTCGTCGTCATCGGGCAGGGCCGCGACCCCAGGGTGCGCTGTCAGCCCAGCCGTCGACGCCGGACCCCGGTGCCATCCAAGCTGCGCGCCGCCACGGCGGCCGGGACATCCTGGAGCGGCAGGTGCAGGCCGGCAGGGGCAGCCGGGTCATCGACCGGCTCGCGATCGACCTGCGGGCCGAGTTCCCGGACCAACGGGGCTGGTCGCGCAGCAACTTGCACTACATGCGGGCGCTGGCCGCGGCGTGGCCAGACGCCGCGGTTGTCCCCAGGCTGTGGGACAACTGCCGTGGGGGCATGTGCGGGTCCTGCTCGACAAGCTCACCACCCGGCAGGAGCGGGACTGGTACGCCGCGGCCGCGAACGAGTACGGCTGGTCCCGCGACGTGCTGGTCCACCAGGTCTAGACCCGGCTGGTCGAGCGGGTCGGGCCGGCGCCGTCGAACTTCGCGGATGCGCTGCCGACGCCGGACTCGGAGCTGGCGCAGCAGCTGGTGCGCGACCCGTACGTGTTCCACCACCTGGCGCTGTCCGAGCGGGTCGCGGAGCGCGAGCTTGAGCAGGCGCTGACGGACCGGCTTTCAGGACACGCTGCTGGCGTTCGGGCATGGGATGGCGTTCGTCGGCCGGCAGGTGCGGTTCGACGTCGACGGTGACGAGCTGGTGCTGGACTTGCTGCTGTTCAACGTCGAGCAGCTGCGCTACATCGTCGTCGAGCTCAAGCTCGGCCGGCCCGACCCGGCCTACTCCGGTCAGCTCGGCACTACGTCGCGGTCGTGGACGACCGGCTGCGCCGCCGCGACCGCACGAACCCACGGTCGGGATCTTGCTGTGCAAGGGCCGCAGCAAGCCCGATTGTGTGGGCGCGGACGGTCGGCGGCGGGCATGCTGAACGGGTGCCTGCAGCCGACGGGACGGAGACGTCATGAGCAAGGGTCAGACGATGGCCTGCGGATCGGCGCGGCCGCCGCGTACGGCCCGCGGGTGCCATACCTGACGCCGGGGGCGCGGGTGGACTTGGGGCCGGCCGGGTCGCTGATCCAGGCCCGGGGGTGGCTGCGGACCGCGCGGATCTCCCACCGCCCGGCCGCGCAGCGGGACTGGCGGCTGTGGACCGCCGCCGCGCTGACCGCCGCCGCGGTGGCGCTGCTGGCCGTGGGGGTCGGCCTGCTGCTGGCCGCGATCGCCACCGGCCAGCTGGTGGGTTGGTTACTCGGGTTGCTGATCGTGCTGGCCGGTGGGCTGGGCGGGATCGCGGCGGTGGTGGCGGTGCAGGCCCGTTACCGCCAGGGGCCGGTGGAGGCTGAACTGAGCACCCAGATCCGGCGGGAGCAGCACGCGGCCCGGGAGCTGGACCTGCTGCGCCCGGTGGGCTGGACGGTGCTGCACGACCGGCTGGCGCCGGGTACTGAGCACCGGATGGCGCATGTGCTGGCCGGCCCGGGCGGGCTGGTGGTCGCCACCGTGCTGCCGGTGGCCGAGCCGCTGCGCCGCTACGGCCGGCAGCTCTACACCGGTGAGGTCCCGTTGCAGGAGTGGTTCACCACCCGGTGGTGGGAGGTCCAGATGTTGCAGGCTGCGGTGACCGCCCGGCTGGCGCACTGGCCGTGGCAAGGTCTGGCCTACCCGTTGGCGCTGATGCCCGACGACGCTGTGCCGCCGGCCGGTCAGGGGGCGCCCGGGATGTTGCGGTGCCCGCGCGGCCAGGACGGGGTGCGGATCCGGGGCAGCGGCACGGTCCGGGCCTTTGTCCAGGCGCTGCCGGCGTCGCTGGGCCGGCTCGCGGCCGCCGAGCTCGGCGCCGCGGTCCAGGCGGCCTGCCCACCCGCCGCAGTGCAGGACAGCCTGCTGGGCGGCGGCTGACCCAGTCACCCCAGGCGGGCGGGGTCGGCACAACCAACTGCGGCCACGACCGACTCGCTCAGAACAGCTCGGCACGCCGGTCCGCGCGGCCGGTGTGCCGCCACCCGGCGGAGCGGTCCCGGCCGGCGGGTGGCGCTGGCCAGGTTCTCGGCCTGGCTGCCGGCCCGCAGGTAGTCGGGTCGGGTGCAGCTGGGTTTGTCGCAGCTCTGCTGCAGCACCACCACCCGCGGCGGCAGTGGGCCGGGGTGCGCGGTCCACAGGAGCCGCCAGGCCCCTACCGTGCCGCCGTTGCGGTGGACCGGCCGTGACCGTCGTCGGCGAGGGCGCCTACCCAGTAGTGACAGCCCAGGGTCGGCACGATCTTGGCGGTGAACCGCGCCCAGGTCTTCGCAATGCAGTGCACCGGAACCTGGACCGGCTGCACCGGCACGTGCCCGCACCCCACGCCCATCTTGACGGTTGGGTCAGCCGGTGGCCGCGATGGCGGCCGGGCCGGCGTGGTCGACCAAGTCCTCGGCGTTGCCGGGTGGGCGGTGTCGGGCGGCGGCGCGTTGCGCGGTGCGCACAGCAGTGGGGGTCAGCGCCAGCCGGCGGGCGGCTTCGGCCGGACCGAGCAGGTCGGCGAAGGCGGCCAACACCTCGGTGCGGTGCTGCACGGCAGTGTCCCGGTCGGTCTGGGCCTGCTGCAGGTGGCTTTCGGCGTCCGCGATCCGGTCGTCGGCTTCAAGGACCAGTACGTGTGCCTGCGCTTGGGCTTGGGCGGTCTGCTGGGCGGCGGCGAGGGCGACCCGTTGGTAGTCCTTGCGCTTGGGGGCCCGGGGGCCGGCACTGGTCACGGCAGTGATGTTGTCACAGGCCACCAGCACATTCCCGAACGCCGGCGCGGCGCACCGGTGGGTTAGCAGCAGCAGCTCAGATCAGCTAGCAGCCCAGATCAGCTAGCAGCCCAGATCGGCTAGCAGCTCAGATCGGCTAGCAGGTCAGGACCAGTCGACCAGTGACCTGGACGCCGACCCCAAGACGGACGACGACGACTTCCGGTCACGCAGACCGGAAGACCCCTGCAGCGCTGAGCACCCGACAAGCCACGACCACCACAGACTCAACCCTGACGATGGAAGATCACCGCCAATGCAGAAGCAACCCGGGCATGTATCGTCTACCTTAGCAGACGATACTGGGGCTACCGCGGGCGCAGGAGCGCGGTACAGACCCGCCGGCAGGTAGCCGCGGGGGTGCGGGAGGGGGCACGGTTGTGGCGCATGTGACGGCGATCGTGTCCGACGCGCAGGTGGAGTACCGGGTCGGGCAGGCGCACGGGTGCGGGCCGGATCCGGCGGTGGATTACCGGGTGCAGGGGATGGGTGGGGCGCAGCTGTGGCTCGGCGCCGGCTTGGCCGACGTCGGTTTGCTGGCCGGGCAGGAGTTCACCCCGGAGGCGGGCCGGGCGTTGCTGGCTGGGGTGCACCCGGGCACCGGGGAGCCGCTGGTGGCGCCGGTGCTGCGGTTGCCGGAGACCGCGAAGCTGCCCGCGGTGGTGTTGGTGGATGCGGTGATCCTGGCCGGCGCGCAGCCGGCCGGACCGGGTAACGGCCGGGCGGTGCGGGAGTGGACGCGGCTGGTGGACCGCACTGGGTTGCTCGGGGACGGTTACACCGCCGACGTGCGGCTGCTGGCCCGGGTCGCCGCCCGGGCCGGGCTGGACCTGACCGAGGTGTACCGCCCGGAGCAGGTCGCGGCCGCGACCGCCAGCGCCGCCACCGAACGGGTTGATGTGCGGACCCGGGGCTATGACCTGACGTTGACGTTGCCCAAATCGTTCTCGGTCGCGTTGGCGCTGGCCCCCACCGAGCTGCGGACCCGCGTCAACGAGCTCTACACCCAGGCCGCCACCGAGGTGGTGGCCGCGGCGGAGCAGTGGCACGCCCGGGCCACCCGCGGTCACCACGGCAACGGCCAACAGGCCCAGGTGGTGGCGACCTCGGGGTTGTTGGGGTGGTTGTCGGTGGACCCGGTGAACCGCAACGGCGACCCGCACTGGCATGCGCACTGCACCCTGGCCGGGATCGGGCTGGGTCCGGACGGGCAGTGGTCGGCGTTGTCCTGGTCCGGGCAGGACAGCCTGTACGGGTCGGTGCACGCCCTGGGGGCGTTGATGGAAGCCCGTGCCCGGGCGTTAGTGGCTGAGCAGCTGGGGTGGGGGGTGCGCTGGTCGCAGCTGACCGGCCGGTGGGAACTCGCCCACGTTCCGGACGCGGCGATCCGGGCTACCAGCACCCGCCGGGCCGATGTCGTCGCTGCGATGCTGCGCGCCGGGATCGACCCGGCCAGCGCCACCGCCCAGCAGCAGGACGCGGCCGGGCAGGCCGCCCGGAAAGGCAAGACCGACGGGGCGAGCCGGCCGGAGACGATCGTGGACCGCACCCGCGGCCAGGTCGCCGCCGAAGGCGTCGACCCGGCCCTGCCCGCGGGGGATCGGGCCGCCCAGGTGGTTGGCGCCGATGGGCGGCCGGTGCCGACCGGCTGGACCGGGCAGGTGCAGCTGGCCCGGGCGGTGCTGTTGGATGAGCGGGACGGGCCTAGCGCGCACGCCCAGCGCTTCACCTGGCACGCGGCGTTCGCCGCCGTCGCCGGCACCCTGGCCGGCGGTGGGGACAGCGAGCAGATCGCGGTGCTGACCGCCGCCGCGTTGGACACCCCGCAGGTCCTGCGGTTGCCGGCCCGGGCCGGCCGGGCGGGGGAGTTCACCACCGGGCACATCGCCGGCGCCGAACAGGCGGTGCTGCGCGCGGCCCGGGACAGCGCCGTGCGGCGGGACGGGCCGGCGGTCACCGACGCGCAGCTGGCCGGGGCCGTAGCGGCGTTCACCGGCCGGCACGGCTACCCACCCAGTTCGGAGCAGCTGACGGCGGTGCGGCACATCGTGCTGGGCGGCGGGAGCTTCGACACCGTGCTGGGGCTGCCCGGGACCGGCAAGACCACGGTGATGGCGATCGTGATCGACGCCTACACCGCCGCCGGCGCGAGCGTGGTCGGGGCCTCGACCGCGGCGATCGCGGTGGAGGGTCTGGCCGCTGAGGCCGGGTTGCCGGCCCGGACGGTCGCCTGGCACCTGCTGCAACCTGGGCTGATCCAGGCCGCGGATGTGCTGATCGTGGATGAGGCGTCGATGGTCGACACCCGGCAGATGGCCGCGTTGCTCAGCATCGCCGGGCTGGCCGGCACCAAGGTCGTGGCGGTCGGGGATGACCGGCAGCTCGGGGCGGTCGGGGTCGGCGGCTGGTTCACCGCCGCGCACACCGCCTCCGGCGGCCCGGACCTGGTCGACGTACGACGGCAGCAGTCGGAACATGAACGCACCGCACTGGCGCTGTTCCGGGCCGGCGCCGAGCGCGACGCGTTGGGGGTGCTGGCCGGTGCCGGGCAGGTCACGGTCGTCGGGACCCGGGACCAGGCGCTGGCCGCCGCGGCACTGGCCTGGCGGGACCGAGCCGCCACCGTGACAGACCCGCTGCAGCGGGTCGAGCAGGTCACCCTGATGGCCGGCCGGCGGGAAGACGGTCAGGTGCTCAACGAGCTGGCCCGGGCGCACGCCCGCGCCGACGGGCACCTGCAGGGGCAGGACGTGACCTACCGGCTGATGAGTGGCGGGACGCTGCGCCTGGCCCAGGGCGAGACCGTGCTGCTGCGCCGCAACAGCCCCAGCGCCGGCGGCAACCCGGCGCTGACCAACGGCCAGCGGGCGGTGGTCGAGAGCATCGACGCCGACCGGAACGTGGCGCTGGCCTGGCCGGACCTATCCGGCGGCACCCGCCGGACGGTGCTGAGCCCAGGCGATGTGGTGGCCGGGCAGATCGCCCGGTCCTACCTGGAAGCCGACGGAGTGCAAGGCGGCGCCGCCAGCACCGTGCACCTGGCCCAAGGCCGCACCGTGGAACACGCGATCGCGGTGCTGGACCCGCACCAGCACGCAGCGAGCTACGTTGCGCTGTCCCGGGAGCGCAGCAGCACCACCGTCGTACTCAGCGCCGAAGCCGTCAGCGACACCCCCGAAGACCTCGCCTGGCTGCAGCAGCTCCCCGCCGCGCAACGCCAGAGCCAGGTGCTGCAGCGCTACGCCAGCAGCCTGCACCAAGCCGGGGTCCTCGAGCAGGCCCGCGGTCTGCTCGAGCAGACTTGGCCCGAACTCGCGAGCAGCAGCCGACCGCGGCAACCCCTGGCCGTGGTCGCAGCGATCCCCGCGGGTCCGGGCGTCGCCGGGCAGGACGCCGCACAGCGGGGGCCGGACGATCCCGGTGCCGACGAGCACGCCGGGCGCCGGGTCGAGCTGGCGACGGTGGCCCAGACGAGCCAGGCCGCGGGCAGCACTGGCCGGGAGGTCGGCGCGGACCGGGTGGGACCTGGCCAGCAGCGCGACGCGCCCAGGTCGGCACAGGAGCCAGCCGAGCCGGTCCAGACCGGCGAGCAGGAACCGGCCGGCGGCGGGCCCCCCGCCACCGGGGGGCAGCCGGTGACGAGCCCGGACTTCCTGGCGCGGCTGGCCGCAGCCGGCGCCGAGCCCTTTCGTGTTCGGCGGCGGAGCTCCGGCGAACCCACCGACCCGGACGCGCAACGCCGCCAGCAACTGGCGCTGGACAGTGTCGAGCAGCACAAGCCGGGCTACGAGCCGGACGCACCGAGCATTTAGCCGCCGCAGGGGCCGGCGACCCGAGGCAGCTCGGTGTGCTGGCCGGCCCGGCGGCAGCTGGTCTCCAGCTCGTCGGCGGACAGGTCGCGGTAGAACATGGGCAGGGTGATAAAGGTCCAGGTCGCGGCCGGCTCCGGGCGGACGTCGGCGAACGCGTCTTGCCGCTGGGCGGCCAACGCGGCCAGCAGCACGACCAGGTGCGGGTGCTGGGCCCAGCACACCGGGATGGTGCGGGTCGGGTTCCACCCGTAGGTCTCGTTCAGGTGCCCGACGACCTGGTTGAGCCAGCGGTGCAGGTCCGGCCGTACCTCGGCCGGCAGTGCGGTGGGATCCCACGGGGCCACCCGCTGGCCGGTGTCCGGGTCGTCCGGGTCGGGTTCGTCCTGGCTCAGCGTAAACAGCCCGGCGAGCAGACCGGTCGGGGCCGGGAACGGCCGGACCGAGGCCAGGAACGCCTCGGGCGCCGGCTCGTCCAGGCGATGCTGTGCCGGTGGCGATGGCCACGGAGTCGGACTCACCGCAGGACCTGCGGGGCGGCGGCGACCGCAGGGGCCGGGTCCATGCGGGGGAGCGGTGCGGTGACCACCGCCGAGGTCGGCGGTGCCGTGCGGGCCGTGGCCGCGGTCGCCCGCACTTGTGCCTGCCCGGTCTGCAGGGTCTTCCACCGGGCGCGGTTGGTGAACACCGGCCGGGTTTTGACCACCACCGGGCCGACCCGGTCGATGAGCAGCAAGGCTTGGCGGGTGCGGAGCTGGCGGAAGTCGGCGCCGGCCAGCACCGGTTCGGTTTCGCCCCGGCGGGTGCCGGCGGAGTCTTTGCGCTGCACCCGGCGGGTGCCACACAGCCGTTCGATGTCGCTGTTGAACTGTGGGTCGTTGCTGCCACCGAAGGCCAGCAGCCCGGTAGTGACCGAGGCCAGGACGCTGCTGCCCTGCTCACCCCAGCGGGCCCGGGCCTGCGGCCAGCCCTGCATGCCGTAGTGCACCGACAGGCCGCGGCCGCGGCCGTCCCCGACGCGCTGCGGCAGGCTGGGGATCGGGGCGGTCAGTGGGGCTTCGTCCAGCGCGGCGACCAGCGGCGGGTCCAGCCGCCCGGCCGGGCGGGTCAGGGCGTGCCGTTCGGCCCGGTCCAGCACATCCTCGGCGATCGCGGTCAGCAGCGGCACGACCGGGCTGGTTGGGTCGTCCTTGCCCAGCAGGTAGATCGTGCCGCTGGCGTCCAGCAGGTCCTCTATGCGGTCGACCTCGTCAGGACTTGCGGCCAGGGTGGCGCGGGCGGCCGGGACGGTGGACCAGGACAGGGCGGTGGCGACGGTAGCCCGGATGTTGCCGACGGTCCGGGAGTCCCCGGTCGTGGCGCTGGAGAGCTTGTCCAGCATCCCCGGTCCGGCGCCGACGTGTTCGGCCAGGATCGCGCGTGGGGCCCGGTCGGTGGGGTCGCCGCACCAGCGCAGCCAGGTTGTCAGGTCCGCGCCGTCCAGGGCGGCGGCGTGCAGCAGGCACGCCAGCACCGCGGCGGCCTGCTCGCGGTAGAACGCGCTGGCACCGCTGTCGGCCCCGGTGCCGCTGGCGCTGCCGGCGACGAACGCCCGGGCCAGGGTCTCGGCCCGCGTCGGATCACCGCAGCCGGCCAGCGGGGACCAGCGCAGCGCCGGCAGGCCGGCGGTGACCCCGAGCGGGTCCACCACCCGGCACGGCCCGCGGGTGCCGCGGGCGGTCCACGTCAGCTCCACGATGTCGGGTTTGGTGGAGCTGACCAGCACCGGGCCGGGGGCAGCCAGCACCAACGGGGCGAAGTACGCCAGGGTCTTGCCCGACCCGGGCGGCCCGACGACCCGCATCGAGCGGTCCCAGGGCAGCACAACGCTCAGGCCGCGGGGCCGGCGGGAAGAGCCGACCGGCAGGCCGAACGCCGTCTGCGGCGCCCGGCCGCGCTGCCGGCGGGACAGGCCCGGCCGGCTCTGCCGACCGGCGGCCCGGGCAGCCCGCCCGGAGATCACCTCAGCCGCCCGACCGACCAGGGCGAACCCGAGCGCTTCCGACCTCGACCCGGCGGCGGATCAGGAGAGCTGGAGGATCAGCCGGCGGGCAGCGTGCCGCGGGAGATGACCGAGCGCAGCGTGCGGGTCGACATGGCGAAGTGGGCGCGGGCCAGCCGGCCGGCCTGCTCCACCTCTCCGGCGATCACGGCCTCCACGAGCTCGGAGTGCTCG
>JAABUI010002421.1_pt1 | contig 10349 bp, 11 predicted proteins | sample 5559111 | NCBI WGS metagenome assembly JAABUI01 (sample SAMN10711870, study PRJNA513365) | rock metagenome | isolation source: Antarctica rocks | place: Antarctica: Victoria Land, Buttleship Promontory
GGTGTAGGAGCGCAGGATGGTCGGGATGCGGACCTCGATGGCCATGGCTGTGCGCTCTCCTCGTGTCGGACGCAGATGTGGGACGTCGTGGGCTTGAACCGCGCCGCGCGGGCGCGGCATTCCGTCAGGTGAGGAGGATCTCCTCCTCGGACACCAAGCCTTCGGCGATGCGGAAGCTGCGCACCTCGTCCTGCTCGGCCCTGGTCGACACGAGCAGGTAGTGCGCATCCGGCTCGCCCGCCAGGGCGATGTCGGTGCGTGAGGGGTAGGCCTCGGTCGCTGTGTGGGAGTGGTAGACGACGAACGGCACCTCGTCGGCGTCGTCCATCTCGCGCCACACCCGCAGCTGCTCCTTGGCCTCGAAGCGGTAGAACGTCGGCGAGCGCTCGGCGTTCTCCATCTCCACCATGCGGGTCGCCGCCCCCCCCTTGCCGGCGATGACCCCGCACGCCTCGTCCGGATGGTCCCGGCGAGCGTGGGCGATCACCTGGTCGACCATGGCGCGGGGCAGCTCGAGCACGCCGTCAGCCTAGGCGGGGGTCCACGCAGGACAGCAGCGACTCCTGCAGCCAGCCCAGCCATGCGTACACCTGGAAGGACGGGTCCTCGCGCTCGACATCGTCCTCCGTCACCTCCAGCGCGGTGCCGAGAGCGAGCCGGACGTCGTTGAGCCACGCCAGCCAGGGGTCACAGCCATCCCGGTCGAGCTCGAGCCGGCCGCCGCCCTCGGGCAGCGTCTGGAGCACGCGCTCCGCGTTGCTCCTCTTGCCGGCGCGTAGATCGGCGTCGGTGTAGCGCCTGAACTCCTGCGCCGCCGCCGGGTCGTCTGCGTAGGCGGCGGGGAGCAGCCGTCGCAGGACCGGGTCGTCGGGCGGCTGGACGTCCCCGGATGGCATCCCGACGAGCGCGGCCAGCGGGTCCTGCGGCGGCGGGGGATCACCCAGCAGCAACAGCAGCTGGCGGGCCAGGTCGGTGAGGACCTCGACCTCGACCGCGGCCAGCTCAGCCTTGACGCCGCCTCGCCGGCGGCGGGTGAAGCGCATCTCAGTCCTGCTGCAGCGTGGCCCGGAGGCCGCGGGTGTGGCAGCGCGCGACGTCGCTCTCCATCTGCTCCCTCGTCCCGTTGCTGACGACAGCCCGGCCCTCGTGGTGCACGGCGAGCATGAGCTCGGTCGCCTTGTCCTTGCTGTAGCCGAACAGCTCCATCAGCACGTGGGTCACGTAGCTCATCAGGTTGACCGGGTCGTTCCACACGATGGTGACCCACGGCCGGTCGACGAGCTCGTCGGTGGCCGGCTGGTCGAGCTGCGCCGGGGCTGTCATGCGGTCAGCTCCCGCTTGACGACCTTCCCGGTCGCGTTGCGCGGCAGCTCCGCCACGAAGCGCACCTCACGCGGCACGGCGAACCTGGCCAGCTGCACCCGCACCAACTCCTGCAGGTCGCCCGGGTCGACGGGTCTGCTCGTCACGACGTGGGCGACCAACCGCGTGCCGTACGCCGGGTCGGGCTCGCCGACCACGGCGACGTCAGCCACGCACGGGTGGCCGAGCAGCGCGTCCTCGACCTGCCCGGGGTAGACGTTCTCCCCGCCGACGACGACCATGTCGTCGACGCGCCCGAGCACTGTCAGGCGGTTGTCCGGACCCAGCACACCGAGGTCACCGGTGGCGACGAGCGGGCCGAGCCGGTCCTTGTCCGAGCCGTCGGTGTAGCCCTCGAAGGCCAGCCCGCTGCCCACGAAGATGCGACCCGGGGTCCCGGGCGGTGCGTCGCGGCCCAGCTCGTCCACGACCCGAAGGGTGACTCCGTGCGGGGGGCGTCCGGCGCAGTGCGGGTCCGCTGCCAGGTCCTCGGGCGTCGCGACCGCGGCGTACGCGACCTCGGTCGAGCCGTAGAGGTTGTAGAGCACCGGCCCGAACGCCTCGAGCACCCGTGTCGCCAGCGCGCCCGGCAGCGCGCTGCCCGAGACCGCGACGACCTGGAGCGAGGACAGGTCGTAGGAGGCCGGGTCGGCGGCGAGCAGCTGCTCGAGCATCACGGGAACGACGACCAGCGCGCTGGCCCGTTGCGCCTGGATGCTGGCCAGCACGCGCGCCGGGTCGAACCGCTCGTGCAGGACCACCGTCGACCCCAGCAGCATCGCCAACGACAGGTGACTAAGGCCCCAGGCATGAAATACCGGGGCGGCGATGACGGTGGTCCCGCCTGCCCGAAGCGGTATCCGGGATAGCGCGGAGACCGCGTCCTCGAGGCTGACCGAGGAGCGCGACGCTCCCCGCGGGGCCCCGGTCGTACCGCTCGTGAGGATGACCTGCCTCGGCGCGTGGCTGCTCTTGGGCGGCACCGGCGCGGTCGAGGTGACCAGCTCCGAGAGCTCCTCGCTCGTCAGGACCAGCCGCCCGGCGACCGACGGGGCGAGCAGGTCGCCCAGGGCGGCGTCGTGCAGCAGCGTGCTCGCACCCTCGCGGTCCAGGACCCCGGCGAGCTGCCCGGGCGCCGAGCCCGTGTTGAGGTAGAGCAGGTCGGCCCCGCACTTGCTGGCCGCGACCGCACCGTCGACGAAGCCGCGCCCGTTGCGCGCAAGCAGGCCTACGGCGTCGCCCTCACGCAGCCCACGGCGCCGGAGCTCACCGGCGATCCGATCGGTACGGGCGTCGACCTCGCGCCAGGTCAGGACCCCCAGGTCGTCGACGATCGCCGGGCGCTGCGGATGACGCGCGGCTCCCGCCGCATACCCCGTCGCCAGGGTCAACCCCCACCGACCCAGCGCCAGGGCGACACCGAGCAGACGGTCCGGGCGGCCGGGCGCGAGCAGGCCGGCCCTGGCCAGCACGCGCGCACCGACGAGATCGAGCACCGCTCCTCCTTCTGCTCGCCGGTACGGGTCACCGTCCCATGGCCGTCCGACAGGGCGCTGGTCGGGACAGAGCCTGGCATGACAGAGCCCGGCACCTGGATCGCAGGGCCGGGCTCCGTCGTCCGTGAGCGACTACGCCGTCAGGGCCGGGTAGTCGGTGTAGCCCTTCGCGCCGCCGCCGTAGAACGTCGCGGCATCGGGCTCGTTGAGATCGGCGCCGACCTGCAGGCGCTCGACCAGGTCGGGGTTGGCCAGAAACGCCCGTCCGAAGCAGAACAGGTCGGACTCACCACTGTCGACCGAGGCCTGCGCTGCCTGCAGGTCCGACGGGCCGGTGAACCCGGTGTTGAAGATGAACGGCCCCTGCCACTGCTTGCGGATCTGGTCGTGGAAGTCGGTCTCGGGACCCTCGACGACGTGCAGGTACAGCAGGCCGAGCGGCGCGAGCCCGTCGAGCAGGGCGGCGTACGTCGCCTCGGTCTCGGTCTCGGCGATGTCGTTGAACGTGCCGGCGGGCGAGATGCGGATGCCGACGCGCCCGGCGCCGATGGCCTCGGACACGGCGGTCGCGACCTCGATCACCAAGCGCGCACGGTTCTGCGGCGAGCCGCCGTAGCCGTCGGTACGGGTGTTGGTGCTGTCGGACAGGAACTGCTGCAGCAGGTAGCCGTTGGCGGAGTGCAGCTCCACGCCGTCCAGGCCGGCCTCGATCGCGCGGCGGGCTGCATCGACGTACTCGGCGACAATGCCTGGCAGTTCCGCAATCTCAAGCACGCGGGGCTCCTGGAAGGCCTGCATGCCCTGCTCGGTGAAGACCTCGCCCGCGGGGGTGACAGCTGACGGCGCGACGGGCTGCTGGCCGAGGATGGCCGGGTGGCTGATCCGGCCGGCGTGCATGAGCTGCCCGACGACCTTGCCGCCGCGGGCGTGCACGGCCTCGGCGACCAGGCGCCAGCCGGCGACCTGCTCGTCGGTGTGCAGGCCCGGGGTGTGGGGGTAGCCCTGGCCGGCCGCAGAGGGCTGCGTGCCCTCGGTCACGATGAGCCCAGCAGAGGCGCGCTGGCCGTAGTACTCGGCCGCGAGTTCGGTGGGGGCCTCGCCCGCACCGGCGCGGTTGCGGGTCAGCGGTGCCATGACGAGGCGGTTGGTCAGGGTGAGATCCCCGAGCTGAAAGGGCGCGAATAGGTCGGTCATGAGTCCTCCAGAGGCGATGCGTTGCTTGTCAGTGCAACGGCAATGCGCGGCGAGGCTTCCCGTCGAGAGCGAGGTCACACCGAACCGGGCTGCCCGACGGACCCGCCCCAGCTGGGTGACGAGATCCTCAGCCCTGGAGCACCACGTCCGATTCACGCTGCTGCCGCGCTCCGCCCCCGGTCGTCCAGACCAGGGCGCCCTCCTGCACGCGTACGACGTGGTCGGCGTCGTGCTCGGCCAGCTGGCGGTGCGTGCTCATCACGACGGTTCTCCCCCGGGTCCCGGCAAGCAGGTCGGCCAGCACGGCCCGCTCGGTCGCCGGGTCGAGGTGGGCCGTCGGCTCGTCCAGGACCAGCACGAGCGGGTCGGCGAGCAGGGCGCGGGCGAGCAGCAGCCGCTGGCGCTGGCCGCCCGACAGGGACGCCCCGTCGGCGCCGGCCTGGGACGACCAGCCGTCCGGGAGCTCGCGCACGAAGCCCAGCAGCCCGGCCCGCGCTGCCGCCGCGTCCAGTTCGTCGTCACTCGCGGTGGGCCGTACGACGCGCAGGTTGTCGCGCAGCGACGCGTGGAAGACGTGGTCGCCCTGCAAGGAGCCGGACACGAGCGGCGGGACGTCTGCAGCGGGGATCGAGCTGATAGGCAGCGCGTCACCCCCTGCCAGGACCGAGATGGTGCCGGCCCGTACGGGCAGCAGGCGCAGCACGGCGGTGAGCAGGGTGCTCTTCCCGCGCCGCTGGGACCCATGAGCGCGATGTACTGACCGGGCAGCAGCGACAGGCTCGCTGCGGTCAGGACGGCCGGGGCCGTGGCCGACGGCGCGAGGGTCACGGTCGCGACCTCCACGCCGAGGCGCCCGTCGGGCGCGTGCATCGGCAGCTCCGGCTCGGGTACCGGGGGAGGCGTCGACAGCAGGCCGACGACGCGGTCGAGCCCCGCCCGTGCGCCGGCCCAGGCGGCCAGGGCGGCCGGCAGAGCGACCAGTGCGTCGAAGCCGGCGAGGACACAGGCCACCAGGACTGCGACGGTGACCGGGGCGACCGCGCCGCCGGCCGCAGTGGCCGCGGCCGTCGACAGGACCAGCACGAGCGTGACTGCCGTGACCAGGCCACTGAGCGCGGCGCCGGCGGCGGCCGCCCGGGCCGGTCGCCGGTCCAGGTCCACCAGCGCCGCGTCGGCCAGGGCCACTTCGTCGACCGCGGCCAAGTCGGCGCCGTACGCGGTCAGCTCGGCCAACCCGTCTATCAGGGCGCTGGTCCGGGTGTCCCGCACCCCGGCTGCTTCGGCGCGACGCGCGGCGCCACGGGCAAGGCGCTGGCTGAGAAGGGGGACGCCCACGAGGCCGACGAGCAGGCCGGCTGCCAGGACGACTCCGGACGACGGGCTGAGCAGGGCGGCGACCGCGACGGCTCCCAGGGCAGTCAGGACCGCACCCGTGAGAGGTACGACGGTTCGCACCAGCGCGTCCTGCGCCCCGTCGACGTCGGAGACGAAGCGGCGCAGCAGGTCACCGCGGCGCAGGTCCGCAAGACCTGCCGGCGCCAGGGGATGCAGTGCGGCGAAAACCCGCGTCCGTACGTCGGCCAGCAGGTGCAGCGCAGCGTCGTGGCTGACGAGGCGCTCGAGGTAGCGCAGCAGCGCCCTGCTGAGGGCGAAGCCGCGTACCCCGACGACGGCCAGCGCGAGCGCCTGCACCTCCGGGTGCTGCGCGGCCCGGCAAATCAGCCACACCGACGTCGTGAGCAGGGCGAGCCCGGACAGCCCGGCGCCCCCGGCCAGCAGGCCTGCTCCGACCAGCCGTCGACCTGTGCCCCGCGGTCGGTCCGCACCCAACACCGAGGCCAGATCGCGCAGCGAGGGGCGTTCCGGCGCCGTGGGCGCGGCCGGCCGTGGGCGGGGCTCGACGGCCCGGGCCGGCCCGGGGCGGCAGAGCTCGCGGCGCTGCGACACGTCGCTCACCACCCGGCCGTCGCGCAGCTCGACCCGCCGGTCACCGAGCCGGGCCAGCCGCGGGCCGTGCGTCGCGACCAGCACCGTCGCCCACCCGGCGAGCCCGCTGATGACCGCGGCGACGACGCGCTCGGTGTCCAGATCGAGGTCCTCGCTCGGCTCGTCGAGCAGCACGAGGGGGACGCCGCCGGCGGCCTGGACGGCGCGTGCGCGCAGCAGGGCCCGGGCGAGCGCGACGCGCCGGCGCTGCCCTGTCGAGATGTGCGTGCCGTCCTCCCCGAGCCGGGTCTCCGGCGGCAGGGCGGAGCAGTCCGTCAACGCGGCCTGGAGCTGTGGCCCGGTGGCCCCGGGGTCGCCGAGCAGGACTTCGTCAGCAACAGTCGGCTGCGTGCTGCGCGGGCGTTGCGGAGCCCACGCCGTACGCCGGCGCCAGCTGACCGGGTCGAGCTCCCGCAGGTCGGTGTCGCCGACCAGGACGCTGCCCGCCTGCACGTCGACCAGGCGCAGGAGCACCGCCAGCAGGGTGCTCTTGCCGCCGCCGCTCGGGCCCTGCAGCACGACCACGGTGCCCGGCTCGATCTGCAGGTCGACCTCGTCCAGGGCCGCGTGCGACCTGCCGGGGTGCACCACCCGCAGCGCCTGGACCCGGAGTGTGCCAGCGGGGCGTGAGCAGCCCAGCGCCCCGGCAGCAGGCAGTGCGCTCGCCTCCTCGAGCAGGTCCAACGCCATCGAGCTCGCGACCCGTCCCTGTTCAGAGGCGTGGTGCTGCGCGCCCATGGCGCGCAGCGGCGCGAACAGCTCGGGCGCGAGCAGCAGCACGAGCAGCGCCGGCCGCAACGTGAGCTGGCCGGCGTCGAGGCGCAGTCCCACATCGACCGCGACGACCGCGACGGACAGCGTCGCGAGCAGGTCCAGCACGAGCCCGGACAGCAGGGCCACCCGCAGCGTCTGCATCGTCTGCACGCGGTAGGCGTCGGTGGCCCGGCGTACGGCTCCGACCTGCCGGTGCGCCTGGCCGTAGACCTTGAGGGCCGTCAACCCCTGCACGAGATCCAGGAAGTGCCCGGCGAGACGGGCGAGCGTCGCGTACTGCGTCTCCATCCGGCGGCGGGTGCTCGCACCGACGACCACCATGAATAGGGGCACGAGCGGCAGCGTCACGACGAGCACGAGTGCGCTCTGCCAGTCCGCGACCGCGATGCTGGCAAGCACGACGACCGAGACGACGGCAGCGGCAGTCAGCGCCGGAACGGCCCGGGTCAGGTAGCCGTCGAGAGCCTCCAGGCCCGGACCGGCCGCGGTCACCAGACGCCCTGGGGGCTGCCGTCCTGCCCATGTCGGGCCGAGGCGGGTGAGGGCAGTCAGCACGGCGCGGCGCAGGTCCGCTCGGGCCCGGCTGGAGGCCCGCGCGGCCACCCACTCCTGCGCGGCGGCGACGCCGGCCCGCCCGCTCATGACCGCCCCGAGCAGCACAACCGCTGCACCAGGGTGGCGCCGTGCTGGCCCTGCAGGACCACCGCGACGACGAGGTCCGCGAGCAGCGCGGCCTGCGCGACGGTGAGCAGGGCGCCGAGCACCTGCAGGCAGCCCACGGTGTGCAGCAGGCGCCGTACGACGGGCAGGGCCTGCAGCAGCCGCGAATCCAGCGGACGGCTCATGTACGCACCGGCGGCTCGTCCGAGTGGGTGCCGAACACCTCGCGCGCAGACTCCGCGGCGCTGCTGACGACGTGTGCCATGCCGCCGTACCCGTCCCCCACGACGCTGTCACCGGTGACGCGGGCGCGGAAGACCCAGTACGTCCAGGCCGTGTAGGCGAGCACCACCGGCAGGAAGATCGCCGCGACGACCGTCATGACGACCAACGTGTAGTGGCTCGAGCTGGCGTTGGTCAGGGTCAGTGACAGCGCGGCGCCGTTCCTGGCGGGCAGCACGTCCGGATAGAGCGCTGCGAAGACCCAGACCGGCAGCAGCGCGGCGGCGGTCGAGGTGCACGCGAAGGCGCGCGCCGGGTGCTCGCCGCGGACGGCGGCGGCAAGCAGGGCGAGGACCAGCGCCGCAGCGAGCAGCAGGCTGACGGCGCCGCCGCGGACCTGGGAGGTCCAGGTGACGAACGCCAGGGCGAGCAGGCCGGCGAGCGGCGCGAGCACCCGCGTGAGCCGTTGCGCCCGCAGGGCGACGTCGCCCTCGGTGCGCAGCACCAGGAAACAGGCGCCGTGCAGGGCGAACAGCGTCAAGGTCGTCAGCCAACCCAGCAGGGCGTACGGCGAGAGCAGGTCGAAGAAGCCACCTGTCACGTCGTGTGCCGCATTCATCTGCACCCCGCGCAGGAAATCCGCGAACGCAACGCCGAGCAACAGCGCGGCAGCGCCGGAGCGCCGGAGCCGCCGACGACAGCGGTGTCGCACCACCGTCGCCCACGGGCGGACTCGGCCTTGCCTCTGTACTCGATGCCGATCCCGCGCAGGATCAACCCAACCAGCAGCAGCGCGAAGGCGAGGTAGAAGCCCGAGAAGACACTGGCGTACCACTCCGGGAAGGCGGCGAACGTCGCGCCACCTGCCACGACGAGCCAGACCTCGTTGCCGTCCCAGAACGGCCCGATCGAGCGCAGCGCGACCTTGCGGTCCGCGTCGGTACGGGCGACCGCCGGCAGCAGCAGGCCCACCCCGAAGTCGAATCCTTCGAGCAGGAAGAAGCCGGCCCACAGGACCGCGATGAGTGCGAACCAGAGTGCTTGCACGGCAGTCTCCTCAGACCAGGCTGAGCTGGGGGGCGTCGACCGGTCCGGTCGCCGGCGGGGATCCGGCTGGGTCGGGTCCGGCGACCGCGATGCGCCGGACCATGCGGAAGCAGATCACCCCCAGCACGCCGTACAGCAGGGTGAACAGCACCAGGGTGGTGAGCACGAAGCCGCTGCCGACGCCGGGGCTCACCCCGTCCCTGGTCCGGAGCAGGCCGTAGACCAGCCAGGGCTGTCGGGCGGTCTCGGTGAACAGCCAACCGGCGGTGTTGGCTCCCAGCGGGAGTACGACCGACCACGTGGCCAGGCGCAGCAGCCGGGGGGACTGCTGCAAGCGCCGCCGCCGCCACTGCACGACCACGGCAACAGCGAGCAGCCCGGCGAGCACGCCCAGCCCGATCATCAGGCGGAATGACCAGTACGCAATCCACACGACCGGCACGTAGCTGCCGGGGCCGTACGTCAAGGTCTCCGCGGCCTGGACGTCGTTGATGCCGGCGACGCGTCCATGCACATCGTTGGTCGCCAGGACCGAGAGTCCGTCGGGAATGGCGATGTCGACCTTGTTGTGCCCCTGCTCCACGTCGGCGTAGGCGAACAGGCTGAACGGCGCGCTGGTGCGGGTGTCCCACAGCGCCTCGGCGGCGGCCATCTTCATGGGCTGCTGACGCGTCATGATCTGGCCCTGCAGGTGGCCGACCGCACTGACCCCAAGAGCGGACACCAGGACCACGCCGAGCGACATCGCGGCGACCTTGCGGTGCACCGGGTCGACCGAGTCGGCGCAGGTGGAAGGCGCTCACCGACAGCAGCAGGGCAGCTGCGGTCAGAGTTGCCGCGAGGATCGTGTGCGGGAACGTGACCAGCTGGGTCGAGTTGGTCAGCACCTTCCAGATGGAGGTCAGCTCCACGCGGTGCCTGGCAGGGTTGAGGACCAGGCCCACCGGGTGCTGCATGAAGCTGTTCGCCGCCAGGATGAAGTAGGCGCTCGCGATCGTGCCGACGGCCACGGCCCAGATGCACGCGAGGTGCACCCTCGGGCTCAACAGGCCCCGGCCGAACAGCCACAGCCCCAGGAACGTCGACTCGAGGAAGAACGCCACCAGGCCTTCCATGGCGAGCGGTGCGCCGAAGATGTCGCCGACGAACCGCGAGTACGCCGACCAGTTCATGCCGAACTGGAACTCCTGCACCAGACCGGTGACGATGCCCAAGGCGAACAGCACCAGCATGACGCGGCCCCAGAACCGGCTCGCCCGGTCCCAGGTGTCGCCGTTGGCCTTGTCGCGTTGCCGGTAGGACAGCGTCTGCATCACCGCCACCAGCAGGGTCAAGCCGATGGACAACGGCACGATCATGAAGTGGTAGATGGTGACGCTGGCGAACTGCCAGCGGGCCAACAGGGTCGCGTCCACATGCACCTCATCGCTCGAGCCTGGTCCTTGCGGGCAGGAACCGAGACTGTCGCGTCCGTCTACCGGCTCCTAGGACCCCGAGTCGGTAACGGTTGAGGGTGCTGGACGGCTTCCAGAGTCACGTCTGGGAGGTCTGCGCGCCGCTGTGGGGCACGGGGCATGGTCCGGGTCGGGTGTTCCGAACAACCGCTTC
>JAABUI010002422.1_pt1 | contig 10347 bp, 1 predicted proteins | sample 5559111 | NCBI WGS metagenome assembly JAABUI01 (sample SAMN10711870, study PRJNA513365) | rock metagenome | isolation source: Antarctica rocks | place: Antarctica: Victoria Land, Buttleship Promontory
ACAAGCGGAGGATGAGCAAAATAGTCGACCAATATCGATGTCATCGATACTAGAGAGTGTGGGACTCAAGCGACCTGACAAATAGTTTGCGCGGACAATGTGCGTTCCTCCTTATACGCCTCGGAAGGGGTCTGCAATGTACATAATACCATGACAAGCGCATTTGATCGGACATGTTGCATTTCATTGCGCATTCTTCGCTTGTCTAGCTAGAGTGAAGGGGCTTCTCGGGCGAGCAATAAGGAAACGGGAGTACTCGGTTCTGGTAGTCCTGGTAGCAGAAAACCATCATAGAACTAAGCCCAATCACAACACATAATTCGCCTAACCACCCACAGTCCGATAGAGCGTCGCCATGACAAGGGCTAACGTCATGTCAAAGGAAACAGAAAATGGTGGAAAGATTGATCACGGCTTCGGTCTCCACACCACATCTGTTCAGACCCTTCTCCAAAGCCGGCGCAAGGCACCGGCATTCGATGAAAAGCAGAGACCTCTAAGGTGAGGAAGACCAACAAAAATTGCGCCGAAGAGGTATTAGCATATGCAAGTTTATCGGGATTCCTTGGCACCCTTTTCTGCACTCAGCCCTACCCCGCGACCGCATTCTAGAAAATTCTAACATTTTTTAAAAAAGAAAACCACTAAAATCATATTGCTAGTATACTTATCTAAAAAAAAAAATTTATTAGGCCTTAACTAAAAAGTGTAAATTATAGCTTAGGCTCCTCGGAGTATATTTTATATAGTATATTACCCTTTATCTTATATTTTAATCGTACTATTAGGGGTTTTCGTAAAAGTCACTTACTTCTATAATCTTCTTTTCGGATTTTTTTCTAAAACGCGGTCGCGGGGTGGGGCTGAGTATAGAAAAGGGTGCCAAGGAATCCCGATAAACTTGCATATACTAATACCCGAAGGTAACTCTATAACTTTTGCCGCCGCGCTGTGCAATATAGGGCTCAAGTTATACTCGAAGGCCTTTATAATCGCCCAGAGTCTAATACCCCTATATTAAAAATCGGCGTAACTTCTCAAAAAAAAATTGATTTTCACATAAGTTAAAAATTAGAAAATGTAGAAACCACTGCGCCTAGAATAGCTCCATAACTACTACGAATTCTAGCTTTAAACTTCTCTAGATTACCCTTTATATATACCTCTATAGACCTATTAAGTTTTAGTAAATACTTCGAGGTAACCCTCTATATATATAGTACTTAAGGAAACCGTGAAAAAAGTGCGCCCGCTTAGCCTTACGGAGAAATAGACCTCGGCGAAAGAAAAAAAAATCCTCGGCTTACTTACCCTTATTAGGCGATTTCATAATTTATTAGAGAAAGTCGATAACTTCTTACCTATCTACTATTAATCGCTACTTATTATTCTAAAAAATAAGGACTAGAAGCGTAGTATATAAAGGGTAATCTAGAGAAGTTTAAAGCTAGAATTCGTAGTAGTTATAGAGCTATTCTAGGCGCAGTGGTTTCTATATTTTCTAATTTTTAACTTATATAAAAATTAATTTTTTTTTGAGAAGTTGCGCCGATTTTTAATATAGGGGTAAGCTCTAATATTAATAATTTTACGAATTCTTAGGTTATTTTTTAAAAGTATTAAAGGCCTCTTAGTACTCTATAATTATAAAGGAAAGACTCGTAAGAAGAAATAGCTAGTAAAATAAGAAGTATAAAAGCGTAGTATATAAAGGTTATATATTTTATAGTCTAGACTATAGAAGCGATTACTAAAGCCGGAGGCCGGCGACTACTAAGGCCGACTACGACTATAGGACCCTTAACAGATATCCCCGCTAGTAATGCCTCGTCCGTTATCGAGAGGTAATAATATAAGAAAGTAAGGATAGAAGAAAAGAAATACTTAATAAGACCTCTAGTAATATATACGCTAGGCGTAGTCTTAATACTCGTTATATAATAACTAGACACCGGTAATATTAGTAGATCCTAGCTATAGCTTACCTACCTTTCTATACTTTCGGTAGAAGATCGTCCTCTAGTGCTAAGGGGTGAGAAAACGAATATTAGGATTACTATCGTAATATGTTCTTATAGCGGCTAGTGTCCATCCGGCTTATCGCTATAACGGTAAGCACTTTTTAGGTATTTCTAGGAAAGTTGGCGGCGATAGAGGCAGTGGTAATAGAGGGAACTTAGTAGGTAATCGGGTTAGCGGTATCGGACCTATAAGCTCGTAGAGCTGTTCCGTTATAGTTAGTAAATCCCCGGCTAGTTTGATTTAATTATTTATACGCCTACTCTAGTAAAACTATATTACTAATAAGGGTGTTCCTTATACCTTCCACCCCCGAGTATTAGACGTGCTCGTTAGCCGCTAGAGAAACCGTTAAGCCTGCGCTCTAGTTAAAAACTCCCTCTTATCCATATAATTTGCTAATTGTTAACCCCGCGGCGGTGCCGCTAGGTCCCTTACACCACGGTAGGAACTTATATTAGTTCCTGTTCTTACGCATTAGTAAGTTATAGTCCGAACTACCGCTTTACGGCCGGTAGTAATTAAGATAGTTAGATTTGCGCGGTTAGTCTCGGGGCGGTTATTACCCCTTCAGCCCCCGCGTTTTTCTTCTTCTTCTTCTTCCTCTTTTTCCTTACTAGGGTTTCCTTCTCGATGCCTTCCCCGACTAGTTATAAATAGTCTTAATTAGGTTCTTACTAGCCTTAGTTTATAGGGTCTTCGTAGCCCTAGTTAGAGACGTCTCTATAGCTCTAGTCGTTGGGAATTAGCCTCAGCCCTATATGCTTGGCACGTAGCATAAATATAACACGTCTCCTATAGAACTAAATTAAGCCGTTTCACCTATTCCAAAGGGTTATAAGCCCGGGTTCGACGTATCTATTACGCCCGGAGACGGCTTCCTTCGTAATATTATTCTATATCACGTCGTATTTATGCCTAAGAAGGGCTTTGCGAGGGAGAATACCGCTATAGTTCTCCTCTTAGCACGCGACTTCGCAAATTCCTCCCTCCTACGAGATGTTCGACTATAATGACTAGAAACGCAGTCGATGACGAAAGCGTACCGGCGAGAGAAACGAGGCGGGTATAATGCTAGTAGGGCTATAAGAGCTAGGAAACAGGGGAGAGAAGGAGCGGAAGCGCAACCGGTGGAAGGAGGTCTTTCACCACATTAAGGTAGCTAGATATGGCACGAGGGGAGAGAAAGGCTATTATACCACCTCTACCTATACGACCTAAAGAGTCACGACGAATCGAGCGAAACGCTACGTTAAATCGCCTATCTTACAGTAAGCCACGTTAAGAAGTCTTAAACGAAGACATTCATCACGTCTACTAGCACTCTTCCCGATTTTCACCTATAACGAGCGATTCAAGCGGAGGTTTTACGGGTTTAATGAGACTTCAAAGCAGGACGTTTACTCAAGAAGACTTATGGTCAAGAAGGAACACGTTCAAGGGGAGTAGACCTAGAAGAGGTACTCCACCATTTAAGAAGCTATGGTTTCAGGCCATTTGGGCCAGCATATTCAGCTCTTTGGCTAATAGGGGAGCGTTGGGAATCAGCCTCAGCCCTATATGCTTGGCACGTAGCATAAATATGACACGTCTCCTATAGAACCAAATTAAGCCGTTTCACCTATTCCAAAGCTAGTTTCCGTCGTCGGAGTTATTATTTAATTTCTCGGGCAGATCCTTAAGGGTGGTTAGATCTATCGCGTATAGCTTTTGCTAGTCCTCTCGCTTAACTAATTTATTATAATAATTAGAGTCTTATAAAAGCTAGGCCTCGAACGTAGCGGAGCGCTTAAGACTATTATAGTATATAGTTCTAGCGAGACTTAGGAAGTCGCCTATTAGTCTTATAAAAGTCGTGTTAATCGTACCGGATATACCGTTATTAACTTTACGATTTTCGTTTCCTATAGTCTAGAAAGATAAAAGCGCATCTTTAAACGACGGTGTAATTTTATTATATAATTATATACGCTTTCCGTCGGTAAACCTATCGAGACTTCTCTCGCTAATACGGAAGTCGTTAACTACTTTACCCTACTTTATAGTATAAGCCTAATAGGTAAGAAAAGCCCGATAGAGGAGCTCGAGCGTAGCGGCGTAATATATAACTTTAGCTTCTACCTTAGTAGCTAGGGACTAATCGTTATAATTAAGAGATTTTGATAATTATTAGTTTGTTGAAGAATTAAACAGCTAGCTACTTATGAAGAGAATAAGTACTCCGCATGTATACCCACTAGCTCCTAATGAGGCTTAGCGCAGATTCCAACGCTCCCCTATGCTCGAAGCCTTATAGCCACTAAATTTATATGTGCCTGAGGGTTCTCTTTATGAGAAAACCTCGCCGTGGCCGGTTGCCAAGGCCATTATCCTAGGCCAAATGCCGTGGTTCACCTGAACCAATTGCCATGACCCATCCTAGGCCAAATGCCGTGGTTCACCTGAACCAATTGCCAGACCTATCCTAGGCCAAATGCCGTGGCTCACCTGAACCAATTGCTAGACCTATCCTAGGCCAAAATGCCGTGGTTCACCTGAACCAATTGCCATGACCCATCCTAGGCCATAATGCCGTGGTTTGTTTTAACCAATTAGAACACGTAGCTAACCACCTTCTTCTTCCTCTTTAGGATTGTCTTAAATGGAGGATCCTCCTCCTTCTCCTTCTCCTTCTTAGCCCGTTTTTCTTTCAACTAATCGGGAGCAATATCGTGGTTTTCCTCCCAGCACTCATCGATGGTGTAGCTATCTTTGCCATATCCGGTATATCGCTTCTTAAAGGCCTTTAGTTGCGGCTTTGGCTTTCCTAATCTAAACGCCTTAACCGCTGATACTAATTTCTCTTCTTTACCTTAACGTCGCTCCTCTTTAAGAAGTATATCACGTGCTTTATCCGCCGTGATTAAGGGTGTGATAGACTAGAGTTAAGCTAGGGAACGGTAATCATTAGGGAGAGCCATTATTAAATAGAGAAGCGTACGTTTATTCGAGTCTAACGTAACGTTCGTAGCGTCTATACGTTCCTTAAGAACCTTAATATATATTAAGAAATCGGATATATCCTTAAAGTTACTAAAATCGAGGGTGTAGTATTTCTTCGTTAGCCTTATAAATTAGGTGTTACCGGTAGGTTAAAGAAGAACCTAAAGCCTCGAGAGTATAAGGTAGCTATTATTAAACTCCTTCTCTAAGAGCTTACGTTTAATACTCGGGCTAAGAGTAGGTGTTAAGAAATCGGCCGCTTCCTAATACTTCTCATCCTAGTCCTCCTTCTTATCCTCCTTCGATCGAGTAACGATATTGCCTCTAGTTTTAAAGGCTGATTACGTATACTTCTATAGCTTCTTTATACGTAGCCTCGCACGTACGTCTATAAACTAGGAGCTGAAGTTTTCTTCTATAAGAAGTTCGATGTGGGTGTTATCGATTTTGGCTATAGTATTATCCATAAGTGTAGAAGCCTATAATTTATCGATAATTATGAACGGAATAACTAATTAATTAGTTACGCAATGAGACGTAGCACTAACCCGGGCTTATAACCCGTTGTTATTAAGAGATTTTGATAATTATTAGTTTATTAAAGAATTAAACAGCTAGCTACTTATGAAGAGAATAAGTACTCCGTATATATACCCACTAGCTCCTAATGAGGCTTAGCGCAGATTCCAACGCTAATAACGTCGGAGCTCCTCTTATAGGCCTTAACTCTAAGCTCGTAACGTCTCTACCTCTTAGTAGGCGGCGGACAATTCCTTTCGTAAGATTTAGACCTATTTTACTATTTCCCGCTTACGTTTTTCGTCCTCGTCTAAACTCTACTCTATAGAGATTATAGATCCGACTATAGCTTACTCTAGTCGTCGTCGGAAGTTAGTAGAGAGTTCCGGCGATAGGAGTAACTAGTAGATATCTAGCTTTACTAGTTTAGCGGGGGAGCGTCCGGCGTACTAGTACGGATTTATTAACTATCCTTTTTAGAGATACCTAGGTTTCTCTATTCGTAGTATATTATAGTAACCCCCGCCGTAGCTTCCACCGGTGTAGTACTAAGGTTATATAGACTATAGGTTCGGAAAGTCGCTAGAGACGTGTGCGGTTAGATATAGTTATTAGTAGAAAAGGCCGGAGGCGTAATCGTCGATATTTTTAGTTAACTGCGCGCGGCGTGAGTAGGTCTCGGTCCCTAATCTCGATAGTTTACCCTAGAAGCCTCCGTAGTAAGGTAGCGTACTAGCTAGATAAGATTAGTTATAGAAGAGGCTTAATCCGTATTAGCGGTCGTAGTTTTAAGGTAACTACGTACCGTATAATCCGGTTTCGTATTAACTAGACTATATACCGTATAATCCTAACCTAAGATTTATATATTACTAGCCCGGTTATTAAGAAGCCGGCTAGGAAAATATAGGCTAAGGCTATTAGATTATAGGCTAGACTACCGGCTAAGGCGTAGGTTACTATTAGACGACTACCGTTTAAGCTATAGAGGCCTAAGGTTACTATTAGACGACTACCGGCTAATCTAGTAGCTAAGGCGTAGAGGTTTAGGGTTACTATTAGACGACTACCGGCTAATCTAGTAGCTAAGGCGTAGAGGTTTAGGGAGTCGTACTTAACTTCTTAGACTTTTTAGCGTTAGTCCCGTCTTATAATCTTCCGTTCCTACGGCGCTTCGGCCGCGGTAACTAGGGTAGTGCGATAGGGTTAGTAATTAAATATTGCGCTCTCGCCGTTACGGCCTCGGCGGCGACGGCGTTATAATTATATAGTTATTAGTATAAACGGCGTATCCTAGGATTTAAGACGTGGCCTTAGTTTTTAGCTAAACCTATAACGTTAGTAGTCTTATTAAGACTACCTATCGTACCCTCGGATCCGTATAATTATTTAACTCTAAAGACTACTTAGTAAAATATCTCTCCGTCCTTATTTATACGTTACTAGAGCGCTTTTATTAGTATAGGTAGCCTTAAGGCCTTTAGTCGTATAGACGCCGGGCTATCGCTAAGATCTAGAGCTACCGTTAATAAACTCTAAAAATATAATAAAAGTAGTCTAATTTAAGCTAAGGTCTAGTCTATTATACGGTAATCCGTAGGGGGAATCCTTTATAGGTTTTATTATTAGTAGAGGCTTATTATACTAAAGGCGCTTCCTATTAAGGGTAAATACCTTACCGTCGGTAATAGTATACCGAAAAGCTAGAGTAGCTATAGTAAGGTAGGTTAATAAGGGTAGAAGACGATAGTTAATACCGTCGAGGCTATAAGTTAAGGTAGATAACGTTAGAAGTCGACGTCGGTGAGGTCTAAAAAGGTTAGAGTAGATAAGGTCGGAAGCTAACGACGGTGAGGCTTCTCCGCTTAATACTTCGTAAACGCTATTACCTAAAATTCCGGAAATTAAACGTCGGTAATATTTACTTAGTACCTTAATCGTTACCTAGAACTATATAAATTAAGGTCCTATAGAGTAATACTATAATTCTATTAGTTATACTAGCCTTATATTTTTCTAATATAATCGAAGGTCTATAGCCTTCCGTACCTAGTTTTACGTTATTCGATAGGACGGGGACGGCTATAAGGGGCGAGATTATTAATATTCTCTTAGCGTAAGTACTAGTTTAAGAGTGCCGTAGGTTAAATACCGCTTAGTCTAGTTTAATTAGCATTAAGAGTAGTATACTAATATAGTAATATTTAATAATACGTTTATAAGTGCGGTAGACACCGCCGTAGGATTTATAGTCATAAGTAAGTTTAAAAATCCCCTTTCCTATAGCGGGCGGAATATATAGTCTCTCCCTAGCATTTAACTTATTAACGAAGTAGATGAGATTATCCCTTAGTAGTAAAATAACTATATCGTCCCGTAGTAAGAGTCTTAATCGGCTAGTCGCCCGATACATCCGCGCGTAGTATACGATAGACTACTAATAGAGTCGTCGGCTATAGTTTATCTAAAACTAGCCTATCTCTAGCCTATTACGTTTCCTCTAGTTATAGCGAATTATAGACTACTATATTCTCGCTTTCCGACCTCGGCCGTAGTATTACTAGGCTATAGTTAAATCTAGATTACTAATTATATATCGAGTCTATAACGTTCTTTTAGTAGCGCTTCGTAGCCGTAGAGGAATATTAGCTCTAGGTTTATAGTTATTAATTATAGTAAGACTAATATCCGTAGGTTTCTATCCGATATATTTACCGTTATTATCGAGAATCTTCTTACCTACGCCCCTATTCTCCTAACACGGTTTTCTACGTAGATAAGGTTAGAGTTAAGGGTCGTTATAATTATATAGTATACGACTAGATTAGTAGGCCTCGCGTTCTCTATTAACTTTACGCGTCTCTACGCCGAAATATTTATCTTCGATATATATACTAAGTAAGTTAACCCGGTAGTAGTAGCTAATCTCTATAGGTTTACCTTTTATATCTAATTCTATAAGTATACCTATCTACGTAGGAAATAAAATAGGCACTTTACTCCTATAGTTAAGGATATCTCGTATAGTAGCTTAGCTACCGCCATCTTCTTTAAGGTATTTCTAGAGGTACTAAAGGACTCTAAAATACGAAAAGGTCCTAAATTTCTTAAGATAGTTAGGGTAGTCCTTATTAACGCATTACCCGACTAGTAAGCTAAGTTTTCCCTTAGCGGTATTACTAACTATATAATAACCTAAGACCTTCGGGATCGCTTTATTTATAATAGCTTATAGTAATATTCTTATATAATCTCGAGATTTAGGGTCGGTTATTAGGCGGAGTATAATACTATCGGTATTATAGCTTAAATAATCCGCGCTACGGTCTAACCTATAGACCTTACCGTATTTAGTATCTATTAATTATATCGGATCGGGATAAAGTAGTCCTTAGCGGCGTTTAAGGTCTAGGTATACTAGCTTAACTTTAGCGGGCTTTCTAATATTAACCTTTTTACCTTCTACTAAGCGCTAATCTTTAGAAGTAGCTAGAGGACCTAGAGTAGAAGCCTAAACATCTTAATACTAATTTATATAGAAGAGCTACTTAGTCCGACGTAGCCTACGGATAGATTAAGTAAATATAGGAATATCTTCCTAGCGAGTAATTCTAGGAGGTGTCGGTATCTTAGCTTATATAATCGGCTAAAGAGGTTCTATTAGCTAAGTAAGTTATATATAAGGGTATATACCTCTAGCTCTTCGTCTTTAGTTAAGTCTACCTAGTCCTCCGTAAAGTAGTCCTATAGCTTCTCGGCTCCCGTTTTAAGAGGTGGGATTTCTAGATAACTACTATTATCGTTATTCGGCTAATTTTCTATATTTTTAGGATCCTCTTATAGCTATTTAGGATTACTACCTTTCGTCTTAACCTTTAAGCGTCTCTTTATATTCGTTATCGTAGGCTTACTTTTTCCGTGCCTACGCTTAGTAGGGAAGGTAATCTTAATATAAGTATCCTCCTTAATACCGTAAGACTTAAGGGTCTAATAATTATTTAATAGCCCTATACTAGACTAAATTAGCCGGTTATTACCTATTCCGCCTTTTATTATAGGGGAGAGCGTTACCTTTAGGTCGGTAATCGTAGTCGTACTACTAACGACGAGGGAAGTAGTAGATTAGTTAAGGAGGGTTATAGTAAGAGAGAATTATTTAAGCGTAGAAGAAGCTATAGTAGAATATTAATAAGACGTAAGAGCTTTTAAGTCTATAAAAACGATAGAACGATAGAATATATTTTAGATATAGAGATAAGAATACTATAGTAGAATATCGCTAAGGCTTCTCCCTCTCGCCCCTACTCTATACTTCCTAGTTATATATATAAGGAGAACGCCGGATTAAATACTATATACCTTAGAATATATTAATTAGAATCTCTACCTCGTAATTAACCCTCGACGTCTAAGCTAATCCGAAGCCGAATCCTTTTACCTTAAAGTACGGCTTATAGAAAGACTATATTCTTAACGCCTCTACTAATTAGAAGGATCTTCTAATAATCTCTACTAAGTGAAGACTCCTACTTATACGAGAATATACTTATAGCTTAAGTCTAGATTCCTACCTACGTAAGAATATACTAGATACTTATAGTATATACGGGATAATCTTAATACCTTTAGTCGGACTTCTACTCGGATAGGAATATACTAGATACTTATAGTTTAGAATCTACTCGCGTAGGGACGTACTTAATACTTATAGTTAGACTTCTACTCGTATAGGAATATACTAGATACTTATAGTCGTTAGGATTTTAGACTCTTACTCGCGTAGGGATATACTTAATACTTATAGTTAGACTTCTACTCGTATAGGAA
>JAABUI010002425.1_pt1 | contig 10340 bp, 10 predicted proteins | sample 5559111 | NCBI WGS metagenome assembly JAABUI01 (sample SAMN10711870, study PRJNA513365) | rock metagenome | isolation source: Antarctica rocks | place: Antarctica: Victoria Land, Buttleship Promontory
AGACTTCTTGACAGTATTCTTCGATCACTGCTCGACTTCTATCATATCATGTAGAGCATCGAGTACTTCGTTGTTTTTGAGCTTTAACAATTCTATTAAAGTTCTCGAGTATTGCACAGATTTCTCATTGTCATCTTGATGAAGCGAATCACGAACAGTGATTATAATTTGCAACTGTCTCATCAGTCTATCATTCAGAGCTTCGACTATGTCAGAATTTTCTTGATTATTCTCAGCATACTCTTGAACATAGACGTAGTCACGTCTTCAATTCAACATTTGTTTCTATCATGCAGAAGCACATCGAATTCACTTCAATGTAAGCTTTTCAGAGTCTGTTGAGTCTTTATCTTTGCATCTTCAGCATTCAATTGATGCATGAACAGAAACGAAGTAATCGTTTATTCAGAAGAAGTCGATTTCTTTTCAATTCATTTGATACTTGTTTGATTTTATTTCTGATTTCTTACGTCGAGATTCTCTTATAAAAATCGACAATTCATTTAAGAAACTCTCAATATGTATCGTCTTCGTTATTTCAGAAGCGATGCGTCAGAATCAAAAATTACTAGATCAGTTTCATCGTTGATTTAAATTCATTTCTGACAAATCTCATTCAAGCTGCGTTAAATCAAGACTTTTAAAAGACTTTGTAATCATGACTTTCATTCTTTCATCAATCTCTGATCTGAACGTGATTAAATCATAAAGAATGATATCTTTCATTGTCAACATATTGACTCATCAAGTATTGTGATGCAGTATCTGCATTTGAAAGTTCTTTCGCTTGTTTGTAAGATCATAATAATCTTTGATCAGAAATTTATGTGCAATCTTCATGTAAGATGTGTCAAAATTATTTGCATCTTCATATTTTTGAATAAAATTTATATAATGAGAGATCACATGAAACTTGAAATAGTTAAAGTTCTCGTCATGTCAAAACTGCTTGAATACTTCTTTTAAGACGTTAATTCTGTATATTGCGTTGTTCATGTAACGCAGAGACTCGTCATCATGCAATCAATATTGAGTCATCATCACAAAGTTCATAAGAGTTCGAGCACAGTACAGCGCATCTGATGCTTTTCTAATCAATAGTGAAGTGACAATTGCAATAAGCTGATGCACTATTGTTTTTTGTTCGACGTCGATTCATTACTTCACGAATAGAAAGTCGTGAAAACATCTTAGCTCTGAATATGAAAGAACTACTCGAAATCTTTGATTCAATTGCACGTCATGTGTTGTGTCTGCAATTGTCTGTGACTCACGCTTTCTTTTGAGACTGATCATCGATGTTATATTCTTGATGATCATCTCAAGTCATTGAATTAGATACATCATTGTGCTCTTCAATAACTGATGCAAGATGCCAATCATCATGATGACGTGAATATTGACAAGTTCATGTTTTCAGACAAAGTTTTGCACTGAGTGTACTCACTTAACATCACGCTTGATATCTGCTTTAGAGCGTGAATTCTTTTCTTGATGTTTGATTTGAGTCAATGTATTCTCATGTGTTCAAGCTTTTCAGATTGTCTGCAGATTATCGCGTTGATTCGATGAAATGTGACATATAGTGCACTGCTCTTCATTTTTGATTCTCGTAATAGTGATCTGCTTCTCATAGTCAATTATAAATTTGACGATGATAGAAAAACACTGTCGAGTATAATCATTTGCACAGCGAACGTGAAACTCTCTTCTAGTTAATTTCTCAAGTGCTAAAGAACGAGAACATTAGCAAGAAAAACTCTTCATTTGATCGAACAGTTTAAACTCACGTTTTAATATTATCTTCAGTGAGCGATGATATAACTCGCGTTTCAGATCTTCATTTGCATGTTTAGTTGAAGAAATAAACTTTAATAGTATAACACTAGATTTATTTTGCTTTCATCAAGTTGCTTGATTCAGATTATCAACGATAATATATATAGATCATGCAAATTTATTTTCATGATGTTGAATTAACATGATTTTGTCTGTAATTAACAGTACTGAAACTATAGTGTCATCTTCAGAAATCAGTGCTTGCATATCTCATCATCAGATATCGATGTGCATTTTCATGTACATTCAATTTTCACTGATGTTGTATACTTTGATTGATGCATATTTCAGATTACTCGCAAATGAACGATGTCTCAAGAGAAATTTCAAGATGTTTATCACGTTTCTGTACTGAATCTTGAATATATTTGTTTCGATCTCTGAATTCATCGATGAGATCTTTAAAGATGTTTCAAATCAATTATCATTAGATATTTTGTAAAATATATTGTGTAGAATGCTTCTAAATTGATCTGCATTCTTGAAGATACAATCAATATGATGAATCTTCTGAAACGAGATCTTGAAATATTGATTAATATCTTCGCTACTGACTTTCGCGTTCAAAAATCACTGTGCAAAAGAAAAATCTTTCTCGTTCAAAAAGAGAAATCACTCTGATTGAAGACTGTCATCTAAAGATGATCATGAATCTTGCTTAAGTTTACTGTAGTTCGAAATGATTCTTATGAGTCTGATATATTGTTCTAACGATTCATTGACGCTTCGTTTCTTTGTATCATTCGTCTCATCATAATTGTCTACTTTGATGAATGAGAAAGTACATGATGAATTGATAAATCTTTTGAGATCAAGTGATATTCATGCAATTGAATTTCGAAAATGCTTCTGATCATCTGAAGCTTCTACGTTTTCTTCTGTACTTTGCTCGAAGTCAGAAACATCAGTATCGTTCATCGTGATCATTTCATGTCATAAATCAGTCTGAGAGTATTCGCATGTGTCTGTATACTCATCAATTGCTGAGTTCTCTTTTCTTAAATATTTCTTGAAGAACTGCACGTCATTTCGCAGCGTCAAGCAGTGATTAAAGTGATATATCAGACTTCGTGTGATTCTCAATATCATTTCACACGCACGACAGTTTCGCTTCATGCTTGAAGCTGATTTCGATGAAGTAGATTGTAGTAAAAGAGACAACAAAGAGTATTGATTGACGCGTTTGATAAATTGTATCGTGCTGTCGTTATTTCTAATCAGAATCTCTGTTGATACAAGTATGTTGAACTACGAAATGTCAGAATAGCATGCAATACAAAGAATAGAATGATCAGAAATTAATAAGATCTGATATAGCAGTAGAAGCAATAACTCTTGTTTTACTTCTGATCAAGCAATTTGTTCTTTTTTACTCAAAGCTCTTTGATGAAAGTAAATTTTTCTGAATTACAGCGAGTTTAAAATAAATTATCGTAAATTTGAAATGCTTTGCACATCTCAATATTTACATCAAAATTTGTGAGTTGAAAGCAAATTTTCCTAGATTATCATCGATTTAAGATAAATTATCGTAAATTTGAAATGCTTTGCACATTTCAATATTTATTTCGAAATTTGTGAGTTGAAAGCAAATTTCCCTAGATTATCATCGATTTGAGGTAAATTATCGTAAATTTGAAATGCTTTCACAAAATGCTCAATTAGCTAGTATGTCATAGTCATAGTCTCTGCGCTTTGATAACTCTGTAGAATATTAGAGATCATTTTATATAAAGAGAATCTAACGTGCAGTACTCTTCAGATTGATGAAAAGATGAATACAGATAATTCGTTGTCAAAGTGTGTTGTGAGCAAATTTGCTTTCGCTTAACATAATTTGTGACATGAGAACGAAAGTTGATCTTTGCTTCATCTTTAACTTATCAACTCACAATTCTTTGTTCTTCTGATACTCATTGTCGCGATAAGCACTCTCACTTTATCTGTTGCAAAGCTCAGTGTGTACATCATCTGTCATCAGTGTGTAATGAAATCTGTAAGTGATTCAAAATAGAAAAAATGTCACATGTATTCTTATTTCACTTCTCAACATCATGACAGTAATCATCTCACATTCTATCATATGACTTTTAGAAATTCTCAGAACTGATGACAATATTTGTGTATCTGCTAATCTTTCATTATGTCATGAAGATTCAAGTTGATTTCAGATACGCTTGCAGACTTTAACTATGATGAGATTTCGTTGAATTGAATCAAGATGATGATCACTCAAGATCTTGTCATCAACAATGATAAGTATGATGCATTGAAGATACACATTAAACAAATGCTGAGAAACGCGAGATTACTTGAAACATCACTTGATAATAAAATCGAAAAAGAGACAGTCAGAAAGATTGCAATCATCATAAATGATAAACTTTTGCATTCTCTGATAGAAGATCATCAAGTAACATGAAAAGATAGATGTTTTATAAAGTGAGTGAGATGAATAAACAGTAAGAAGAGAGATAAAGCAACGAGCATAAAGACAGAGAGATCTGCTCATCTGATTGAGTAAGCACAACTCAGCTCAGCTTCATCATTCATCTTATTGACGATGATTGACTTTGATCACATGATCTTGACTTCGAATGATACGATGAATAATAAGACGATTCATCATTCACAGCTTTTCATAGCGAATGAAAAGCAGAGTAATCTCACTGTGAAGAACTTCAATTTTGATAATTATCAAAGACAGCTTGTTAGCGAGACAATGTTCAACTTTGAAAAGAAGAAAATTATCTATGAAGTCGAGAATTTCGAAAAAGTTGAGATCAGAAATGCAGTCAACTTTCATGTCACATTGACAGATATGACAAAGAAGAGAATATTCTACTACATCTTTTGAGTTCAAGCTATAGAAAAATGTAAGAAAAGTGAACATGAGAATTTCATGCAGTGTTTGAGCAGCGCAGTCGAGAGTACAGATAACTTCACTTCATTCAAGATTTCATCAGAAGATGAGAGTGAACAACTCATCATGAAGAAGCGAAAGCTTCGCAGAGAAGCTCGTCTTAATGTTTTGATAGTGACTCTCGAAGTTTTCAACGTCATCAAGACTGTCAGTCTCAATGAATCACTTTCTTCAACAACAGATTCTTTGATAACTAATAATGACTTGAACATGAGAGAAGTGATGAAATACGATCAAAAGCACATCAATCTATCTTTCATCATCAACTTCATTGATATCACTCAGACGTAAGTGCAAGTGCAAAGCAATCATGTAGTAAAACATGCTAACTTCATGATATAGATTCAAAGATCTGCAGAAACAACAAGCATGCACTCAGATGAATGAGAATATATTTCTTAAAGTTTTGCAGTTTTGAAAACGCGATCTAAGTTGTACAGACATTGACGATAAGAAAATTGACAAAGATGCAGATGCAGATCAAAATGTGCAAGTAGAGAGTATGATATGAACTTTACTACTCGTACAAGCGTTGAGAATATATTGACAACTTCATGTTGAAAGAACGATTCAATATGAAGAGTTTCAATGCAATCAGATGAGAATGAGAAAGATAAGTTTTCTTCGCTTCTTGAAGCTACAGACAGAATAACATATTTACTTTTCTTCATTCACAGATCATTCAAGTCATAGAATTGATAGTGATGAAGCATTGACTTCATCTTGCTCATGTGAAAGTCAGTCTCTTCATGAGAAGCTCGATGATAAACATCTGCTCGTCAAATCTCAGAAATTTCTTCAGAATCTCAAGACGAAATGTTCATCAGACGAGTCATGATCAATGATCTGTTTCTGCATGAAGAGCAGTTTCATGATGACGCTAAAGTCAAATCTTGAATTGATTCTGATTCTGCTGTTTTTGATCTGGATATCGAATTGACAGAGCAAATTCGCAAAGACATTGATATTTATGTCATGTCTTGACATCAAACTGTATGTGAATCATCGCTCTGAAAAGAACAAGCTTCTCTTAGAAAATCGCTTGCTGTTTCAAGATTGAAAGAAGATAGAAACAGATGAGAATGAGATCGACGTGACAGTGACAACTCTCATAGAAGAACAGAAACGACTTGTAATGCTGACTGAATCGAAGTCGTACAAGACACATGTAAAGTGTGTCATTGTCAATCAAAAAGATGTTTGAAATGAAATCAACAAAAGTAAAAGAAGAATAATTCTGTATGATTTGCAAACATGCTGAAGTCGAATACTAAGAGATGAATTTCACATGAAGAAGAGCAAAGATTCTAAGATCATAAGCATTTTACGAGCATTCAAACGTCGCATGCACTTCGTACTGTGAGTCTATTCGAACACATCTTTTGAGATCTCATCAGATTATTTAAATCACTATGTGAAGATTCTGAAGTGCTTTGATGAATGAAAGAATGAACACATTCTAAAGTCAAGCAATTCAGAGAAAGTGTTGTCATGAGACAAATCAATGTTCAACGCATTAAAACGTAAGCATGATGTACAGATGAACGATGAACTGCAGAAAATCACAAGAAAATTTGATAGATTTCTCACTCTTCTTATGATTCAACATCTATCATCAATGAATTGATTCGATGCTCTCTGCATGAAGCTATCTTCTCATGAGATGCAAGATGTGAACTGTTCGATCATCAAGAAGTATAAAGAGATGCACGCGAGACTCGAGAGTAAGACTGCAAGAAGTGTAAAAGAAAAGCTGCGAGTACATGTTGATGACTGAGTATCAGATGACAAGAAGAGATTGATGTCTGTGTTCTCTTTCTTCGACTTTGTTCAGATCTCATGACAGATGAGACTGTGTATTACATTTTCATATCTTGTTGAATTGAAGACAAAGCACGATTTGATGTTTATCTGAACTGAACTTGTTCATAATAAATGATTGACAATTGTCGATAACTGTCTCTACGATGATAATATCAAGAAACTGTACGAATCAAGCAGCAAGTTACAGCAAATCATGAAGATATTGAACAAATCTATAGTCATCGAAGATGATCAGAGAGAGAGAATTCTGATAATATTCTTCTTTTCGATCATAGCAAAAATCGTCTGATTGATATGTCTACTTGAATTCTCTTGATCATAATTTCTATGTTTTGCATCATGCATGATGTTTTCAACTCATTGAATGTCGAGTATATCTGTTTCTTTACTAACAACGAGCTAGTATCTTATCAAGATTCGTGAAATGAACGTTGCATTCTTTCATAACAATTTAAGTCTTGAAAATCGACAGAGCTTGATTGATAGTTTTCAAAACATGAAAAAGAACGATTTTGATTTTGATATTCTGATTGAAACTACTGAAGTTCTAAAGACAGATTACATTCTTCATCATGCATTTCAAGTGATACTGATGAAGCTCAACTATATGATCTGAATGAAACAGCAGACTTTTTTTCGAATCAGTAGATATGATCAAATTGCAAAGAAGACGTGAACATATTGATTTTATACTTCGAAATTCGATGTTGAGAGACTTATTAGAGATCATCAGACGTGATGTCAGATCTTTCAAAATGATATATATGATAATAGTAAAGTGAAAGAAATGAGTGATGAGAAGATGAGAAAGAATAATCAGATAGTAGAGACTGTGTGAAAGACTTTAGTTTAATGCTTTTGCTTCATAGTCTGTTAACTGTTATCAGCGAGTTGTTGTTAGTTATTTCAGTCAAAAGAAGTAATCGTTGACAGTAGAAGCATAGACATGATGACATAAGTAATAAGATGCTGTGTTTTGAAAATATCGAAAATGCGAGAAAAATAACATCATGTGTATATTTTCACTGTCGTAGAAATATGACAATTTATCATTTTTTACTCTGATTATTCGAATGATTTATCTTGTCAGATGATAATTTATCATTTTTTATTCTGTTTTTACATTAGCAATGTGTTTTCTAGATATTCTAGAAATCACTAGAATCAAATTCACGCAAGACTTACGACGCGACTGTAACACAATTAAAGCTACGTCTCTTTGTATTCATCAGATTATTATCATCAAGTCTTTCAACTATCAACACAGCTTTTGTGATTACACTTTGTGATAGTCATAGAATTCAAGTATAATAGAAATCATTAGTCTGTCTTGAAATCGAAATAACAGCATCTAATTTCTGCGCATTCTTTGTTGCATAAACAACATTGCATCTGTATTACATTCGTGTTTCTTCTAAGACTTTGATGCTCTTCAAGACTCACTGCGATTCTGTTGCATAAGAAAAATCAACATGTTCAGTATGAGATCTTTGATGATCTTTTATAATGAATTGTAGCGACATAACTGAATCAGAAAGATGATGCAGAAAGACTTAATGATTGATGATGATAAATGAAGTGAAATCGTAATGACAATGAAGAAGAAGATGATATCTTCAAAGATATATGACATAAAACTTGATAGTGAGCTGACAAAGAAAAAGCTTCGAACGATGACTGCAAAGATTATCATCATCTTCGACAAAGAGATTGAAAGCATATCACAGAATTGACTGCACAAGACATTGATGATCATGATTCAGCGACTGAACAACAACGAAAGACGAAGAGCACAACATCGAGAGCGAACACATGAAAACATTCAGTGTCAAAGAAAGTCGCAAGAAGAGATTAGAGATGACAATGCTGATCAACTATCGTTGATGTCGTGAAATGCTACAACGTTGCTGATGATGAAGAAATCAAATAATCAAACATCATTGATGAGTTCTATTCACTTAACTATGAATAAAAGACAAGAAAAGATCAATCTGCTGAACATGCAATTTGAAGAGTACAAAAGATTATTGATCGAGAAGAGAATTTATGACGTGATGAAGAATAGAATTCTTTATGACAGTGAAGATATGAGATGAATTGAGATTGAAAATGAGCGATGCTGACAGACTGCGCTGATAAAGATGACAGCAAAGAACTGCTGTTGCTTTCAGTTTATCATTGATCGACTCTCTTCAGATCAGTAACTAGAAAATTGTAAAAATTATATTAATTCGTTCACTGACTTTGAAAGTAGTAGAATCAATCTTCGCTACTTCAACATCTGAGAATATGCTTAAGTCATCAATTAAACGTTGCAAACTGCAATCATGAAAGATCTTGAAAAGAGATGCAATAGCTAAATTGAGAAAGACTACATGCACGCAGAACTTGAGAACGAAAATTCAAGAAGAGTAGAAGAATAATTGAAAGCATGCGTTGATGCTCTGATTTCATTAACAGCAAAGATCATGTCTGTGCTATACAAGTTCATAAAGAAGATTTCATGATTGATGAGCGAAAGTTCTATTACTTTTTGAACTAACAATATTCGCAACGTTTCAGTTCTAAAGCAAAGTCTTTGATACATCGTCAGCGAAAACTTGCTCTCTAACAATGAAGATTTCGCGAAGAAGAAGTGATTGACACTCATGAAAGAGACACTCGATCATCAAGAAATCTTTCAATAAACATTGCTCAGTCTTTGTCAAGATCTTCAGTGATGAGATTATCATCTGTGATGTCTGCTCTACAGATTCTTCGTTCAAGCATGACTACTTTTTTGAATGAAGATCGCAAGCAATTTCATTAATGAAATGAGATTTCTGTCAATATTAGAGAGCTTAGATAAATTGATGCAATCATGAGTAGATCGATCTTCAACGTTCTAAAACATAAGCAGAGTGTTAAGATAAACGATGATCTACAGAAAATCATCGGAAGATTTGATAGATTTCTCACTGTGCTCATGATTCAATGACTATCATTCATGAATTGATTCAACACGCTGTGTACAAAGCTATTTTCTCATGAAGTGCAAGACGTGAACTGTTTCATTGTCACAAAGTATAGAGAGATGCAAGCAGAACTCAAGAATAGAACTACAAGTGTGAAAGTATATTCAACAATAGATTGAGAATTGAATTTGAATATTAATGATGATTTCAAGAATAGATGTCTCTGTCACAAATGTCACGATTCTTCAGATGAATTTTGAATAATCAGCTGTTTTCATGTCTATTGCAGAGAGTGTCTTAATGCTCTCGTTTATGAAGTCATCAAGCGTGATGAAGAGCAAACTGCATGTTTAGATTGCAACAGCATTTACATCGAGTCTCGATCATGCAACGAGTTAAAAGAATTGCAGATGAATGTCAAAGACAGTGAGAGAACTTTCTCATGCACTCGCAAAGATCTTGAACAAGATCTCAAATGAATCAATTTCAACGACTCGATTCTTTCATCTTCAAAAACAATGATGATGCAGATGCAGATTGAGCTGTGATTGATGAAGAAGTTGAACAAGAAGATCATCATCTTTACTCAGTTTTACATGCTGTAAGCTTTCATCATGTCATGAGTTCTCTGACTTGAGAACAAGTTAATTGCAAAACAGCATGAAAGTGCTGAATCATTTCTGTTACGATCCTAGCTACGCACCTATGTTGGTAGCTATGTTGGTGGCTATGTTGATGACTATCGCCGGCCGCTCGCCGCTAGGCTATAGGGTTGTTCCGAGGCCAACCCTATTCAGGGT
>JAABUI010002428.1_pt1 | contig 10333 bp, 18 predicted proteins | sample 5559111 | NCBI WGS metagenome assembly JAABUI01 (sample SAMN10711870, study PRJNA513365) | rock metagenome | isolation source: Antarctica rocks | place: Antarctica: Victoria Land, Buttleship Promontory
ATTGCAAATGCAAATCAACTCAATTTGCTTGACAAAAGCCATGAGCACTGCATATCCTGTCACGACATGATACACTGTCAACACCGCAGTCTGCATGGCTCCAGCAGCTGTGATCAGGTCTGACATCGACCATGTGACACAGCGAAATCACTTGAACTTGTGGGTGACCAAAAGATGGACAAACACGCTGTCTCAAAGCATCAGGTTTCTGCTTTACTGAAGGCAACACGGCACCAGTACGTTGTGTTCGCTGCAATGCAGCAGAAGCAGGTTTTGCTGACGTCTGGCAGACATCAGATGAAGCTCCATTGTCCTCACAACTTCCTCCACCACATGTGACAAAGCTTGCTGTGGCAGGTTGATCATCCACTTTGACTGAGTTACATCCTTGGCTGCTGCTATGCAGCTGTTGTTGGGGGACGGCGCATTCAACAGATGATGACTCTCGCTGAGACTGCTGTGAAGCGCATTCTTGCAGTGCGTCGGCCCCGTTTCTTTCCTGCATCATCCTAAGTGTGTCTGCTGCAATCCATTCCATCAATTTGGCATCTTCCAGATGACCAGAATCCGCCGCAGCAACAGGAGCTTCAGTGCATGATGACGAGAAGTGCTGCTTGACTGACTGAAACAGCTGCCATAGCTGCCTGCGAACACAAGCAGCATAGCCGTGTGGAAAATGCGTTTTGTTGGAAACAAATTGTGCAGCTGACCTGATTACTGCAAAGAAGATGTTTGGTTGGGTCCTGTGACAAGTGCAACCATGTTGAAATGTTGGTGGTATAGGGCTCAGTCATCTTAAGATGAGAGATTGTGGTACAAGATTCCTAATCTAGAATCAAAATGAGGTATTAATTAATCTTTTCAGTCCCAAAACGTCTATATTTTTACAGAAACGTCTACCCTACAGTGGAAATCTGAACTCAGAAACGCCTGGGGATAGTAAAAACGTGTTTCTGTATAGGGGAGATGTTTTAGAGCTTGACGATGGTCAGCCCATACGTTTCATGTGAAGACTGACAGCAGACAACACCATGTCTATGAGTTGTTCAGTCTAGGAATCTCCGCGCAGCTGCGCCCCTTCAGATGTTGCACTCAGCTGTTGCATGCCAGATCCACCAAAGCTGACAGGGTGCAGCCAAGCAGGATGTCAAAGCTGTATAACGAAACTGATGCTGAGCAACACTGGCAAGACTCGCAGCTGCATCAAAGTAACAGCAATATTTGACAGGGGCATGCAATTTCTCCCCCATCCCCCCCCCCACCTGGCTCTTGGCTAGAGACTTGACTCTATGCACGTCAGGACTGGTTGTCAGCAAGCACACACTACAACAAAGACAGAAGCAGAAAGATGCACAGATACCAGTGTTTTGCTACCTGTGCACAAAAAGTGCGGCAGGCGCACAACACCTTGTTTAGCCATGCATAACATTCAAATGTGCACTGCATGCAGCAGTGACAGCTGCATGACTGTACAAAGAGAGCTCACGGTTGGTCAGGAGAGAGGACCACAGTCTTCACAGGAGGGGCCTGCTTCAGGGGGGTGGGGGGTTGCTGCACAAGCTGCTCCAGCTGTGCTGAAGCTGGGCTTGGCTCATGGAACTTGCTCAGGACCGGTATCACATGACCCTCAGTTGTAAAAATGTAGTTCTTCTTCTGCAGGGCAGCTTAGCACATGGTGGCAGGGGTATTGTTAGTCATGTGCTACAGAGACAAAAAAGACTCTCAGCCGCAATCCAAGCAGGATATGTCTGTAAAGCCTTTCCAGGGCAGCACATTGCGCGCAGACAAGGTGTCTTGGCTGTTGAGTCAGCTCAAGCTTCTCCTACACAATGTATCTCATTGTACTACTGTGAATCACAACTTATGGCTAGACAGAACACACGCTGATGCATATTACATGGTGTCCAGCTTGGCTGTTGTGGCTATGTCAATAGTCAATGCCTGCATAGGCGTGTTCTCTTCTGCACTACCTGAAGAAAGGAGTCATCAAACAAGAGGAAGAGATACTTGCAGGCCTCGGCCAGAAAGTAGGAGGGCATGTGGTCCTCCAGCTTCCTGGTATGCACGCTTTGCACGCTGGCCCAGCCTCCATCCACCCAGTTCAAATCATACAGAGCCTCAATGATGGCAACTCCAGCATCCAAGTATATCGTGTCTTGGGTTGCCTGTGTCAAGCATGCCAACATACTCTCGCACAACACAAACTGGCAGTAGATGTGGGCATGTACTGCAGCATAAGATGTTTTGCATCGCCTAGCCAGTGCATCTTAGGGGACCTGTTGAAAAGCATTAGTTACAGAAACATAGCATGCGTCTTGCTGCGCAACAGAGGAGATACGTTGTCTCTAGCGGTCTTCAGCATGTCACCGAAGCTAGATTATGCAAGCAACATGGTTTCCTTGTAGGCTGTGCCTAACAAGCTGCCACCCTTGGCAGCAACTGCTCACCAAGGCAATGTATGAATGGCCCACAGACCATCTTGCCATTGTAACATCAAGCATACGTGGCAATCATGCAATACTCTAGAGCACTGCGATGCGGTACCTGGTAAAGGTAGAAGGTGCTTTCCATGAGCTCAGGCCTGAGGGCATACTGCTGCTGATTGGAGTGCAGCTGGCCATGGCCGTACAGGAAGCGCTCAGGGAGGGCGCCAAAGGCTTTCCAGAGGGTGAAATAGTGCCAGTATGACTCCTGTGCTGCCAGCACATCTCCCGCCAGAACCTGCATGCCTGTACACGCTAGTCAGCAGGTGTGTCAGATGGCTGCAGTGTCAACGCAGGGCATCTTTCTTCAGAGGTAGGGTCATGCACGAACTTGCTCAGAAGGTGAAAACAAAACAGTCTGCTCTGTCATGACTGCTTGCTGAGCAGAGATCAGCATGCAAGCAAGTGAGTGAGGGTGTGAGTGAATGAGAGGAAGAGTCTGCGAGTGACAGGAAGAATGATTGATTGCTTGATGAAGTGAGATTGTGTGAGTGAGGGGACGTGTGAGTGAGTGAGTGAGTGAGTGAGTGAGTGAGTGAGTGAGTGGGTGGGTGGGTGGGTGGGTGGGTGGGTGGGTGGGTGAGTGAGTGAGTGAGTGCGTGAGGAACTGAGCGAGCAAACAGTTACATAAGTGAGGAAACAGGTGAGGAAGTGAGTGAGAAACTAGTGCATGAGCAAAGGACAAGCCAGCCAGCAAGTGCTTTGCATACGATGCAAAAGCAGCTTGACTTGTTTGGCAGTGCCAGCTAGACAAAACTTCATACGGCATCAGTGACTTAGTCCTTGAACAAAAGAAGGGGCGCAGGAAGGCAAGCACCTGGCCAGAAGGCTTGCAGGGACTGGAACTGCTGGTGCAGGGTACGCCCAGTCACAATGTCTGCATCATCATACCAAGCCCCTGACCGGTAGTGCTGCATCACAGCCCGATAGGCATCCTGAAACACCTCCCAGTACTCTGTGCGGCCTGCATCAGGAACCCAGCAGCTTGAGTTGCACATCACAGACCTGCCTATCATGCGCCCTCTGTCAAAACTTGTGCTCATGTTTGGGATAGGTTTGCTGGCAATGACATCTTACACGACTGTACGCGACATGGCCAGGTCAGATGTGATTGCCTGGCATTGGCCTGTGTCGCAAGCACAGCAGCAACATCAGCAGCAGCAGCAGCTTGACTGTCTGGCAACACATGACCTGTGCAAGGCGTGGACAGATCATACAGCAGCTGCACATGACAAGTTTACAGGTCTGGTGGATAGCAACAATAACTCCAGAGCAAGCAGTCAGTGTCTGACTTGCCAAAGAGAACGTAGGCCTTCAAGAGGTACTCATAGAAGGAATCTGCACCCGCGCCGGTCCCTCCCAGCCTGTTGTTCCATGACCCTGTCGTCATGTCAATGGAAGAACCAACGAGGTCCAAGGGAGAGCGCATGCCCCACAGCTGCGACAGCGCCTCCACTGCTGCCTTCTCATAACACGGGTTGCCTGCAGAGGCAACACATCCAACCTCCTTGAACACATGATCAAGGCACCTGCTCATTGAGGCTGTGCAGAGAGATGTGCAGGAATCTAGTCATGTCAGCACCCACGCATGTCAGCAAGTAATCAAGAAATGGTAACATGCTTTAGCAAGGCATGTGCTTTGTTGCGGTGCTGTGCATAATGCCAGCTGCAATGTTATGGCAAACTGTTCGTACATTGGGCATGTGAAGCGTGCAAAAGCACTCAGGCAGGCAATGCACAAGCTATCATTTCAATTTCAGACACGGTCTGCCTGCTTTGGTGATTGCACTAGTCATACCAGCACAACAAAAAGCAAGAATAGTCCACGTGGAGCATTGTCATACACAGACTGACAGGCTGGCGCTGCATTGCCGCACATGCTCTGCAACATTGCAGCAAGTGTGTGCTTGAGCCCCGTCATGACCAACTACCTGTTAGCCTTGAGAGCAATCCCATCTCCAGGGTGAACGATCCAACAGCCGCTGTATTAGTCTCCTCAACCAGCAGCTCATTGTAACCAACGCCCTTTTGCAGGTTCAACCAGGCATATGGTATGTCTGCATGATGCACTGGTGCCAGTCAGACAGAATGACAGGCTCTGAAGATTGTGGGATATTGCTCCTGAAACACCCAACCTCCACTGATGACAGTACGCGTGCACAAAGAGCATATAAGCCAAGCTTGATATGAAAGGCAAATGTCTCTCGTTTGAGATCCTGCACATGCTGTGTCCATCAAGAAAAGGGCAACCCAGATCTCAGCTGGCATCAAGCTTGAGCAAAATTTATGTGCATAGTGCGGTACAAGGACTGGATTGTCACTAACTGCTGCTGAATTACAGCCCGCCAGAAGATACTGCGGTTGCGCCACAACAGGATGCAGCTCTACAGCAAATGTGTGTACACACACATAAGACACCACACCTGTAGGCGAGGCCTCAAATGCTTCCATGAGCCTATCCCCTAAATCAGTGGCCAGGGATAGCAGCTGCCCAGCATAGGGCATGCGCATGAGGCCCAAGGTAGAGTCTGATGCCAACAGATGGGCTGACAGCAGGCCTCCAAGTAGCCGGATGTTTGCCTCAAACACATTCACCTTCAGGTCTACATCGAATGACACCTGTACAGCCGAGCACGCACATATCAAAAGCAGAGCAGACAAGGATGCCTGGCATGTGCCCAGCATGTGGTTTGGAGTGTCAAACACAATAGCTATGTTGAATGCTGTGTTATGGCATTTTCTTGGGGAGGATTGCAATGCTATGTGTGACCTTTTACCAAGCATGTTTCATTTGGTGGTTTGGATGATGCTGAGAGATTCATGAAGTCGTGCAACTACTGCACAGCAAATACAGCTCATGAAATTGTTACTATGGATGTATAGAGAATGGTATACCTCGTGAGCCAGCCACCAGACGCCTTTCTCAAACTCGGACTGGTTGCCAATGACTGCCAAGGTGGAGAGAGAGTCTATGAGAGTCAGAGCCACCCCCTGGTACCCCTGGTGACACTGGGGTGGATTGGGGTTGCCAAATTCCCCTGTGTCAAGGCACATGACTGGTCACCAAAGCCCCACAAGGTACTGGAGTAGATTTTGAATGTGTTAGCAGTGCCAGCTGAATGTCATGCGGCTGGCATGTGGTGAGAGAACTTGCCTAGAGAGTCTGTAAAGTCTTTCGATATGGGCTTCAGCTCGTCATGTGGGAAGGCATACAGCATGTAGTTGTCATAACCGTGATAGAACCTGCAGCAATACAAGTAGTTGTGGCGGAAGTGGATTGGGGCGTCAATAAGCAGGCAGGCACATACACTTCTAGTGCTGAGCGCTTCCACTCCTCCTTTTTGGCAGTTGTCCACTCGATGCCTGTGTCAGCACACAACATTGCTAAGCAACAGAATCTATGTGTGTTCAGTAACAGAAGTAGATTAAACTTTCAGGATGATTACCTGCTGCTTGAGAGGAAGCACCCAACACCACGCTCAGCACAAGTAGCAGTTGTGCTGTGCTGTCTGCCAAGCCCCGCATTCTACGCTACAATCTGCACTGCTCCTCTCAACGGCACACCATATTACTAGGTCCGACCGCAGCAGATGGCACATGCTTTACTTGAACAGTCTGATCAGGTTGACCTCAGGGTTATTTGGCATGCTATGCTGGGGGTCAACCTCGGCTGGCAGCGATTGTTGCGTGTTGATCGGGGTTAGGGAATCAAGCACAACCGCACGCGTGCTGTGATAATGCGTCAAACAACCATGACAAACTCGACGAACGTATCGTCAGCTAGCCCAGCAGGAGGAGATGAAGCGTTGGGTTGCTAACTATAGTTGCAACTTGCACGTGTGCAAGTCATTACGAAATTGTAATTGTCGTGGTCCACGAGTCGTGGAGTGTCGTCGAGTGTATGTCTCAGTTGGCCTCGCCTGTGGAAGCCCTCGGCAGTCTCGGGTCATTCCGGGAGATGAAACCGCACTTGCGTACTGCTTTATCGATTGAATCCGTGCGCATAAGCATTTTATCTTGATCAGACCGGAGGTCACGAGTCCTTGTATCATCTTAGGCCAATTTTAACACTGTTGTCTGCATTTCAAAACAAGCTTTTTTGTACCCATGGTGGCGAGATGTTGGGAGACATTGCAAGGCAGCTTGCCAAGCATGGCAGAACAACTCAGTTGACGCCGCAACTGGTCAGACCACCCCTTAACGAAAAGCCAAATTCACTTCTTGAGCTGTACATACACCAGGGCAGCAGGTACCACTTGCATGTCAGCGCTCACCAGAACGACAATGCCAGCAGTGCAAGTTCTGCATCTGGTCTTGAGCAGGCTACTCAGGATGCAGCTGCTACAGCAGCTGCCACAGGCGATACTAGAGATCAACCAGATGCACGGTAAAATGTAACACCAAACTTAGTTTGCTGCAATGGTATCATGAGTCCAACAGGATGACGATAGCAGGCAACTCAGTGCCTGCAATCATGATACAGTCTGAGCAGCTGGACTCAGTGCATAGTAAGATTCTGGCCTACATGGTAAATGACTGAAAGTATGAAGCTTATGCAGCTTGTTGGGTGTCACTCTGCAATATGGCAAGTTCACGACTCAAGTATGGCATGAAGGCCGATCACACTTCCTTGGTAGATATTCCACCAGGGCAGAAGCAGGCAGGGTGGTCGATGCAGCTCTGACGTGTTTGGTGAGTATGCAAGTGACAAACAATCAACGGCTCATTGCACACTGCACTGCTTTGTCATCATTTGGAGGCTCAGTTGGCAAAGGCATGTGTCACAAAATCATCTACTAGTGTCCAGAGCTGTTAGGTACAATTGTTTGTAGATTAAGGAATAGGAGGGGTATAGCATGCTAATGGAGCAGTTGTCTTGGATTGCCTTACAGCTTCCTTTACCCTTGTCTCGCTGTCTCTGCCGCCTCAGACATCATACATAATGTTGGCGCAATGCAGAAAAGAGATCCAGTCAACTTTGCTCGCTTGCGCCATGATGCCCAGTTCACTCAGGAGGCACATGACTTTGAGGGCTTGAAAAAGCAAGCCATGCAAGCAGCAAAAGCCAAAAACAAGAGTGGGAAGAGCAGCAGGTCAGCTCAATTAGACATTGCATGGCTGCTGGACAGTGAGGGTACGCACGTTTCAGGTGTTTGCTGACAGGTTGCACAGGCATTTAGACACTGCCTCTGGTCTCAGGTCAGCTGTGAATGCTTTTTTCTTGTTCTCACCCTCAATTTGCACCCTGAAGTTCACCATCATACCGTTATCCATACCTCTCCTTGCTTTCTTCGCCGTTCAGGGCGGCTCTGGTTACGTGAGATCGTTCATGCTGGCTACAAACACCACTGTTGACATAACACAGTGAAGCCACCAGTGGAGTACTCTGTGTTGCAAAACCTAAACATACAACACACATGATGCAATGTGATTTCCTCATGTTTCATGCTGGTCTATAGGTTTTCTGGCGTCTCTAAGCATAGACCTGGTCAATTCCGTGCACGTGTTTCCTCCCAGGGTGCGCAACATTTTCTGGGGACATTTGCAGCAGAGCAAGAGGCTGCAGAAGCCCACGACAAAGCTTGCATCTACCTGGTCAGAAGCATGCTGCCCCCAATTGTGTTCCAGTCATCTCCCATTACAAGTCTTGGCTGTGCATCTATTGCATGTGGGTTTTAAGGTCAAGGACCGCGTCCCTTGTCATGACCGGTTGTGCCAATGACAATGACCGAGCACCACAGTGTTGTTAGCAAGACCTCTGTCACAGTCTGCCTAGCATACTCTGATACATGTCAAGTTTGGTCTGCCTCATGTTGTGCATGCCTTTCAAGGTGCACACCTCTGCAATGTACTCTACTGTGCCGTGCTTGCAGGGCATGGAGCCCAAAAATTTCCCAGCATCCAACTATGATGCCAACAGCATTTGCGCGCCGACAAGTTTGAAAATGCTCATCGAAAAGATGCGGCTATCTAAGCCTCCACGTCCTCATGGCATGTGAGACAATAGCGTTGATCACTTTTTGGCGTTTGCTTTCTTGTGTTTGTTCCTACATAACATCCAAAACTCCTGTGGCCTACAGCTCCCTGTGTTCATGCTAGCATGCTTGAGTTGAAACAATCCAGATCTTCAAAATGTGATGTCCAAATGCGACTTTGGACACTGCTTCTTGTTTGTGAATACTTGGATAATCCGGTTGGCTTTCAGTGTACGAGGCACCACAAGACACTGATGTACACTGTGCATCACAGGTATAAAGGCGTGCGTGGCACTGACCACAACACATTTGCGGCAAAGCTTTGGGTGCCAAGACTTTGTTGTGAGCTTCATCTGGGGACATTTGTAACTGTAGAAGGAGCTGCAGAAGTTGTTGACCAGGGGCGCATTTACTTGGTGAGTCGTTAGTGATTGCTGTGCTTGATGTACAAGGTGAGCATGCTGTAGGATGAAGGCACTTCCTGTACGCGTACGCATTATTTACAAGGACATTAGGATAATTCGGTTGCCACGCCTTTCTTTTCTCCTACAGGAATGTCGCACTGATGATTGCAATGCATTGAGTCCCCATGTGACATTGACAAGGCTACCATTGAGTGTCATATTGAGCTGTGCAGGGTCAACCAGCGATCAATTTCCCTGACAGAAATTACAACAAAGAAGAGATTGGCAGACTTGCCATATCTGCCGACCATCCTCTGCATCGACTACATCAGAAGCTTTGCCAAGGTAAATCACAGTCAATTGGAAAGCGGGCAGCGAAGGCAGCGTCAGAGAAAATCGAGACCAACATGTGAGGCAATTTTGTTGTCAAAACAATTGTATGCATGAGGCATTGTAATTGTGGCTACATTTAGCTTTGTGTCTGGTTTCAGTGCGATTAGACTCTCATCAGCTATGTGCTTATATGCTACATACATATGTTACATACATGCATGTACTTACACTAATTATAGAAGCTGTGTGCTGCTGCTGATATGCAGTTGCAGAGCATCAATCACTTCTGAAAATCAGTGTGCTGTTACGAAGCTTGGGCTGTGGCTTGTTTGACAGGGTGTCTAGTGACTCATGCTCTGCATACATGTGCTGTGCTTGAATGCAGGCACACCAGAAAGCCTGTGGATTTCCAGTGGCGCAACAGCATTGAACCTCATGTGCAAGAAGCTATCACCATGGCTGTCGATGCAATCTTAGCATACCTGTCCACAGAAAAGTGTAGCTCTGCATGCGCTCAAAACAGTCTCTGACCTTGCCAAAAGTACTGAAGTAATTGGTTTAGCTATAAACGATATCTCCTCTAAATCTTCGGTCATTTGGCATGTCTTCAGGCAGGTGTCAATTTTTGCTTTATAACTCGAGCGCATTTGGTTCCATTTAGGCAGTTTGTGTTACTCAAGTTCTACAATTGTGGAGTCTACTTACTTAAGTTTTACGATTGTACAGTCTGACTTGACTTGTGTGATGAACGTTTTGCATGGCGTGATGGGGACTACATGGTCGTTCTAGAACATATCTGCCATAGGTTACAATCATACCGATGTTGTTCAGAAACATTTGAAACAAGAGCTTGTGAAGGCAGATGCGACAAGAGCTTACCAACTGCCTTACCCCAGCCCAAATCAGCAACATCAGCAGCATCAGTGGCATTTCCAGCAGCAGCAAGAGCAATGACAGTATCTAAGCAGTAGTGACAATAGCAGTAGTGACAATAGCAGCAACAGGCAGCACTGCAGGTTGGCAGTATGAACATCAGAATGCAACACAAGGGGCAGGTCTAGAGCTTTTTTTGGACTGAGGTGCAGAGAGGACAACCAGTGATCAGCTGGTGATGTATGCCTGTTTGACCTCTTTGCCT
>JAABUI010002429.1_pt1 | contig 10333 bp, 7 predicted proteins | sample 5559111 | NCBI WGS metagenome assembly JAABUI01 (sample SAMN10711870, study PRJNA513365) | rock metagenome | isolation source: Antarctica rocks | place: Antarctica: Victoria Land, Buttleship Promontory
ATACCGCGAACAGCAGGATCGTGGCGTTCTTCAGGCTCTTGCCGGTCCGCTCGGACAGCTCCGGCAGGCTCGCGCGGACCGCCCCCGCCAGCGCGACATACAGATAGAGGTAGAACACGGTGCTGATCGCCCCCCAGATCAGCAGGGCCGCGGTGTTGGGGCTGGCGCCCTCGTTGAGCTCGTTGCCAATGAAGCCGGTGACGATCATTAGGAACGCGGCGGACATGGTGGTGAAGCGCAGGCTGCGGGCTTTGTCACCGGCGAGCGCGCAGACCGCGAGGAGCTCGGCGGTGAGCAGCGGAACGGTGATGGTCCAGTCGGTGTAGCGGAACCCGTTGGAGAAGTAGTGCGCGGGGTTCGGCACCCAGCTCTCGCCCCGGAGCTTGAAGCCGACGATCCAGAAGGCAATGAGTGCCAAGTAGCCCAGGGTCGCCACCCCGGAGATCAGGGCACTCGCGTGCGCGGCACCGCGGTACTTCTTGCTCACCTCGGTGCGGGTGACCAGCGCGTAGATCATCGAGGCGAACAGGCCCATCCCGACCGCGACGAGCGCGTACAGGACCAGGTCGTACTGGAACGTGCTGTAAGTCTGGCTGCCGGTCAGGCCGCGGGCCAGCACGATCGGTTCTGTCTGCATTCTCGGCTCAGCTCCTTCGGGCGCGCCCGGTCTGTCCGGGCTCTGCCCTGGGAGTGTGCTGCCTCTCTAGCCATAGCAAACGTCCCAAAAGGCAGAAGTGGAGCTTGGCGGACCCGGGGAGCCACCGTTCAGCTGTGCAGGCCCGCCGGTGGCCCGTCACCCGTGACGCGGCTCACCGCCCGCAGGCCGCTCAGGAGCGCATCTCGTTCTTCCGGCTCCAGCATCGCCAACAGCTCAGCGAAGATGCGCTGCCGGGCGGTGTCGTGGCGACGCACCAGGCGCCGTCCGCTGGCCGTCAGCTGCAGGAGCACCTCACGCCGGCTGTGCGCCGGCACGGTCCGCTCGACGTGGCCGGCGGCGGCGAGCCGGTCGACCAGGCGGCTCGCCGACGACGTTGCCGCCCCCAGCTGGTCGGCAAACACCGACAGGTTCACCGGCCCGCACTGCGCCAGCAGCATCAGTGCCCGCAGCTGCGTGGTGCTGACCTGATCCAGCGTGGTCATTGCGCGCAGGCTCAGCCCCAGCAGACCGCGCGAGGCGGACGCCACCTCATCGACCAGCACTGGGTCCACCCGTTCAGAAGGTTCCCCCTCCTGCCGCTGCGCCGCGGTTGTCCTAGCCATGACAACAGTCTGCTCGACCTGGTCCCGCCATCGGGACCCACCCCCCCTCGGCTGCGGTGCTGCTCAAGCGAGCCTCGCCGCTCACCGGGGACCCGCACCGGCCGGGGCGCATGACGCGGCAGCGGTCGGTAGACGTCCCAAGATCGACAGCACCCGAGCGTTCAGGCCGCCGTAGATCGTGGCGACGTACGGCATCCAGCCTCGCCCTGCATGTGTCCTGAGGTCAGTTACCAGCTCGTCGATCGTAGCCACGTGAGGCTCGCAGAGCCACGACAGTTGCTCGTCTCGGTACGCAGGGTTGCTCATGCGGCGGTAGCACTGAGGCGATGATGCCCACATGGCCAGCCACTCGCGTTCGGCCTGGTACCGACCCACGACAGAGGCATCCACGGTACTGAGGCTGCTGGCCGATGATGGGCCGGTGACGGCCGCACCACCTGCCGCAGGGAGCCCGGCGCACCGTGGCGCACTCGCAGCGCCCCTCTTGGAAGTCGTCGAGGTCGATGGGCAGCAACGCGGCGGTGGCCTCGCGGCGCACCGGTCGCGTCAGCCACGCCTGGAAGACGCGCGGGTTCTGCAGGCCGGTCAGCACATCGGTCGAGGCGTCCCAGACCAGGCGCCGGTGGTCGGCCTGCAGCCGCTCGAGGACGATGACGCCTCATGGACGAACGCGGCCGGGTCCCGTTCACGACGGTCATGGAGCTGCTCGGATATGCCCCGCAGGGCGTTACCTCGGCGACGTACACGCATAGGGTCAACGGGTGGGATCGACAGGTTCGGGGCGCGCTGAGCGCGGCGTGGTCGGCGGACTCGGAGGATTCTACGGACTCTGTACGGACTGCCGAGGGCTCTTAGCCCTCTGACCTGGGAGAACAGTCGTCTTGGACAAGCAGCAGGAGTTCGTCCTTCGTACGTTGGAGGAGCGCGACATCCGCTTCATCCGGCTGTGGTTCACCGACGTGCTCGGGACGCTGAAGTCGGTGGCAATCGCCCCCGCGGAGCTCGAGGGGGCCTTCGCCGAAGGCATCGGCTTCGACGGCTCGGCGATCGAGGGGTTCGCTCGCGTGCACGAGAGCGACATGCTGGCCAAGCCGGACCCGGCGACCTTCCAGGTCCTGCCGTGGCGGGGCGAGGCGCCCGGGACGGCGCGGATGTTCTGTGACATCACGATGCCCGACGGCGCCCCGAGCTGGGCCGATCCGCGGCACGTGCTGCGGCGCGCCCTGGGCAAGGCCTCCGATGCCGGTTTCACCTTCTACACCCACCCCGAGATCGAGTTCTTCCTGCTCAAGTCGCTGCCGCCGCGCGGCAGCGTCCCCGAGCCGGTGGATGACGGCGGCTACTTCGACCTCACGCCGCACGACGTCACCCACGACTTCCGCCGGACCGTGATCACGATGCTGGAGCGGCTCGGGATCTCGGTGGAGTTCAGCCACCACGAGGTCGCGCCCGGGCAGCAGGAGATCGACCTGCGCTACGCCGACGCGCTGTCGACGGCAGACAACATCCTGACCACCCGGCACGTCATCAAGGAGGTCGCTCTCTCCCAGGGCGTGTACGCCACCTTCATGCCCAAGCCGTTCAGCCGCGAGCCGGGCAGCGGGATGCACACGCACCTGTCGCTGTTCGAGGGCGACCGCAACGCCTTCCACGACGGCAACGACCCGCTGCATCTGTCCTCGGTCGCCAAGCACTTCATCGCCGGCCTGCTGCGGCACGCCGCCGAGATCACCGCTGTCACCAACCAGTGGGTCAACTCCTACAAGCGGCTGGTCTCGGGGGGTGAGGCGCCGCCGTACGTCTGCTGGGGGTCGAACAACCGCAGCGCCTTGGTGCGCGTGCCGATGTACAAGCCGACGAAGGGCAACTCGACCCGGATCGAGGTGCGCAGCCCGGACAGCGCGACCAACCCCTACCTGTGCTTCGCCCTGTTGCTCGCGGCCGGCCTCAAGGGCGTCGAGGAGCAGTACCCGCTGCCGCCGGGCGCTGAGGACGACGTCTGGACCCTGTCCGACGGGGAGCGCCGGGCGCTCGGGATGAACCCCCTTCCGGGCTCGCTCGCCGAGGCGATCGAGGTCATGGAGCGCAGCGAGCTGGTCGCCGAGACCCTCGGCGAGCACGTCTTCGACTTCTTCCTGCGCAACAAACGCGAGGAGTGGCAGGCCTACCGCCAGGAGGTCACCCCCTTCGAGCTCGGCCGCTACCTCCCGGTCCTGTGACCGCGCTCGTGCTCACCCACGCCGCCGGCGAGGGGCCCGGCTGGCTGGCCGACTGGCTGCCCGCTGCGGGTCTGGACCTTGAGGTCCTCGAACCCTGGAACGGTGACGAGCTGCCCGAGCGCGCCGAGGGCCACGAGGCGCTGGTGGTGATGGGGGGACCGCAGCAGGCCTACGACGACCGGTCGGCCCCCTGGCTGCGGCAGACCAAGGACCTGCTGCGCCGGGCCGTCGGGGACGAGTTACCCGTGCTGGCAGTCTGCCTGGGTGCGCAGCTGCTGGCCGAGGCGATGGGCGGTCGCACGGCACCGGGGGAGGAGGGGCCCGAGCTCGGGGCGCGGCTGGTGGCCAAGCGCGATTCGGCCTCGACGGACCCGCTGTTCTACGACCTGCCGTTCACCCCGCCCGTCGTGCAGTGGCACTGGGACGCCGTGGTCGACCTGCCGCCAGGCGCGCTGTTGCTGGCCAGCAGCGCCCGCTACGCCCACCAGGCCTTCCGGATCGGTCGGAGCGCCTGGGGGCTCCAGTTCCACATCGAGACGCCCCCGCAGATGGTGCACGACTGGGTCGGTACGGACGCGGACGCTCTTGTCGACGCCGGTCTCGACCCGGCCGCTGTCCTGACCGGCTCACTGTCCGCGCTCGACGAGGTGGCCGAGGTCTGGCGGCCCGTGATGGGGCACTTCGCCCGACTCGCCCTCGCTCGCCGCGGCTCGGACTGACCGACCCGACCACTGCGGAACGCGCCGCGCGCGCGGGCGTGGCACGCTGCGGTCATGACCACAGAGATCACAGCGCTGGACGACGGCAGTTACATGGTTCACGGCGAGGTGGTCGTGAAGGACGCGGCAGGCAACGCCTACCCGCTGGCCCAGGGCGAGGACGTCTTCCTCTGCCGATGCGGGCAGTCGTCGACCAAGCCGCTGTGCGACGGCTCCCACAAGCGGACCGGCTTCGCCGCCGTCGAGCGGGCCACCGTTGCCGGGGACGCGCCCGCTCCTGAGGCCTGACCCGCGCCTCGGGAGAACCTCGAGGTCTCGTCGACGGTCGGTCGGTCAGGCGAGTGCTCCCTCCGTCGGTCCGGGTCTTATCTCGGCGCGGGGCACGCTCGCTGCAAGGGCAGGCTAGCCGCTCGCGGGCAGCCGTCGCTCCGCTCATCGGCAGCGGCGTCGCCCTCGGGGTGCTGCGCCGGCAAGACTCGCGACGGCGCGCCTGATCATCAGCGGCGCGGTCCGTCGGTGGCCCGGTGCGCTCGCTGCCGCAGGCGAACCACGAACAGCACAAGTAACAGGCCGGGCCCGGTCAGGGGCAGGGCCAGGTCCAGACCGGTGCGGGGCAGCGTCGCGCTGCTGACCTGGGGGCCGCCGGAGCCGAGGGCAGCGCCCGAACCGGCGCCCGACGACGTGCTCGGCTGGCCGGTGGCGCCGGTGGCGCCGGTGGTGCCGGGGGTGCGGGACGGGGGCCGGACGGTGCGGACCGCGTAGCTGAACGAGGGCGCAGCATCGATCTGGTTGGCCGCCAGCGTGTCCTCGGCGCCGAACTGGCCGGAGCCCGTCGGCTCGGTCACCGCGATAGGACCGTCGGGCAGCGTGGAGGCCGCGGTGAAGCCGGTGACGCTGAACAGCTTGTCACCGGCTCCCGGGCTGCCTACAGCCGTCACGGGCACGGTCCACGTGATCGTCCCCCCGGTGATCTTGCCCGGGACCTTGTTGTCGGTGGGGTAGGCGTAGTACTTGGTGCGGGTGGTGTCGACAGACGCGGTCTTGCCGACGTAGTACTCCGGTGTGCCGTCCTGACCGGCCTGCATGCCGACGTAGTAGATCTGGCCGTCCTTCCCTGAGGTGCCGTAGCGGCCGGCCCAGCGCACCCGCCAGTTCGCGAACAGGCCACCGGGGCCTGGGCTCGGCGCAAGGTCGGACGCCAGCTTCGGGTCAGCCGTCTTGAGGGTGATGCTCAGATGACCGGTGTCCGCCTGCGTGATCGACACGCCCGCGATGTCGAGCGCCTTCGAGGAGTCGGTGTTCGTGCCGGCCAGGGCCAGATAGGCGTCGGGAAAGCCCTTGTCCACGGGGTCGGTGACGGCGCCGACTGCCGCCGTGCCGTTGCCGACGCTGCCCTTGCTCGCGTACAGCGAAGGCCCGGAGATCTGGTGGGCGCTCATGGTCGGCCCCGAGGCCTCCGGGGGGTCCTCGCCGGATCCCTGCGTGATGTCGTTGTTGCGGTTGCCGGAGGTGTCGTCGACGTAGGACAGGACCGCCTCGCCGTTCGTGCCGGTCTTGACCTGCAGGTAGTCGCCGAGGCTGCGATCGGCTGCACCGCCCAGTCCGCCGGTGGAGATGTCGCCGTACTTCACGACGTGGTCGCTGACCTTCGTCACCGAGAACGTCGGGAGGCCTCGAGCGCGTTCAGGCTCTGGGACATCTGGACGTCCCACGTGCCGTTGTCGAGCGGGTCGGGTCCGGGTATGCCGTGGTTGCTGGCCTGCGGGGCGCTGTACCAGGCCACGTCCACGCGACCGGGGTCCCCGGCGGTGATCCACGGGAAGATGACGGTCGGCTGGGCCGGCGGGTTGAGCTGATGGGGCGTTGACCAGGTCAGGCCGCCGTTCGTGGAGCTCGCCATCATGATCTGCCCCGTGCTGATGTAGGCGCCCTTGGTATCGAGCTTGTACTGCGCCCACGTGACGTAGACGTTGCCGGCCGTGTCAATGGCGCCGACGTCGAAGGACTTCGCGACGTAGCCGGCGGGGAGGGTGGCGACCGTGTGGTCCGACCAGTTGGTGTTGACCAGCCCCGAGTCGCCGGTCGCAACCTTGGTCGGATTGGCGCAGGCGGCCGCGGTCTTGGCCGCCGTCGTCGACATACCGGCTTTGGCGCCGCGGCAGGTCGAGAACAGCACCTTGTGGGAGTCGGAGCTCCCGCGGACCTCGTCGACCGCGTGGTAGCGCGGGCTGGTCGGGTTGTCGTCCACGAAGGCGTTGCCGACGATGTCGTCCTCGGCGCTGATGACCGCTGCCGGGGCCTTGCACACAGTCGCCCCTGCGTCGAGGCACCCGCCGTAGTGCACGCCGTCGGTGGTCGCGTTGACGACGGGCGAGTTGCCGGAAGTGTTGCTGCTCGAGGTGTTCTGGGCCACGTCGTCGTAGAACAGGTACCCCCGGCCGTCCGCCGCCCCACTGCCTATCGCGGACGTGCCGCCGTTGTCGTCGACGGCGATCCACTGCCGGTCCACCCCGGCCCCGGTCACACCCGCACAACTGGTGTTGAAGGTGTCGCCGCCATCCGTGCTCGAGCTGGTGGAGAAGTTCGTGAGTCCCTGCAGGTCCGCGAACAGCAGTTGGCCGTCCTTGCGGCTGACCTGCAGCTCGGAGTCACCACCGCCGAAGCATGTGAAGGGCTTACCCCCGACCGAGCCCGCGGCGGGGTGGAAGGACGCACCGTTGTCGTCGGACCGGTCCAGGTAGGAGATGGTCGTGCTGAAGCCGTTGGGCCAGGACGAGTAGAGGCGGCCCCGGCTGGCCGTGTGAGAGCTGTCGACCACGACGTCGGGTTCGAACCCCGGGGAGAACTCGTTGACGACGGTCGGACTGGCGAAGCCGACCGCCGAGCCGCCGGTCGATGCGGCAGCACCTGGCCCGACGCTGGCCAGACCGACCGAGGCCATGCCCAGGCTCAAGGTTGAGGCGAGCAGGAACGAACGACGACGACTCACAGGTCCTCCGGGTGCAACGCACGGTTGTACGGCACTGTTCGACCTGACAGTCCGGTCTCCTGCCGCCGGACCGTGACGAGTTGCCGGCCGCCCGGCTCGTCACCCCGCGATGCCAGGCCCGTGGTGGCGTTCGAGTGCGCGGGCCGCCCCGGTAACCTCGGCCCCCCTTCGGAGGAGCCACGTGCCGACCCGCCAGCCGCCCCACGCCCTGTCGCGGTGCTTCGCCCTGGACCTGTAGGTGCAGCACCCCCGGGGTGGCACCGGTTCCGGCCGGCTCGCCCGGCTCGGCTTCACCGACGTGGCCGCCGCGGCCGCGAACCTCCAGCAGTGCCGGCTCTGGGACGGCCAGGGGCCGGCCGACGAGGGCGCCATGGTCGTCCTCGCGGCCCTGTCGGACGCAGCCGAGCCCGACATGGCCGCGGCCGCGCTCGCCAGACTGGTCGCGGCCGCACGACACCCGCGGGAGCTGCTCGACGGGCTGCGCGAGCACGACGGGCTGCGCCGTCGGCTGCTCGGGGTGCTGGGAACCAGCATCGCGCTCGGCGACCACCTGGTGGCGCTCCCCGAGGACTGGTACGTGCTGTCCGACGACGGGCTCACCACGGTGCGCCCGAGCCTGCTGGGGTTCCAGAGCCAGCTCCTGGAGGCCGTCGGTGCCGTGGACGGCACCGCGAGCGGTACGGGGCCGGACGTGCTGCGCGCGCTGCAGTCGGCGTACCGCCGCTGCCTGCTCGGCCTCGCCTCGCGGGACCTGTCCGGCGCGCTGGCCCTCGAGGACGTCGCGGGGGAGCTGGCCGACTTGGCCGGGGCGACCCTGACCGCCGGCCTGGCCGTCGCCCGGGCCGAGCTGGTGGCCGGAGCCGAGCCCTGCCGGCTCGCGGTCATCGGCATGGGCAAGTGCGGCGGCCGCGAGCTGAACTACGTCAGCGACGTGGACGTCGTCTTCGTCGCCGCAGGGCTCGACGGCGGCGACGAGGCCGCAGCCCTGCGCAGCGCCACCCAGCTAGCCGGCGCCATGATGCGGGTCTGCGCCGAGGTGGCCTGGCCGGTGGACGCGGCCCTGCGCCCGGAGGGCAAGGCCGGCCCGCTGGTACGCACCCTCGCTAGCCACGAGGCCTACTACCGGCGCTGGGCCAAGACGTGGGAGTTCCAGGCGCTGGTCAAGGCGCGGCCCGTCGCCGGTGACCTCGACCTGGGGCGGCAGTACGTCGACAGCATCACCCCTCTCGTCTGGGCGGCTGGCGGCCGCCCGAGCTTCGTCGGGGACGTGCAGGCCATGCGCCGGCGGGTCGAGTCGACCCTGCCCGGCGATACCTCCAGCCGGGAGGTCAAGCTCGGCCCGGGTGGCCTGCGTGACGTCGAGTTCGCCGTGCAGCTGCTGCAGCTCGTGCACGGGCGCAGCGACGACACGGTCCGCAGCGGCACCACGCTGCTGGCCCTCGACCAGCTCGCAGCCGGCGGCTACGTCGGCCGTGAGGACGCCCGGCACCTGTCGGAGGCCTACCGCTGGCTGCGGACCGTCGAGCACCGCCTGCAGCTGCACCGACTCCGGCGTACGCACCTGCTGCCCGCAGCGGACGACGACGTGGGGACGACCCGGCTGGCCCGTGCCTGCGGCTACCGCATCGAGGCGGTGCAGACCTTCCGGCGCGAGCGGGCCGGCTACGTCCGCGAGGTGCGGCGACTGCACGAGAAGCTGTTCTACCGACCGCTGTTGGCTGCGGTCGCCCGGCTGCCCGCCGACGAGGCACGGCTGACGCCGAAGGCGGCCAGGGCGCGCCTGGAGGCCCTGGGTTTCGCCGAGCCGGCGACCGCGCTGCGGCACCTGGAGGCCCTCACCGAGGGCGTGTCGCGACGGGCCGCGATCCAGCAGACGCTCCTGCCGGCGATGCTCAGCTGGTTCGCCGACGCGGCCGACCCGGACGCCGGGCTGCTGTCCTACCGCCAGGTCTCCGACGCACTGGGGACCACGCCTTGGTACCTGCGGCTGCTGCGCGACGAGGGTACGGCGGCCGAGCGACTGGCCCGGCTGCTCGCGTCCTCTCGGTACGTCGCGGACCTGCTCGGCCGGGCTCCCGAAGCCGTCCAGATGCTCGCCGGCGACCGACCGCCGCGGACACTGGCAGAGCTCGAGCCGGCCTTCCTCGCGGTCGCACGGAGGCGGGAGGACTGGGAGACCTCCGTCGCGGTCGTCCGGGGACTGCGGCGGCAGGAGCTGCTGCGGACGGCCTGCGCGGACCTGCTCAACGAGATCGACACGGCAGCCGTCGGCCACGCCCTGTCCGACATCGCCGCCGCAACCGTCGCCGCCGCGCTCGAGGTCGCGACGCGCAAGGTCGAGTCCGAGCACCGGGGCGAGCTGCCCGTACGCCTTGCTGTCGTCGCCATGGGCCGGCTCGGCGGGCAGGAGCAGGGCTACGGCTCCGACGCGGACGTGCTGTTCGTGCACGAGCCCCGGCCAGGGGCTGCTGAGGCCGAGGCCGCCGCCCTTGCTCGGGCTGTCGCCCACGAGCTGCGCCGGTTGCTGGCCCTGCCGGCACCGGACCCGCCGCTGCTGGTCGACGCCGACCTGCGCCCGGAGGGTCGGCAGGGGCCGCTGACCCGCAGCCTGTCGTCGTACGCCGTCTACTACGGGCGGTGGTCGCAGGTCTGGGAGTCGCAGGCGCTGCTGCGCGCGGCGCCGCTGGCCGGCGACCCCGGGATCACCCAGCGCTTCCTCGCCGACATCGCCTCGGTCCGCTACCCGGTTGCGGGGCTGAGTGAGCAGCAGGTGACCGAGATCCGTCGGATCAAGGCCCGGGTGGAGACAGAACGGATCCCGAAGGGCGTCGACCGGTCACTCGCCCTGAAGCTGGGCCAGGGTGGCCTGGCCGACGTGGAGTGGACGGTGCAGCTGCTGCAGCTGCGGCACGCCCACCGCGTGCCCGCGCTGCAGACGCCGTCGACACTTCCCGCGCTGCAGGCGGCGGTGGCAGCCGGGCTGCTGGACGCCGCCGACGGCGAGGTGCTGTCGAGCGCGTGGACCCTCACCGTCAGGGTGCGCAACGCCCTGGTGCTGGTCCGCGGACGACCGGCCGTCGCGCTTGCCTCCAGCGGACCGGAGCTCGCCGGGGTGTCCAGGGCGCTCGGCTACCCTGCCGGTGCCC
>JAABUI010002433.1_pt1 | contig 10322 bp, 10 predicted proteins | sample 5559111 | NCBI WGS metagenome assembly JAABUI01 (sample SAMN10711870, study PRJNA513365) | rock metagenome | isolation source: Antarctica rocks | place: Antarctica: Victoria Land, Buttleship Promontory
CAGACAGCTGCCTGCAGTTGCAAGCCCAGTTGGAGGCACTGCAAGCACCTTCTGACAAAATAAAAGCTGCAGAGGCAGCTGTGGGCGCTGCAGAGGCAGCTGCAGGTGCATGTGCTGCTGAGGAGGCGAAGAGGAGGCATGAGCTGGTGCGCACACATGCTGCCGAGCTGGCTGACCTGCAGCAGAGGCTTCAAGCTGCACAGGTATGACCTTGACAGTCCTGCACAACTTCATGTTGGCTGGTGCACATACATTTCCAGTAGGATCAGGACAAGCAGCTGTGTGTTTTCCACAGCAGGAGTCACACATTGCACTGAGTCTCATCCTTTGAGAGTACAAGGACTCTTGCAACCCAGCTGTTTGCTAGCCTTTAGCTATTCAACACTAAATTGCCAATTGCCTGTGCTTACAGACTTTACACACTTGTCTACCTGAGGGATCAGGTACGTACACCAACCCAAGCATGTGCTTGTAAGCATGCAGCTTTGTGCTTGTAAGTGGGCAGCTTTGTGCTTGTAAGCATGCAGCTTTGTGTCATAACACATACCACTTTTTGATGCTGCAGGAGGATGCAGAGGACAGAGAGGTGGTGGCGGCCAAGCTGGCATCAGCAAAGGCATGGCTTGCAGACCTGAGGAAGCAGCAGAGACAGCTGGATGCTGACAAGAAACATCTTGATGCTGAAAAGGAAGAGCTTGACGCTGAAAAGGAACAGCTTGAAGCAGAGGAGGATCGTTGTTGTTCGCAACTCACTCCTTGCAAAAGGTTTGTGACGTGCGCATGCTTGTTTTGACCAGCATACTTTCATGATGGCACTCTTGAATGTATAATGGCAAGCATGCCTTGTGGTATGTCAATTGAACTGAACTGCTGTCATGACTGATGCAACTCATCTGGTCACGTCTAATTGATCAATGCGTGTTGCAACTGACTTCTTTCGCCAGTGTATGAGTCAGTGGCAGGGCTTGCAGCAGACCCTGAGTCATGATGTTATTGTGCAGCTGAAAGAGATGTGAGAAAGTGCCGAGAGGAGATGCAAGCTGCAACCAAAAGACAGCTGGCTGATCCGGCTGACCTAGCAGCAGACTTGCAGCGTGGCTTCAAGCTGGAGCCAGGTGTTCAAGATGAAGCGCAGATGCTTGCCAATAAATATGCAGGCAGCTCAGAATTTGCAGAACTTGAAGAAGTGCTTGTAGCACAGTCCAAGAAAAGACACAGGTCATCATAGACAAATTTTGCTTGCATTGTACTATATGCAATAACTGGCAATGCAAAAGCACGATTCAGGCACTAACAGAGCCTTGTATGCATAGTAAAAGGTGCTTGTCCACTGTTCAGCATATGATTTCTAGGGTGACTACAGCTTGTGTATATCTACAGCTTGAGTCATAAATTTATTTCTGGACTGTTGCATGGCTGGAGATTGCAATGTACATGGTAACTTCCATTTGTGGCAGCATCCTGAGTCAGCATGCCCTAGGACATTGCACAATCAAATTTGAAAGCAACAGCTTCACAATTCTGCTGTCAGCGGGGTATAGCAGCTTTGAACCTTTCCACGTAGTCAAAGACGCAGTCAGCAGTCTGCCGTCAAAGTCAGAAGGCACCAAACTCTGGTAAAATCTTCTGAGCTGGCAAGTCCGCTGCACTACTGTGCATGTGCAACAGGTTGCACAGCTGTGCAGAAAACAGAGGTTCGCTGACTGAACAGACTCTCCCTCTGTCAGAAGAAAGCCTGTTCAGGCAGCAAGCTTTTGCGTCTTTCTGTGGAATCGCTCTTGCTGCTTGGCTGTTGCTTTGCTGAAGGAAGTGGATACTACAGGTGCCAGATGTCTTGTTCTGCCACGAACGTTGACCAAGAAAAGCCATTCTTTCCTATGCCTTCTGCGTGCCGCACAGCTGCCAAGTTAAGGCTGTGTCTCCAGCCCTGTTTTGCTGGTACAGTGCTGTTGTCTTCACTGATCAGCCACGAGAGCTACAGCGGCGGTGAGCCCGCGCACAGAAAGGTGTACCGACTGTCTTGCTGCGCCTGTTCGCACCGGGCCATCGCAACAGCGGTCCGCTCACACTGCTGTCGCAAACCTGGATACCTCAAGCCTCGGACCTAAACTTTTGAATCAAGCTGTAGCGTTGGTAATCGCTCAGGTGCCGCACCGTGAATACGCAAGCTGTTGCGCTGCTGCTGTCACCAGTATCTGCTAGGATGCAGTGTGCACACCTGGCCTGGATTTCAGCGCTTGTACAAGCCGTATTTTGCTTGCACAAGCAGCAGCAAGATCTGCAGCATGTGTGTGTGATCAGTGGCTCAACAGGCTACCAGTGCACTTGATCCTTGAGTGCTGCTGTCAGCTGCATATCAAGTTTCTGGTTTCATGGAGCATCACATCTTGTCAGAATATCCATTCTCAACCCAGAAGCATTGCCAGAACTGCAGCTTGCTGTTGGAGAATACTCGGATTGGCTGCAGTCAAGTCTGTGTCAGCAAGTGAGTAGCAGGATATCAGTAGCTTTAGCTTGGTAATGGCATTCCTGGTTTGATCAGGCATCACAGGGCATGTGCTGCCTTATAGGGCCATGCCTCATTGGCAGCATAGCTTCACAGGGCAAGCATTGAGGTCGATGCAGGACCCAACCTTGAGCAGCCTCTCGGCGCCTCGAACAGCATATTTGTTACCAGAACAGCAGGCTGCTGTAGCCTGAAACCAAGCATTGAATCCTTGTCAGCATCCTAGCAGCACCTTCTCAGAGTTACACTGTGCTAGCACAGCCTTGGAAAGCAGAAACGAGACTAAATGAGGGCCTTGATGCGGCCTCAAAGTCACTACATAACACCGCCTGCTACTAGGCCAGATTGCAATTCAGCTGGACTTGTGATGTCAAACAGAGCCTCCTGGGCTGCATCTGAGTATTGGCAGCATTTCTGCAAGTGTAACACAAGATGCAACTTCTCTGAGCTATGTTTGTGGCAGTAGGCCAGCATATGCTGGCCTACTGCCCACAACATGCCCTGCTGTCACAAATTGGCATATAGCTCAGAATGTAGCAATTTACTGAAATGAGTAGTGATCATACAGAAACATCATTGAGCTGAAACGCTTCTGTAATTCCATCATTGAGGTCAGGCAGTGTCCAGACAACATGCAGCACAGGTATGAATCAAGTCTGTGTCACTTCCTCATAGTGTGTGGTGCCATGCCCATTGACGGTAATTTTGTCAATCTGCCAAAACCTTTTTCAAAGCAGGCCTGCTGTGTGCAACAGTGGTGCATGTGCTGTCTACTCTTCATGTGAGATGATGTCCCAAGCACTTGGCTGCCAGCCATTGCATATCAAGGCTTATGTGCCACTAGTTCTGAAACATTCCTGATTCCTTCAGTGGGGCCCATAAGTCCCAATCGGGACATTTGCATTGCTAGAGATGGCATGGTGGTAAGTTTCCATTCATGACCATGAGAACCCTGTAACTCAGCATGGCCTTGCATCTTACATGACCAAGTTTGAACGCCGAAGCTTTAGATTTCGTTCAAAAACTGGAGTAGCCTTTGCTCAGCAAGAAAGCTGCTGGCGCATTCAACGTCAAGGGGCAAGGGGAGGGCCAAGTTCTGGCAACTTCTTTTGGAGCTGGTAAGTAAACGCTCACGTTCCAACCTATCAGCGTGCTGCTTGTCAGCAGCAATGTCGTTAACATAAACCTCATCCATAACAAGGTAATGCTCAACAGGCAGGAACCTAGCCACATCGCTGCGCATCCAGCTAGGATGACTGGTCTTTTGTCGTCTTTACCACTGTGGGATGTTGATGGTCTGCCCAATGTAACACTTGCCATTAGCCATGTTCTTCAGACAGTACAAAAATATACAATGCAGCAGTGGGGAATGCATCACCGAAACACAACATGCTACAGCAATGCTGCCTGCAGGCAACAGCCGCAACAAACACATTGCCATGACCATCATACTTTGATGCATAGCAATATTGACAACCTGAAATACTATAACTTGCATGGAGTACAAGCCAGACCAGCAGCAATGGCTACCAATGCACTTTGGCATTGGAGCCTGCCTCATTGTTTCAGGACTGCTGTGCTTTTATGAACGCAAAGTAGTTATACTTACATGACCAGTCATCCGTAGTCTGCGCCCTGACCTGTGCAGTGTGCGGTGAATACCCAACAAGCACGCAAATTGTTTAGACGGGCACTATACAAGGCGCATAACGCACATAGGGCCCATGAAAGCGAGACCAACAACTAAAGTCAGGCATATGAACAGGCTCCCGTCTGTCGGACGCGAGGGGCGTCAGTTGTGATAAGGCCAATTATGATGCCCCTTGTTCACGTCAAATGTGCTAACTTCACTGCGAAGGCGATCACAACTGTGTGTCTAACATGATGCATCCTTATTTTGAAGTGGCCTTCTTAGACGCTTTGAGAGCGTCCCCTTTCTGCGAGACGGTCCCAAGAAGGAGCGTCCTGCAAGCGTCTCCAAGACAAGGCTTCTCGTGAGCGTCTCCAAGACACGGCTTCTCGAGAAGCTACGTCTGAGCCGCGCCGGTTGAAACGCTCACTGCAGGCATCAGTAATTTAAGCTGTCACGTGCACACCTATGACTGACATTGCTGTACTTCTTGTCCCACATGAGGTCCTGTAAACTCTGCTGGCTGGTGCTACCTTCTAACAGTACTACTAGCAGTTCCAGTGTTTCAACAGCGGCAGACAGTCTGACCCTCTGCTGTAACAACAAACACACACCAAAACTAGCCAATACCAAAGTCTGACCTGCCAGATGCTTGGTAACTAGCCTGAAGCATGCTGCTGTGGCTGTGGCTGTGTACATTGCATGCTGAACTCCATCTTTCTCTGTGCTTGTAGTAGCTGAGATTGTGCTGCATCAAATTGCTTGACTATCAATGGTCTCAATCCCAAACTTGGGCTCATTCTCTGGCTGCCGAAAGATCTGGTTATACTCTGCAGAGACACTGCTGCAGGTGGCCTCGTTCTCTGCATGGATGTGGTTAGGTTGCACGCCAGATTTGGCCACATCATAACTCAATAGCTTGAGAACCTGCAGCAGTGCAAAAGACGACTGTCAATTTTGCATGTCAGGTCTGGCAATATCTCATTTAGCTATGCAGCATGAATGCCAGCGGCTGCAGCACCCGGTCGCATCTCTTATTTACATGCTTTTGTCTTGCCAAGTAGCATAAGGACAGGCAGCACATGCCCTCAGCTGACGTCATAGCAGGCTATGCATGTTGCTGGCTACAATGCAGTGACAGCTGTCTATGAAGAAGAACTGTGGGTTAGCCCTGAAGCAGGCTCCTAAGGACAAAGCACTGACCTCCAAAGTCACAAATGCCAGCTTGTTATGGGAGACGGATGTGTCCTCTACCCTCAGGTGTCCTTTGATCTTCTTGAACCACCTGTAGTAGGCAATGAGGCAAGACTTGGAAAGCCTTGGTATTGCAGTAGCCTCCCCCTTCATCTCTGTATTTGTGACCTATAGCATGACATGCACAGTCTTAGATAGCACAAGGCATGATACAACAAGCAATCAGGACCAGCTGCAGCCAATCATGCTGTGAAGGTGCAGTGAATGTAACACAGCTGTCAAGAGATGCACAGGGACCTGCACCACCGCAAAATGCTTTTCAGTTGTCTTCCCCCTGAGCAGTCTCAACTGCAGTGCTGGTGGCAGTAGCAGTGGCATAGCAGGCACACCGCATTTGGGACTTTGGTATCTGGTTGACACTGGGGGTATGTCACAAATGCATGATGCAACATGAGTACATGCTGACACAGCAAGCTCAGACACACACATCAAAATAAGCTGTCGTCGTGGTCTCCTTGACATGACTTAGCACAAGCAGGTCAAATCACATCATAAGCATGTGAGATCCTGTATGCCAGAGTTTCTATAGCGTGAATGGTCAAGCAAGCACGCTACATGTACATTTGCAGGTGAGGGTATGCATGAGCTATGCTTTCCTGTATTTGGACATGAGCATCACACATGCGTGGGCACACCTCTTCAGCATTGCATTGAGGTGGGAGCTGAATGCTGCAGGTGAAGTCTCCCAGGCTCACCTCCACTGTGCTGATCTCCTTGAACCAAACCACCTGCGTGCTCAAACGTGCTGTTGTCATGAATTGTGCAACTTCAATGTGACATACATGGCTTGCACTGCAGCCATACAGGAACTGGTTTGTTTTCTTGCATCAGGTAGGGCATTCATGCAGGTTACGATTCAACACAAAGGCTGCCAGTGACGCAGGGAGAGGGGCAAAGTAATCTGGCGTAAAAGCAAAAGCATGCTTTGCGCAATTTCATGCACAGGAGGAGACGCCTGCGTCAGAGTTGCAAGTGATCAGCTGTCATATAATGCAGTTGCTTCTCAACTGGTTCACTGCAATCAGGCTGCTGGAGCTTAATCATGCAGGCTGATCCACTCAGCAAGCAAGAAACTGCTTTTAATGCCTGCAAAGTTGACAGTGTCAGGAGATGTGTGTGCTCAAAAGTCATGACCTTCCCTGGTGCAGAGTGTTGTCATAGATGCCAACAAGTCACAAAGGTTGACAAGAGCATTTGCTGACCTTGGCCTTGCTGGCAAACACATGCCAGGCCCTCCGTGTCATCACTGCTGTCATGGAGGGACCAGCAATGGCCGTCATGGGAAGAAGAAGGAAGCAGGTCTCCAACCAAGGTCCTGAAAGGTAGTCGACCCAGTGGCAGGTTCAGATCGACCTGCATGACCACACATGGGAGCTTGCAGATGTGAGAATGTAAATGTGAGGTACTGCCTCACATGTTGCATTGCCTCGGTGGCTTGCATGATGTCACACAACTCAAATCGCCACTCAGGCTGTTGCTGAAGCTGTGTTATCACGTGAACAGGCCTTGAGCAGACATATACCTCACCAAGCTTGCATTATGCACAAGGCAACTCTCATGCAACAGCAGCAGAGACCAGAAAAGACTTTCAGTTGTTAGCAGTGTGGTGGTCAGAGCAGGCAAAGCTATGTATCTGCTGGTTAATGTTTGCTATGGCATGTCTTATGACCTGATGACATGGACATTAAAGGTACCTGACGAGACACATGCATCCTCCATGATCCTCTGCATGGCTGCATGCTCAGCCCCGTCTCAATGCTGCTATTGGCATCATGCTGTGACATGAAGGACTGCTGCAGACCGCTGCTTTGAGCCTGACTCTGCTGCACCTGGTGCCACCTGTTGAACATAACAGAGCGAGTGTGCCAGTGACTGTGCACGCTGCAACAGGAGTGAGCTTGCATGAACCCATTTTTGCCGTTTTTCTCTGTTTAACAATGTGTGATTTAAAAGGGGGATTGAGAAAGTAAACTTCTTAGCAATGGCCCCTGCTGGGCTGCATTTGAGGCATCCATTCTGGCAAAGACTCAGGCAAGCTATTATCGTGCACAAAAAATGAGGTGCAAGGGCTTTGCAGTGACCCAAGCCGTCACATGTACTGCTCAATGTGTGTTGACTATGCTGTGACCCAAACCAGTGTGACCTCAACACAAAACCCTGTGCAACGGGGCCAAAGGCATGGTGGTAGTGGGTGGAGTTGGGGCCAGTGTGGACTGAAGTGGGACAATGTATGGCATGTGGCCTGTGCCAAAACATTGTACAAAGTGTCCACTGAGCTTCTGGGTTGTGGGCGTCATGGGCTGCAGGGTCCTCAGTACAGCTCAGGAGCGCAATGGGAGTATGGCAAGAGGATCGAGGGACATTGGAATCATGATGAGACAAGGGGAAAGGCAAACTTGCAATTGCTGTCAGGAAGATGGATGCTGTTCTTACGGAAATGCTAAGACTTGGGGCAGACTTGCACAAGGGGGCAAGGGGAGTGGAGGGAAAGAAAGACTAACAGCACTACTATGGCAACACCAAAGGCTGGTTTCAGCAGAAGCTTCTGTAGTACATGTGTTTTGAAGCCATGCCGAAAGACCTGTGTGCACAGGTTTCCAAGAAACAAACCAGATGCTTCATGACCACGCACAGACATGACAATTCATATATCCTCGACCCAAGATCTAGTCACAGCCATTGTGCATTCTGTGCAAGCCAGATTGCAACTGCGTTTCACAGAAGCAGTGCACCTCCAGCAGCATCAAGGTAACTCTGAGGCATGCTGGCCAACGGCTTGAAGCTGGACGAGGAAGCAAAGCCCACCTGATGTCCACACAAGCGCCTACATAACTTCAGGGGCAGGTATAACTGTAGGGGCAGGTGCGACATCCAGTGCAGAGTAGGCGCCAAAGCAGCTCTTGTCTTCCACAGGATGGTAAGTGTGATGACAGCAACAGCAAGAAAGGATCCTGCAGCCAGTCACATGAAGATAATTTGCAGCACACACAAGCAGCCATATATTGGCACCTGTAACAGCACTGTAGCTGAAGTATAGATGTTGGAGCTGCTGTACAGATGTTGGAGGCTAGTAATCAGCAATGCCAGGAGGTCAAAGCATCAGCGATTAGCTGATGTGAGTCTCGTGCATTAGCCACAATGCACATGCTGCTGCACCTGGCGCCTTTGCTTGATGTTATCTTGACAGCAATTTACACATGAGGGCTCATATGACAGCCATGCCAGTATACGCCCTGCTGCTGTCATGCAGATTTGATCACAATCTTTGCTTTGATCAATAGAGCAGCCAAGCCAGAATGCAGCAGCAGCAGCAGCAGCAGCAGCAGCACTGATTCAACGTGAGGCTGATTGCAGTAGGTCCTGCTTTACCTGTGCAGAAATGAGCCATTCAGGGGTATGAAGGTGCAGGATACTGTGAGGTACATTACAGGGTGAGCCAGCTGTGCCTCTGGCAGCTCCCCTGTTAGGTGACAGCAGCTGTCACTGCTGACACAGACTGAGTCCTTATAATGGGTGTCATCTGCAGCACGGTCAAAGTCTGCATTCAGCTGTCTGATCAGAAGCAAAAAGCTTTTCAGAGATGTGCCACTGTGCATGGCCAAGCTGCAACATGCAAGACGCACCACTGTTTGCTGCATGGGCATCTTGCACCAGGCCAACCATGTTGGTAAATTTGGTATCCACATTGGAATGTTCAGCAGAGGTCCCTTGAGTAATAGCATCTGCATTGGTCTGACCCTGATGTGCAGTCAACTCCCTACATCACATTTGCACAATGTGTGGGAAGTAGTGTGCAAGAGTTCAGATGCAGCAGCAATTCCTCAATTGGTAAGCACAGTTCGTGAGGCATGGCCTAGTGGTAATGTACAGAAGCAAGTTCAACACTAGACAGCTCCAGGGTGAAACATGAAAACAGAGGGGCTCAGATGCTAAGCCAGCCAGCAGCTGCCCAAGCATGAAGACTGTAACATTGCAAAAGTGTTTGCAGATTACAGCTTCATACCAGCTGTCTGCAGAGTCACTGTGATGGTCACATTTGAAGCCCTGCTCCAGGAGAAGCCTGAGCTCTCCATGCAGACTGGAAAGGTCTGAAAGGCTTGAGGCAGGGCCTATGGTCTCTCCTGGAGGCTGAGCACAACTGCTTTCTGCTGCAGCCAAGTCTGCACCTATGAACGTACACCAAGCTGCCATTGGCAAACAGACAGCATGTAGGTTCCTGGCATAGCTGGACGTCAGCACACACGAGACAATACTCTCTGGCTTCTGCAGTGCATGTGATTTATGTTACACCAGGTGGTCTCAGGATTGCATGAGCATCATGTGGGGACAGATGGCTGCTGCTCAGCGATCAAACCTGTATTGGCAGAAGACTGTTGTGGGGTGGGCAATTTTCGGCAGCCTGATCACATGAAAAAGGGACCCTTTTGCAGCGGTAAGTTGCGCGCTATCCCAAACAGTCCACCGAATACCGAGGGAGGATCAGCACCACAAGTATGCAATACATGAGCGTGCTGCGGCTTTCGGCTGCTTGTGCACGCCGTTGACGCTGCATAGCCTGAGAATCTGGAGATGTCAGCAGGTCATTCAGCTGCTCGGCAGTCACAAGCTGACTGCGCAGTTGGCTTTACTGCGCCGTGACTCAAACCTGAGCGAGAACGACATCAAGTCCTTGGCACTTTCTTGTCTATGCTGTCTATGCTATCGGGCGTCGCATTTTGTCTGATTGTCGTTCAGTGTGCATTACAAACAGTGGCGAGCCTGTGTACCATGCATGCCGAATATGGAGATTTCGACAATCAATCAACCAATCAATATATTTAATGTCCTGGGGGGCAACTGGGACCCAACAGACAAGAAGTTCAGTTCAGTGAATTCATACAGACAAGATTTGCTTCCTACATGCAAAGCATTCCCTAAGGAAACCACCATATG
>JAABUI010002437.1_pt1 | contig 10310 bp, 16 predicted proteins | sample 5559111 | NCBI WGS metagenome assembly JAABUI01 (sample SAMN10711870, study PRJNA513365) | rock metagenome | isolation source: Antarctica rocks | place: Antarctica: Victoria Land, Buttleship Promontory
CGAAGGAGCTGGTCAAGCTTTGGAAGGATGTGATTGAGGAGAACAAACGGAAACGGAAGAGGGAGGATGGGGAGGAGGTGAAGAAGGAGGATGGGATGAAGAGGGTCAAGGCGGAAGGTGGGTCTCTGATTCGTGCTGTATAATTCGGGCAGGAGGGGATGGTGTTCCCTTTCTTTCTGTGGAAGCACACAGCACAAAGGCAGCTGATCATGGACAAGCAGGGTCGTCATCTGGCCCCTCACCCATAGCTCCAACCCATGACTCGAAGCCCGACCTGAAAGCCAAACTCGAACCCGAGCCCAAACCTTCAGGCTCCTCTTCCCGAGCCCCTTCACCTACTCCCGTCAAACGCGAACCGCTCTCCACTATCGATTCGTCCCGGACCACACCACGGACCGCCAAGTCAGATGCCGTGGTGGATAGCTTGCGGTGTGATGAAGAAGGCGGGGATCCGGTGCGGGATAAATGCGTGGTCATGATCTATGGTGCTTTGGCAGGGGATAGTACGGCTGGTGCGTGCCACACTCTGTGGGATCTCTTGGTAATCTGCCGAGATATGTTGACAATCATTTGAGTCTGCGCTGAGACGGTGGCTGTAGAGAAGCGGATATTGAGCGAACGGGCCGTGGCCATCGAGAAAGCGGTCCACAAATCCCTCAACTATTCCACTGGGAACGACTACCGAGCAAGTGAGCGACCCTATACCGCCCGTCGTCTGTCCTGACTGACGAATGTGATGCAGAGATCCGCTCGTTATACCTTAACCTGAAAGACAAAGGGAATCCTGCATTGCGGAATGAGATCTCCCTAGGCGTACTGTCGGCTGATAAGCTGGTCGACATGAGCAAGGACGTGAGCTCACGCTACTACCTAGTATTGCTCGGTCGCTGACTAGGATGTTCCGGTACTCAGGAGATGGCGTCAGAAAGTGTTCGAGCTTTGAACGAGAAGATCGCGAGCGACAATCTGTTCAAAGCAAAAGCTGTCGGCGAAACTCAGGCGAGTCATGCTTATTGGCTCCAATTCGTCCTGTCAATACTGATTTTGTGGTTGCGTAGGCCGAGACGGACGCCTTCAAATGCTCCCGGTGTCAGCAGAGAAAGTGTACCTATTATCAGATGCAGACGAGAAGTGCGGACGAGCCCATGACAGTAAGTCTCATTCGCTTCGAGGCGATCATATCGCTGATACATCTTGTGTCCAGACATTTGTGACGTGACTATGTTTTTGTCCTCCGCTGGGATATAGGCTGATATGTTTGCTTACTCCTGGAAAATCGCAGATGTACAGTGAGTGCTTCGGGCAGTCGACCTCGATCTACAAAGCTGACGAGCGGTCAGCATTGCGGCAACAGATGGAAATTCAGCTGAGCGAGCTTCATCCTTTGCATGGCCGTACGTTGTACATGAGCCTGCGTTGCAATGTAGCCATTCTCAGCAGCCTCACGGATTTGTCATGCATTTCGGGAACCGCCCAAGAGCTGTCCGAGCTTTTGATCCCGTTGAACCGGGACCACCTTTGCCAGGCTTACGATCCCGACTATTCCTTTCACTAGTCAAACCATAAGAAGAGCATAAACCCCTCAAACTGTCACTCCGGACCAGTGCCCGCTGTGTCCGACTGCTCACTAAAAATCGCTCCCAGCTCCCTCGTTTGCTTCGCCGACAATTTCACTCCACCCCACCGCCGAAACAACGTCTCCCAACCGCCCCTCGACTCGCACTCATCACTTCCCTTCCCCTTCCCTCCTCCGACCAGGACTCTTCCTCCAAGATGGCTCCGATTTCAAACGGTACGGGCGAGATGTCGGTACGCGAACCGAAACCGCACGGGGCGAAGAGCAAGAAGAGTCACAGTCAGGTGGTAATCATCGGTTCGGGACCTGCCGGGCATACGGCGGCTATCTATCTAGCTAGAGCAAATTTGGCGCCGGTCATGTATGAGGTGAGTGTGTTCAGACTGTGTTGGGTCAAGAGCTGATGGTGTGATAGGGAATGCTGGCGAATGGGTGAGTGAAGAAAAGGGGACTCCGAACAAGCTGACAAAGCTCCGCTTTCCTTTTCCTTATCGCCTCATTCCTTCGTATCTATCCCCTGCCTGATGTAACAGGTTTGCACCTGGTGGACAGCTCACCACTACCACTGAGGTTAGTTGTCCTCCCCAGAGCTCCTTGTGACGATGCTGACACCGCGTCAGGTGGAAAACTTCCCCGGTTTCCCCGATGGCGTCACCGGTCCCGAGATGATGGACAAGTTCCGCGCACAGAGGTGAGCTTCTCCATGCCTGGTCTGACTCTCTTTTACCGTCGTAGCGAGCGGTTCGGGACGAAGATCATCACCGAGACCATCATCCGAGTTGACCTCTCTCAACGACCTTTCAAGTTCTGGACAGAAGGGGAGGAGGATGAGGATGATTTCATGACCGCCGATACGTACGTTCTCCCAACTCACATCTCGCATTCTGGGCTGACGCCATTGATGGCAGGATCATCCTTGCGACTGGTGCCTCCGCGAAGCGCCTCTTCTTGCCCGGCGAGGACACGTACTGGCAATCTGGGATCTCGGCTTGCGCTGTGTGCGACGGAGCTGTTCCAATCTTCCGGAACAAGCCGTTGGCCGTCATTGGCGGTGGGGACAGCGCTGCGGAAGAGGCGACGTGTGAGCCAGGCCAGTCTCCACCATGATGAGGAAGTCACTGACGAGCATGTATGGTCAGATTTGACGAAGTACGGATCGCATGTGTATGTGCTTGTCCGGCGGAGCGAGTTGCGAGCGAGCAAGATCATGGCGAAGCGCTTGACGTCACATCACAAGGTGACGGTCCTGTGGAATGTGAGTCCACCTTGAACTTTGTCGCTCCTGCTGCATATCTTTGGCTGATCCGGGGTCCCGGTAGACGGTGGCGACTGAGTGCAAGGGCGATGGCGATCTGCTACAGTCACTGACAGTCAAGGACATGAAGACGGGCGAGACCCGAGATCTCCCCGTCAACGGTCTTTTCTACGCCATTGGTATGTGCTTTCAGAGGTTTGCGCAAAGTGACGCTCACATCCTTGTGCAGGACATGAGCCTGCAACTCAGCTGGTCAAGTCAGAACTGGAGCTCGATGCGGACGGCTACATCCGAACCGTACCCGGTACAGCCCAGACATCCGTCAAGGGCGTCTTTGCTGCTGGTGATGTCCAGGACAAGCGATATCGACAGGCCATCACCTCCGCCGGATCCGGATGCATGGCTGCGTTGGAGGCGGAGCGGCTCATCAGTGAGGAAGAGGCGGAAGATGAACAGATCCCGGCCGAGGAGGTGCACATGCCCTCCAACGGCTACCTAGGGGCGGACCAGGAATGAGGTGGTAATGAGGTTGCGGACGTGTACGAGGTAGTCAGGATATGGCGTCCAGCATAGACATAGACACATGTGGGGCTATTGCCATGCATGGGACCCTACATCTCGAGCCAACTGAGCCCATTGAAGATGGTCTGAAAGTCGATTATCATGACAGCCCGGCCATGATGTCGTTGACAGCGGCAGCAGCTGCTGCGTCCATGTCCTCCGGAGGGGGAGGCGGAGGTGCTGGGCCGAGGAACTCTTCCTATTCGATCAATCAGCATGATCTTCCCCCGAGCTGGGTCAAGCAAGATACCTCAGGCACACTGGCCACCAAGATCGTCCTCCCCGCAAACTGCCTTCCACCAATCGCCTTCATCGCCTTCCCCGTACTCTCGATATCCTTATACATCACATACACCCTACCCACACCCGTCTCCTGATCGGCCTTGCGATTCTTCTCGATGGTCGCAGCAGCCGAATCCGAGGGTTCCCATTTCTTCGATTTCGGTACCGGTCGCGGGATACGCACACCCTCGACCTCGCCGTATTTCCCGCATTCCTCGTTGATGTCTTCCACGATGTCGTTGTAGTCGGCGTCGGAGTAGAGTTCGTCTTGGGTGACCATGTTGAGGAGGAGCATGACGCGGGATGAGGGCGCTTCGCCAGAGACGGCGGATTGGAGGATATTCGGCACTAACCAGATCAGCTACTTGATCATGTAAGTTGGTGGCAGACCTACTGGCTTGGGTGAGGAAGGCGGCGGATCCAGGGATGGCGGATGGGATACCGGTGTTGCGGCCGACCGCAGCTCGCTGAACGACGAGTGTTCGGTCGCCGAGCTGGAAGTTGTGCAGACCTTGTATAGCCATGTCGGTAACTGACGGATCGAGATACTCGGCGAAAGCGAAGCCCTGACTGTCAGCGCATACCCGTCTTCGAACCGCCTCACCTTCGACTCGCCACCTGCTGCGCTCTCCTTGACGAGGTTGAAGCTCCGTAGCTCGCCAAACGACTTGAGAAGCTCCATGACTTGCTCGTCATTGAGGTATGTCGGCAGTCCACCGATGAATAGCTTGTTGGGTGATTCGCCAACGGTCGTCCCAGCGATACCTGGGAAACCCAAACTAGGATCGATGCCGATATAGTCCTTCGGTCGGCGGACACGAAGCGGGATCCCATCACACATGACCCCATCGAACTGCATGGCCGAGCTCGCCTCGTCCGCTGTCCGAAACTGCATGTCGTCAGTACCACTCAACTGGAGGAGCGGACGCCTCACCTCGCAGAATGCAAAGCTCTTCTCGGTGTTGATCTGGACCTGGGTCACCGGCTCCCCAGGCATATCGGCAGCAATCAAGTGCTCGTGCATCAGGTCATTGAAGAATTTCTCCAACTCATCCTCCGTCATCTCATCCTTGATGCCGCCAATGTATAAGCGCTTGCTCTGTCGGATGGGGTTGATAACACCGCTAGGTGGGAAGGAGCCGGCGATGAGGGATGAGGGGACGCCGAGGTGTAGGGGAGGCGGGACTCGTCCGGGTCCATAGGTGAACATTCCTGCTTCCATCAGCTCTCCGGGACTCTGAGTATAGCGAAGCACTCTTACCAGTCATTTTCGCCTCCATAGCGCCAATTCCTGCGAATTGCGGTGGCCGGATATCCCAGTAAGAGTTTTCCACATGTCGTTGGTCCAATGGCACCGTCCCCGGCGGCGTCGGACTCCGAGTCGGACTAGGCGGTCCCCTTCGACCGCCCCTCCCCTCTCGCCTCGGCCCGCCTCCTCTCCACTCCCCTCCTCCCCCTCCTCCACCATGGAAGTCATCGCGTCTACCTCGGGGCGGTCCAGGTGGTCCAGGCAGGGGATGATCATAACCCCTCATAGGAGCAGCAAAGGCTTCCTCCTCATACCGAGGTCGACGATCGCGGTGAGCCGCCATAGGTTCGGCAATAGCAAACTCGTTGTCATCCCGCCTTCGACGACGGTCATCCCGGAAGTCAGGTCGATCCCTTTCTCGATCACGGTCGTACCGCTCCCGCTCGCGATGTCCATCTCGGTCTCTATCCCGACGGTCATCCCTCTCTGGCCTGTCTCTTTCGCGTTCTCGGTCACCCCCTCGATGCCGGTCATCGCGGTCGTCGCGGTGTCGACGATCCCTGTCACGGTCACGGTCATGATCACGGTCACGCTCGCGATGGCTTCGATGGCTTCGACCTGTGTATCAATCAATCTGAGCTCGAACTCTTTGATTTATCGAATCCGCGCTCACCATCATCATCCTCCCTCTCCTTCACCTTGGCGAACGACGAAGCGGCCTGTTCGAGCGCATCTGCCGGGAACGTGGTCAGCTTTCGAGAACAGGTCTAATACAAGCGGGACGACGTACCGTAGCCTGCGTCCATGATGCTGTTAGTCCTTCTAGGACCGTTTGATTAGTAATTCTGGCGAGAATGTCTGGCGAGCCGAGAAAACGCAAAAGCGCAAGCTCCCGGTTAATTCGGAAATTAGCGAAGTGGCATTTTGGTTGCGGGACGCTTGGCTCTAGATCACCGGGGAATGTCTGAAGCGGTGGCTTTCGAGTGGATGACAATCTCGAATTCTAGCCCAAAGCATATGATGCAAGCATGCAGAGGAAGTCAGAGCTCTCGCGCCTGCTACCCTGATCTTCAATATTTACGGCTTTTCCGGCCAGATTGCAATCTGGGCATCATTCGCTCGCATCTCGCCGTGATTTGGTCGCGTGTTCGCACCCCATCAACGTCAACGACCGACTGCCTACAGCAGACGATCATCACCATCAATCGGTTCAGTTGACCGTCCTTTCAGGCATCCGGCGGTTCACGTCGAGCCCGTCCGTGAATTGTCTAGAACCCGACCGTCGACGCCATGACCAGTCTCGGTTCCGACTTGTCGCATCGTCCCGGTCCACGAATCACCATCGCTCCACACCTCTCCCCTTCGCCCCGCTCCTACTTGTCGTTGACCGGATGGACCGGGAAATCGAATGACTTCGCTCGAATACCCCTCAACAGCACCCTCCAGTCCCGACAAATTCTTGCGTCCTCCCACGACTAGACGAACAGTTCCGCTCGGTCTTGGGGTCCTCCTTGCCGGTGTCATTGTACTCTTGTCGCGGAGGAATGGTACTCCAATTATGAATCCGTCCAAGCAGCGGTTCGAGGCGGAGAACGCGGTACCGGTGGAGAAGCCTTCGACTTGGCGATGGACAGAGGCGATGGGATGGAAGCAGGATGAGGGGGTTGGTCTGAAAGACCTGGGAGAGAAGGCGGAGGGGAAGTACCGGTAGAACGCGAAACCAGGAGAGGAGGGAAAGATCGAGTAGGTCGGACAAACGACCTCGGAATCCCTTCATGCTTGCTCATGGATTTTTTTCTCTCAGTTACTTCACACGCTTGTTACTTCACACGCTTGTACCACTTCGCTTCCTCCCTACCCCGATCCGTCCGCGCACCGCTCATCAACTCCCTACATCGGCATCTTCCACCTTCCCACTCCAGCCTCATCCCCTATGATCCCTTCATACCCTCCGGACCCCTTCCAGGATCTCATACAAGGACATCCATCAAACAGGCAAGACCAACAAAACGCTCGGAGCGGAGACACAAGCTTGGATCGACCTCAACAAAGCAGACGGATGGCGTCTGAACTTTTTCGATGACCGGTGAGACTGGGTGGAGAGCATTTCTCGCGCAGCGATGTGGAGTGGGCTTGGGGGTTATGCATCGCGGTGTCCTGCGGGCGGACTTTCTCCGGTATATCCTACCCCTTATCGAGGGTGGGGTCTACTCAAGTCTCGATGTGAGCTCCGTCTAGTCGCAGGGTATGTTTGCTGAATCACTCAGACACGACCACTGAGACCCATCGAGCATTGGGGCCGAACGAATACCGAGTACCTGGATATAAGCGCTACCGACGGCGAATCTTGGCGGTCGAGCTTCAGCACCTATCCCGCCGTCATCGCAGCCATCGACGTGGATGTCCATGCTCGGACGAATCGGGAGAAGGGAAGGCCCCGGCCGTCCGGGATCTTTCAGTGGACGCTCTCTTCCGCTCCATATCACCGATCTTCCCCGATGCTGTGATGAGGGTCGTCAACTCCACGCGTGTGGTCGAGGAGTGGGAGGCATGGCGAGCTCAGGAGATTCAGCGGATCACAGAGCAAGAGTCGAGCGGTTGGGAGAAGGAGGTGAAGAAGCTCTCCAAGCTGGGAAGGCTCGAGGCGATGAGTGTCATGGAGTGGACTGGTACTGCTCTCTTCACCGACTCCTTGGCGTGAGTATCTCCCATCCTTGCCGCATTCCGCTGTAACCTTATTGACGATGAACAGGTTCTTGTTGGCCCGATACAACGTTTCTTGGCACCGATAATGAGGGCTCGACCACCCTCTGCGGATTGGCGACGTTATGATCCTCCCCATCACAAGCCTGCTCGCCAGGCGGCGAGAAAGATTTCAGAGCAGAGGGACGGGAATCACCGCAGGTGGACGTGGTGCACGAAAATAGGTTGTTCACTGTGGATTTTGGGAGCGGATGAGCGGACGAGCTGATGGAGATGTAGTTCGGGCGAGCCGGAAGGCTGATGGGCAGTAGATCGGCAGATTTTCTTGAGCATCTTGTTGTCAGCATCGTTGTAGCTATCGAGGACTTTGTAGCTGTCATGACTTTAATGCATGACGATCAGGCTCGAAGGCTTCTCAGTTCCATGCCTTGCATTCGAGCAGTAGATTCGTGTTTTCTTTGTTATCGCGTGATGATGGTCGTTGTAAGCATTGTCCGCGCCCTTGATTGCTGATACGGTCGCGGATAACGATCAAACCTCGTGAAACTCGCAAAATTTTGATTCACTGTATCAGGCCGCGGCCCCTGACATCCCCGAGTAGACGGCGTTTCATTATTGAGTGTGCCTTATGTCGTCACGAGTCTGAACGGTCTCATGCATAGGTCGGAAGGTGAGGAAGGCGACCGGACGCGCTCAGAGGTCAATCTCGGGTAACTACCCCGGCCCTGGGGCCAGACCCGTTTAGCTTCCGGTGGGTATGCCTAATTATCCTTGATTCCGGGAATTGAATCGGGCAGTGCGAAGATTCCGTCCGACAGCCGGAATGGGATCTGAGATTCTTCGTAACGGATGGAGTGTCTGGTCACCTGTGAGCTTCTAGCATCAGACAGATCCGGTACGAACGTCTTGATCCATAAGGTGAAACGGAAAGAGATCTGACGATGGCAAATAAGCATGTTGAGCGGCGTCGGTTGTCACGGGATTGGCCAATTTGGAAACAACCCTGAAATCCCTCCCGTCCCGGCCGTGTTAGCGTCCTCTGTTCGTGCCTGCGGCTAATTTTCTTAGTGAGGTCAGGTCTGGGCACAAACAATAACGTCCCGGATCTGGTCGACAACAAGAGGCGCACGCTCTCGGTTGATCGTCCTCATCGGAAAAGGTCCATCCAGTGAGACAGTGGTTTCCATTCACCCTGCCTCGTACCTGAAACCGCGCGCAGATCAAGGAAGGTCAAAGGTCCAAGCGAAAGAAGGCCGTTCTGGCACGGACCTTCTCGTAAACAGGATTCATCTGACGGCACCGGCGCTAGAGTCACGCCGTCAAGTATCGCCAGAGGGACCCGCCCGTTTGATTAAGGCGAATGAAACATTGGTCGATCAGCTTTATGCTTGTCGACTCTGCTTGCGATCCACTTGGTCACTGTGAATACTTCGGATCCTCCTCAACCAAGAGGGACCCCCCTAAACCTCGGGGTCATCAAGGCGGCATCTTCCGCCTAGCTCCCCGCCTTCAACCCTTCTTTTCCTCCCGTCCAGGCCTTCACTTCATCTCGTGTCGCTTCCGCCGTTGGTCATAGGATCACCTGGCAATCCTGCCGTTGGAACCTCATGCGCGGGCGATGAGCATGTACAGCTCGACGTCGACCCAGCAGCCGGCGGCAATATGTGCTCTCAAATCTCCCGTTGATGCGTGAGCTGCGGAATCATTCACGGCGCGTTATTATTGTACGAGGATTTGCTGACCGGCGCTTCTCCTGGCGCAGCATTTACATTCTCGAAGCGGTACGATTGGGTCTGGTTCCCAGGGTCACACGACGTCTCACCGGTCATGAGCGTTCGACGATCCGCCCGGGAACCGTCTGGGTCTGGGAGGAAGGTGAGGCCTTGTGAGCGCGGCGGTCCGCGGTCGAGGCTGAAGTTGTGCAGAGGAGACGAACATGCGTCGCTGGACCGACGGCAGACGATGGGGTGCTTCGAGAGTTGGCGGAGGAGGCTTCCTTGTTTACGCAGAGTACGCCAAGTTTATCCCCTGCAATCCTCGTCGTCTTATGCGTCTCCAGATCGTCAGACTCGCTCTCGCCGCCTCCCTCTCAGTCCGACTCGCCAGCTGGATCCTCGTTCAATTCACCTCCATATTCGGGACACAGTCAGAACGGCTTCTACCCTTCGTCCGGCTCCAGCTCGAAAAAGGTGGAAAGTCTCGTTAAACAGACTTACTCAACCACGATGACCCATCCCGTCACTGGCAAGGTCAAGAAGTTCCATGTCGTAGCATATTCCAGCAAAGTAGATCACATTGTGTGCGTATCGGCAATGCTGATCTTGTTCAGCACAATCCGCGAGGGGATGCTCACAACCCCTTTCCCCTCCCCCATCAGCTTCCTCTTATGGCGAACCTCAAGATTACTCCTGGAATCTGGCCAGAGTGGGAAACCCGACGCGACATCGATTATTCCATCCGTCGCTCGACGAGTGGAGGACAGATGGGACCCGGCTCGCATTCGGCTCCCGTCACCGCTCTTCCGTCGCCGGACGGTTCAACAGCCAAGTTGGGGCCACCAACGGCTTACCTTGCTCACGGCCGACAGCCGTCTCCAGGGCAGAATCTCCATCAGCCGCGGCAATATGGACGGGAATCACCAACCCTGCCTGCGCCTCGAGGTCAGCGCCATCTCCCTGGACCAT
>JAABUI010002438.1_pt1 | contig 10300 bp, 12 predicted proteins | sample 5559111 | NCBI WGS metagenome assembly JAABUI01 (sample SAMN10711870, study PRJNA513365) | rock metagenome | isolation source: Antarctica rocks | place: Antarctica: Victoria Land, Buttleship Promontory
AGACAAATTTGGCTGGCTGTTACAAAGCGGGATCAACATTCTGCGTAACCTTCACGAGCCTTCCCACACCGTCTGTTCCTCTTTTTGTGTTGTCGTAAACCAGACTGTACATTTTTGGCTGCACTTGCCTCGACGCTTCAGGATAGCCTTCTTCAATGGATCGTATGTGTCCCATCGGCGATCGCCTGCAGGGTGCGACCTTGAAAAATGCTTACAGTACAATTGTCTGCGCAAAGTGGAGGCAAGCTACAGAGCCAGCTTGGTATACGGGAAGTTGACACGATCAGTTCTCGCGAGTGCGTGATGTGCCAGCACTTGCCTGCGTTTACTCCGAGTTGTGGTTGGCAGCCTTTTATCTTTTCCGCGAGTGATGTCAGGGAGGGCTCAGGAGCAAAACGTCACTCTCTTGCTGACGACGCCAACAAACAGTCACCTGACTCGCTGGGATCTGCCAGCGGGGCAGCTTTGTTAACAGATAAAGTGTGGCAGCAAGGTCCATTGTGTGCACGAAGCAGCTGAAAAAGCTCAATCAATCCGTACGAGCAAGCGTGCAAGTACAAAGGCCTTGCAATTATGGCTAGCTTTGATAAGGCGTGAACCCGCGCTCCGAAGGTTTACGCGTTGCACGCTTGATTCACGGCAATCCTGGATAGGCAATCCACCCAACATACCCTGTCATAGGATGGTGCAGGCAAGCAGCAGTAGCGCTGCATTATACGCCACAGCATTCCTGCATTGCCAGAGTAGACGCACGAGTCTGATAGCGTTGCAGCGAGCGATAGAGAGCACACAAGGGGCCAAGCGAGGCACAGGAATTAATACTGCAAAGGCGGTAGCAATCTCGAAGTGATCATGGCGTTGAGTCACACTGTGGCAACAACCATAGTGTCGTATTATAGTGTTTTGCTACATTGCAGCGTATTGCAGTGTACATAACAGGAATAGACCAGTACGTAAGCACTTCTGGGGTTGCTGTACATCGACGTGGAGTCGCATCCTGCAGGGAAGTACATTGGCTCCTCCCTGTACTCTCCTGCACGCAACATATTCCTTATTGTCATGATGTGTGTGCTGTTGCGTTCTTGCAATCTGGTACACACCATTCTGCAGCTCTTTCTGGCTCAACCCATGACCCTTGATCTGCCACTGTACACTTGGGTAAATTGCAGCTGTATATCCCTGCAGCTGTACTTCCCTGCAACCGACCTATGTGTACAGTGGCAGATCAGGGGTCATGACTGAGCCAGAAAGAGCTGCAGAAAGGTGTGTACCAGATTGCAAGTGCGCGACGGCACACACATAACAGTGAGGAATATGTTGCAGGCTCTACCTGCAGGAGAGTACAGGAAGGAGCACATGTAAATGCTTGCTGGTAAGGAGAAGTCGCATTCTGCTTGAGCCAACTGATGTCAGTTACGAAACATATATAACAATGTCGCAGGCACTGACATTCTGCTTCTTGATGCTGTCACTACTAGTGGTGTTGCATCAAGTAAACATATGCCAGCTCAAGAAGCAAACCATGGACTATTCAACAATTCACTCAATTCAACAACTTTGGTCAATTGAATGCATTGTTGAATTTAATGAATTGTTGAATAGTCACACTGGCTTCATTGACACAGTATCGTCCAATGTGGACATGGACACATTGCAGTGTGAATTGGTACAGGTATGACCTTGACTCAAAGACTGCATTGAGTCCTATCAACATGCCTAGGGGCTCTGTCTTATGCAGCATGCTAAAATGCATGTGTGCTGACACAGGTTTTGCTATATGGAATCTTTGAGTTCCAGAAACTGGGAACCACCCACATCCAGATAATCAGGTGTGTAGCAACTAGCAACTGGTTGTGCAGAGGGTGGAGAGCTATAAGTATCTTAGCTTCACCTTTCATGCTACCGGAGACATGTCTTTTGGGACAGGGATCTTGGTGGCAGCGGCTAGGAAGGCAATGTTTACTATGCAGCGGCAGTGTGCAATCCTAGGCATCAAGGACCCTGCTCTGCAATGCAAGCTATTTGAAACTACTGTGCCGCCCATTCTGAGCTATGTTGAGGTCTGGGGCGTGAATCGCAGCTATGGTGCGGCTGCAGAAATCCTGCACAAGAGCTTTCCGAAAAGTTTGTTAGAAATTTGGACGTCCACAGCAAATGAGATTGTACTAGCAGCGTTGGGCCGTGTTCCTCTTCAAACCCACTTCTTGCAACAAAATTTGCGCTATCACCACAAGACATGGGATTGGACAACACTTGCCTTGTCACGCTTGCAATGATGGAGGGTTTCAATTTTCAAGCTGATGGGACTGTTCGGGTAGATGCTTTACATTGGTCAAGTTGGCATAAGGAGCTGATCACCTTTCTTCTGTCACAGCAGAACCTTTTTCATGAGTCGGCATTGCAATAGTCATTGAGCGAGCAAAGCAAAAGCATCTTGATACAGGACGTTGGGTAGGCACTGTAAGGAAGGACAGGCGTTGTCAGCTGTGTCATTCGTTCCAAGATGTAGAGGATGAACAACATGTTATCTTTGATGGTCTAGCTTACAGTCACATTAGGAACAAGTATGCAAATCGTTTTCAGCAAACTTGTACAGTATAGCCAAGTGTGAGCCAAATGCATGTGGTGGTGTTCTCAGGAAATGCTTTTCTCGTAGGAAGTGTGTTTTGTCTGACTGAATTCACAACGACAGAACTCTGTCTGTTGGCCCCCAGTTGGTCCTTAGGACACCAAACAAAAACAATACAACAACAGCTGCCAACACGCTGCAAGGTATAGCGAGTCACAGGATGCTGCAGGCAAGCGGCAGTAGCGCTGCGTTTCAGGCCACAGCATTTTTCGAGAGCCTGAACTAGCAGCCGTCAGGAGTAATGCCAACATGTCAAGCGACACTTCAAAGTGTTTCGACAGCGACACCCCACTAATCAGTACTCTTTGCAGCGATCTCGGTGCATGCGTTTCCACATACCCGCTCGCACGACCTTGGTGCAACTTTGGTGGTGGACTTCTTCATACTAACCAGACCGCGAACCTGCCCGGGCGCTTATTCAGCTCCTTCAGGCGACTTTCACATCAATATTTGCGAAAGTCAGCTCCTCACGTCATTTGGGCAGGCTCTTTTTGTCAGGGTGCTGCCATGGCAGCCACTGGCACACCTCATGTTGGCTGCAACAGGAGACAGGCAAGGCGTGAAAAGAGGAAGCTGACAAAGGCAGCTGAGAGGGATGCAAGTCCTGCTGTCCTTGCAATTAAGACATTACCAGTACAGGTAATGCCTAGCACAGAGAAGACTTCTGGCACTGATGTTCTTCAAACCGCAGCTCTTACCAGAAAATCTTGCGCATCCACACTTGTTACACACTTCAGTTGAAGGTAGGGCAAAGAGCAAGCCAACAGCGTAGGAACAAGAAGATGAAATGGAAGCAGAAGGCAAGGAAAGCTGCTCTGAGGGCTGCTTGTGGAGCTGTCTTACAATCTGCAGCGGATTCAGAGGTGATGACCTCTATGCTTGAAGATTATCTATCAGACTATCAACAGAACAGAAAGAAACGGAACATCAACCTATGTCACCTGCGCAATGGAATCGTATGTAAGAGGATGAGGACGGTTGCCACCTGTTTGCAGACCCTCTAATTGCAATGTTGCATGTTGACGCCACCGCAAACTCAACGTGAGCTCATTTTACATGCGAGCCGGCATAATGTTACGTCTGGCCATGACAAACTGTTCTGCTGTCCTTGCAAGCATCAGCAACTAGCTCGCTAAGCTGCCTGACTGACATTCTCAGCTTGGCAATCTGCTTGCTCACTCCTCGTGGCTGCTCAAGCTGGCACTGTACAAGTGACCATAGGAAGAGGCACAATATGCAAAATGCATGAGCCGCGTTCCTTGAGCTCTAGTCAATCTGGCAACAATGCCAACAAGGTCTTGACTGTTGACTTTCCAAAGCTGCAGGAGGTAAGCAGAATGCACAAGTTTAGAGCCTCGATGTGATGGCAGCAACAACAGCAAGTATTTGATTTCAGTGTTGTGAGCATGTTCACCTCCATTGTTGAGCCCTTTGTCTCTTCTGCAGGCTGTGAAAGAGGAGCATTTGAGCAATCTTCTCACAGATATGGCGGCAAAAGCTGAAATTGCAGATCAACCTGCAGCTAAGCAATGCCACACAGTTCAGCATGGCATTAAGGAGGAGCCCACCTGTGTGTCAGCCCCGACCATCAATCCCAAGCCAGATCCATTGGCTCTCATCTTTGCATCTGGCTCTGGCCAGGAAATTCCCCTGGCATCAGATGCCGTGAAGCAAGAAGCTACATGCTGTGCGTTTTCAACTTGCGGTCAGAGTGGTGCAACAGCCTCTTTCTGGCAGGATGATTCTCAAGCAGTAAGTGACCGTAGTCCACCAGATGTAACAGAGGAGGCCATCACTGACCACGGGGACATGCTAGCAGCAGCGGTTGCGCACAGCAGTGGGACTGCCTCACAAAGCATGACGATGCATGGCTTAGCACAAAGAGTGCAAGGCACCATGACCAGAGGCGCTCTCCCGGTATCACCGACCACAGTATCTAAGACTAGAGCTGACCCATCTTCTGTCAAGGTGTGTACCTGTCTCTTATGGTGGACTTGTCATATTGAAGAAGTGCACATAGTGCTTTGTTGTAGGTGTGCAAGCTACGCTGTGCTGCCACCTATCTTGTTGTTGATGCTTGCATGGTAAGTGTGGACATTGTCCCGGCAGCTAAAGCTGATGCCTGCTATGGCTTGCAATGCTTGCATAAGCAATGTCTGCGCAAAGCCCTCAGCATATGTCTTATGCATTACTTGCAAAGCCTCCATTGTGCAAGATCCCATCTGCTGTGTGGTGTCTGCAGGAGGTTACATCACATGCGGGGCCAGCAGACTGCCCCTGCCAGCATGGCACTCTTGCTGAACCTTCAGCTGCAGAGACTGTAGTTCAGCTACCTCAAACAAAAGCCAAATCAAGGAAGAGCTCTTCTTCTGTGAGCACAAGCAGCTTATCTGCAGTGTTTGATAGCTTACCACAAGTGACAGACCTTAGTATTAGACATGATTTCTAGGTTACAGTTTTGGCGTACCTGTACCCTGTTAGCTAATAGGTCTGTGTTGCTTTTGTTGTTGTTTCAGCGAACTGTTCGGTTTTTTGCCACATGCTATGACATACTTTTACATCGGACACAAACTTTACTGCCTTGTTGACAGGCAGTCCTAGATGCGTAAATGTATTGCACAACCCCAGCAAGAGATGGCATTGGGGGAGAAGGGTGTGCCCATGCATGGTATTGAAATGGCGCATTACTCACACGCACACTCCTCATGACACATCTGTTCAGTGGGCATATTATCGTGGCCACATCAACGTGCTGCCGTATGCGCATACAGCTGTCTGACTGGCACTTACATGTGTGTCGGCAGTTAATATCAGTGCTGATGACAACGAAAGGTTATGGATGTGTTGGTGTTCTCTGAGCAGTCATGCGTGCTGGGACAATATCTTTTGAGTCAAAAGTGCTACATGGTGCTAATAGCACTGATAATCTGCTTTGGCTGTATAATGTGATTGGCACGCTGTGCTTTGCTAGTCACCCTGACAGGCGAGCGATCCTGGATTTTGAAAGCAGTCATGCACGGCAGCATGATCTTCCCTTGAGCCAGTGTGGAGTCAACAATGCTATACAATGCTGATGACACTGCTTGTATGCATTTGCTATGTGATTTGAAGGCTGTGCTTTATTAGTCACGCTGCTCAGCTTGACAAGCCCGTGAGCCCAGATTCTGTGAGCAGTCATGCGCAGTAGCGTGATGTTCTGCTGAAAAAGTGATTTGTTGTGTGAGCATAGTATGATGTATCATTGTGATGACACTACTGGCACATGTTGTCTGCCATGATTTGCACGCGGTTCTTTGTTGTTCACCCTGCTTACCTTGTCGGGCCAGCAAGCTTGGAGTCTGTGAGCAATCATGCATAGCAGCTTCCTGTCCTGCTGAAACAGTATTCCAATGTCTCAGCAATGCCTACAATGTGTTGTTGGCTGCATGCACCGAATAATCTGACTTGCAGTTGTGCTTTGTTTGTAACTCTGCTTAGCTTGACTTACCAGTGAGCCGCAATTCCGTGGGCAGCCATGAACAGCTGCCAGATCTTTTTGTGTCCTGGATCCATTGACAAACCACAAACATGTTTCAGAGTACGGACAATCATGACATCATACATCATGGTTGGGGACTGGTGATAGACGCACATGAGCTGATGGCAGCAATACTGCTACCGTGTACATAATGTGATTGCCCTGAGGTAGACTTAAATGCCACCCCGGGGCACATATCTGACTTCCAAATGAAACTGTTTTTAAAGGTATGTTCCGTAGTCTGCCACACCCCACTCTTCTGCATGCTGTTGCACCAAATTTTGGCAGTGATGGTCATGCAGCTCTTCCAGGCAGCACCTGTGCTCCCTGGCCTTGCTCAGTCTGCCAAAGTCCAGTCTGTTGTTGACAACTTTGGATGATTGCAACTCCTTCTGCATTGCCAACAGCCAGTGTGCCCTGCACAACGAAAGCTTTTTTGTTTCTGCAGGGGTTTGCTTCAACAAGCACTGTGAAACTCTGTTTGCCCCGCTTTGGGAATTCACATAGGACCAAAGATTGCGGGTTGTGGATGCTGAAGCTGCCACTCACTGAAATTGTGATTTGTGTATCATGCACCCAACACCACTGTGAGCTGAACAGCCACCCCTCGTTGAGGTTTTTGCAGCGTGTGCATGATGTATGATTTCTAAACAGCTAGATCTGCACTGACCTCAACGTGGGCATGCTCAATTCTAACAACTCAGTCTGTGTTAGGGCTTCCACAGCCTCAATAAAGTGCTTCAACACGGCGACAGCAGTCTTCTTCCTGCTTGCAGTTGTGCTGCAGCTGACCTTACAGTCCGCAGCATCTTGAAGGTGCATGAAAACACTAAACACCTGCAATCATCACATGTGCTCTTTTGCTGCAAAATGGTGCCCTACATGCAGGACGCAGTCTGTCCCAGTGTGGCAAGAATGATGACCAGAGGGTGCCGTGCAAAGCAAGCCCTATGTATGCATGTGCAGAGAAAAGCCTCACAAGTAAACAAAACGAACCTGATCACTCTTCACCATCCCCTTGACCTCACTGGACATGTGAGAGGCGTGCCTGTCCTCAGCTGACCCACAATTGCCTACATCCACCTCCTTGCTGCCTATCACAAAAAAGCAAAATGTGAGTCATCTCCTTGCAAAACAATCCACATTGCAAGATATGCTGCATGCAGGGTTACAAGTAAAAAAAGACCTGAATGGGTGTCAGCAGGCACAACATAGCCATGTCAAACAACAGCATGCACACATTGCGTGATCAAAACATCAGTGCAATGCACAGGAAGTGACACAAGACCGCCGCTGAATCTCCATGTACCTTTAGAACGCGTTTTGGGCTGAAGGTTAGCCAGAAAGGCTTCAGCCTGGTGCAGAGGTGTGTCCAGGCCCACTGTGCCCAAAGCCTTCTGCACCAGGTGGATCAGGCGGTGCATGTACTCCTTAGAGAAGTACCCAGCTTGATCAGAGCTTACCAACCCAGCACGGATTGCCAGGTCCAGTAGGACAGGCAAGGCATTCTGCACAGCCATGAGTCAGCCTTGTGACTTGGGCTGAAAGTGAAGGAGACTTTGCTACTTTAGCTAAAAACTAGAAAAGTGAGGCACGCAACAGGTCCCATGACCAATCATACAATGTCATCATATTGGATAGTGCATATAGCAAGGTGCTCTTGCTAGCTTGCAAACTAAGTCTCAGCAAATATGCTGTTGATCTCTGTTTGCCGTCAAGCTTGATGCCTGGAGGAACGAGCAATACAAGCAAGCGGTAGAGTTTGCAGGTGTTTGAAGCGTCTCACCTGCAGCACCCTGAGGCTTTGGGATGTAGTGACGAGCGCATTCCAGGTTGTGTCTTTGAGCTTGCCTTCAAGATTGTCTATCTCTTTCTCCACGCAGCGCACCAGCAGCACCTCCACATCACTGCATCTGTTGCATGTGTCAGCTTGCTCAGCCACATCTTCCTCAGTGCACTCCTGAGTCTGGAGGACAAATCACCATACTGTTGTCCACAAGTTTTGCAGTTACAGCACTCAATCACAAGCATGTGAAGGTATGACATCATATCAACTACATCAGTGCACATCTGTGCAGTGGCAGGTATCAATGAAGAAGACTACAATCTCAGGTAATGGCTTGTACGGCGGCAACATGCAGGGTCCTACGCATTACATGCGTAGCACATGAAAAAGGTACAGATCACTGACTCACATGAGCAGCACAAGATTGCTGTTTTACATTGACATCTGTACAGCATCCCAATGGACCTGTCTCAAATTTGCTTTGGAAGCCACCATTCAACGGCCATGATGAGAAGTTGCTGCTGTGCACACATGTTGATGCAACAGCAACATGCCGCAATGGCAAAAAAAGCCTTGATCAATCATCAATGTGAGCGTGAGCATGAACATGACATTTGTATTGAGCATCTTAGTGCTGGATAGCTAGATGGTGTGCACTGACCTGCATCTCATCTGCCCAGGGGCGCTGCCAGGTGCCATCTAGGCCTAGCTTGCACTTGGGCTCTCCTGTCTCCTCATGCAGTGAGCAAGGCTGTCGCAGAGCATAGGGGGTCGCCACCCAGATGTCAGGGTCTGCACCGCCCTCACCCACTTCAGCCTCTACACCTGCTTGCCTACAGTTGGCCAACAGCTTCTCCAGCAGGTACGCACTGCTCAGCTCTGACTCCAAGTGCCAGTCGTTGCAAGACACCTGCAACCGTTAACATTTGCTGTGAGCTTTCCATGCAACAGTGTGCTCAGATGAAGTCCAACATAAGTGCATTGGTGGAGTCTGCCTCTGTGGGTCAAGCTAGAGAGTGATATGTACAAGCCCAGACACCTCCAAAGCATCCTGTGTGGGGTGATTGGTTGATGTTCCCCACATCATAGATCACCTGCTCTGCTATGCATTTCACGTTTGCATGACATGCCAATGCAAGAGACAGCCGAGTCTGGTGTTGGTGAGGTTGGCTGCCAGCAATGAGATAGTGTCGCCAGACAGTATTGTTATTTGACACTCAGTTTACAACACTCTGAAATGAGTAACTGCCATACTGAAATAGGTAACACATGAACTAGGTTTGAGAGCTGACCTTGATACAGGGAGGCGAGGCAGCTGCATTAGAGAAGGACAAAAAGGCGTGGCAGGACTGCTCTGGCAGCTCCACCATCTGAGCATGGCCTTGGTCGCGTATGTAGCAGACCAGGGGGATGCCCTCCTCCAGGTACATCTCCAGGGGCAGCAGGCAGGCGTGCCGCTCATGAGCCCCCAACACCGCTGCATGCACCCTCTCTAACTTCCTGCACATGACCAACATTTGAGTCACGCAGCAGGTACTGGACTGACAACACTTTTGGTGCGCAGAAGCACCTGTCTACAGCGCCTTGGCATGGGTCCACAAGGCATGGGTCTTTTGATACTCTGTACATTTCTGCACTCAAGCGAGGTGTTTGTGACTGGTGCTGCATGCTTGTAACTGCGACCTGTTTTGGCTACTGCCAGGTTCAATTGGTTGCTGTATTGTAAGCAGGCTGTGAGGCTGTGAGGACAGAGGCTCACCTGACATTGTCTGCTGTACAGAGGGGCTGCACGATGAAGTCCCCAGTCCCACAGTTGAAAGCCCTCCTCTTCTTGGTCTCTTGATGGAAGGGAGTGATGTTGGTGGCCAGGCCACAGGCTGCAAACAGCGTGAAGGAAGCAGCACCATGGCTCTCTACACACATCTGCTTGAAGAAGCTATCAGACCTGTTAGACCGCAGAGCTGGCGGAAACATCCGGTTTGCGGTCTGATCTACGCCACACCACAGACCTGTGCAGACCAGATAATTAGACTCAATCTCTGAGGGGAGTCAGCTGCAATGTGGGTGGTAGCAGCAAATGTCTTGCAAGAATGACACAATCAATGAGGTTTATAGCTAGTAGGGCAGCTCTTGCGTAATAGACACTTGGCACAACAGGGCCAACAAGTAGTGCTTTTAATGTCAGAACCATTGATGTGGTTGGCCGCAAGACCGTCTTTCTATCACAGAGATGAACACACTCTGGAGAAAACCTTCTGACCTGGGAGATCATCTTGGCATGTGACACCTTCTGGCAGCTCTCCAGGAAATGTGCCATCAATAAAATACAGATGGGAAAAGCCATGTGGCTTGTTCAGAAGGCTGTCAT
>JAABUI010002439.1_pt1 | contig 10298 bp, 13 predicted proteins | sample 5559111 | NCBI WGS metagenome assembly JAABUI01 (sample SAMN10711870, study PRJNA513365) | rock metagenome | isolation source: Antarctica rocks | place: Antarctica: Victoria Land, Buttleship Promontory
GTGCGACGTCTTCTGACTCTTAGGGTGGGCAAGGCCCCTCACAGCTTGACACTACACACTGGCATCTAGGAGGCAGCTAGATGGGAGCCCTTACTCGAGCGTAATGTTTCAGCTCTTATATGTATCCTATGCTCTTTCTATGCGTGCGCGTAGGCACGTGGTGATAGATAGGTCTCGTTCCGTACTTTTTACGACCGTGTCACGTTAATCCTTGACGCCGTGGCCGCTGATATTCTCGAGGAAGGAATAGGAGGAGGAGGAGGACGAAGGCAAGCTGTTTACCGCCGCGTTACTGGTGTCTATCGTCCATTTGCCTAATATTCTGGTTGCTATCCTGTTTCGCTGGTCGGTACACGTGTCATCAACTCCACCAGTTCTTAACGCTTTGGTCTCGGAGCTGTCGCACTCCTTAAGGGGGGGATCTCTTAGCTCTCCTAACTACTGCAAGCAGTAGTAGGAGGTTCGTAGCCAGCACCACGTACAGGTGGATCCCATTGCTGGCCATATCTACGTCTTTACTGCGACTATATACTACTTAGCCTACTAAATAGTAAGCTATCTATTTAGCGCGCTAGAGCCTTTACAATTAAGCGTTATATTAGTAAATTAGCTTATAAGCTCGAACTACCTCTTACGATACGTATTTATCCCGTAGCATTTATAGCCTAATTAGAACTATATCTAGACTCGTCTAATCTCTTTTATCGAGTACGTAATAGTCGCTTACCTCTAGTAATCTCGAATTGATAAGATTATTAGTACGGCGACGCTTATACTATTAAGCGCCTATTAGATAGAAGATAATACGAAATAAGGTATAGTATTTTATTAAATAAAATAACTTTAGTAATAAGGATAACGTTTAGTACTCTATTAACAATCTCTAAGACGCCTTAAATCTTGTCTCGAGTTTCGAAAGTAATTCTCCTACTACGGTACAACTATAAAGACGATATTAGCTAGGCATTCTCTATTCTATATCAAGTACTCGAGATTAGACTAACTATAATAGCCTCGCTATTTAGCGTCGAAGGCTTAGACTACGCCTTCTCGCGGGCTAATTACGTAACGTATCTTAGCGCGATCGGCGCGTCGGTATATCTAGACTTTATTATTAGACTCTTACTTATTATTAACGGTAATATACTTTCTCTATTACTATCCTCTTTAAGCTTAGATAACTTCTACTTTACTTTACGTAGATGGTTTATTAATATATTATTACGATTAGGACCGACGGTTCTTATACTATACGCTAGCACGGCATTTCTTATTCTAATTAGGCGTGCTTAGTTAGGAGCATCCGTGCGTCGCTCTGGATGTTGGGCCAGCCGCCATAGGCGGGAAGGGGAAGGAGCTGTTTTGCGGGACTTGTCCACGGCAGCTCGGGGATACACGGGAATGAAGCCTATCATCCGAACACGGAACGTGTCCCACCAACGCCTTCCTAAGCCCTGGCCCTTATCGCCTAGCCGATCCCCCCGAGCACCACCTGCACCCAACCGATCCCCCCCAACGCCCACCTGAACTACCTAATCGATCCCCCTTGGAGCGCCCCAAAGCCCACCTGCAAGTAACCCCGGTAAGCCCGCTCTTGGCATGCCAGCATGTGTGGTGGGCGTCTGGTGCCTCCAGTCCATATCGCAGCCTAAAACTCTTATGAGGTGCTGCAGTCTCGGTAGGGCCGAGGCGTTAGACTCGCTTCTACAACCCCATTCCGGCACCTGGGATGTCCTTTCTCCTTCCTTCCCTCTTTCTTCCTTCCTCCGTCCTCCTCCTGTGCTCCAGCCATGTCCACCTCTCCCCCACTCAACCAAACTCCCCTCGACCTCCGGACAATCGAGATCCACGAGGAGACAGAGGCGCTCGAAGGCTATGTAGTCGACCCAAGTCGCTACCCAGATAATGCGGCGGGATTGAAGACCAGCGCCGACGGCTTCGTCCTGATTCCCCAACCGCTCGACACTGACGATGATCCCCTCAATTGGAGTCCCCGGAGGAAATGGCTCATCGTGGCGATTATTGCGTACATTGCCGCGCTGGCTGACTACACCGGCGGGACGGCCATTATCACGGTCATTCCACAGTCGATGTATGTGTGATCCCACACTCATGCACCGCTCGCGGTTGTAGAGGGGCGAAGCGGCTAATGGCCGTGTCATCACAGCGAGTGGCATCTAGCGCAGGCCGCCGTGCAACGCGCGGTTATCGGCAACCTCTTCACCATCGGAGCGTGCGGCCTCTTCGTCGTCGCCCTCGCCGGTTTCTTCGGGCGCTTGCCTGTCACATTCTTCTTCCAGAGCGTCATGGTTGGCACCTGCGTCTGGTCTGCGGCCGCCATCAGTTTCGACTCCTACCTCGCTGCCCGCATTATCAATGGCTTCTTCTGCAGCGTGGGCTAAGGAGGAGCCCTGATGTGGGTCAAGGATCTCTTCTTCTTCCATGAGCGTCCACGAGTCATCAACTACGTTGAGTTCTCCATCATCCTGAGCCCGTACCTGGGCCCGCTCATCACCTCGTTCATCGTGTCCGGGACAGCCTGGCGCTGGGGTTTCTGGGTCTGCACCATCCTGGCCTGCATCGGCTGGTTCCTCGTCTTCTTCCTAGATGAGACCCTCTTTGACCGAACCAGCCCTGCCGTACCTCGGGGATCTTACATCAGCCGTCTGACGGGCGTTCAGCAAGCAAAGAGTTGGAGGCAGAGAAGCTTACTCCAGACTCTCAGTCGTCCGTTAATCGCCATCACCAAACTACCCGTGTTGACCATCCTCGTCTACTACTTTCTCAATTTTGCTTGGGTCATAGGTGTTAACACGACCGTTGCCATCTGGCTGACGAACCTCTACGGCTTCTCCACACGAGACCTAGGTAAGCTGACCTGGTGTTTTCCGATCCGTTCTGGATCTTCCTTGTCCCGCGATATAAGCTAAGAACCCACTAGGTTACTTCTACTTCTTCGGCGTTGTCGGAGTCCTGTTGGGATAGTTAGCAGGGCACTTCCTCCACGACGCGGTGGGCCGCTCCTATATGCGGCGCCACATCGGCCGTCTCGACCCGGAAGCCCGCCTGATTATCACCTATCCGGCCACCCTCATCCTCTGTCTGAGTCTGATCATTCTGGGCTTCTCGTTTCAGCACCAATGGCACTACATGGTGATTGCTGTGTTCGCGGCCACGCAGTGCTTCGGCGTCATGATTGTCACCACGGCCATCAACGCCTATCTGCTCGACTGCTACCTAGAAGGCTCAGGCGAGGTCAGCGCGTGGATCACGGCCAGCCGCAATTGGGCCGGCTTCATGGCAACGTACATCCAGATCGAATGGGTCACGCAGCTCGGCCCGGCGAAAGTGTTAGGCATCCAGGCCGCCATCACGTTTGCCTCCCTCTTCTTAATAATCTTCTTACAGTTGTATGGAAAACCGATGAGGCAGTGGCAAGGCCGTATGTTCTTTGGGGCAGGGAAGTAGTCTTCACCGAACGGCCATGGCCAGCCTTCAGCCGGCCTAAAAGCCACCTTTTCGAGAGTATATACGTTGTCTCGACATATTGTTTTAGCGAGAGCCAGTATTGTTAAGGGCCTTGTAGATTATTATATAAAGTTTGTCAGTCTTGTACTTGGCTGTAAGAAAGCCCATGTCTGCGTCTTTGATTGCCTATGACTATACCTATCAGTGATCATCTCCTCATTCGTATATCCAAACTTCTCAGCCGTCAGTCGCGGCTAATCGTCGAATACTCTTGGCAGCCGAGGTGAGCCCCCCGGGGCAGTGCAGGGGCGCAGCACATAGGAGCCTGAAACTGTTGCCTCCGCGGTGGGAGCATCCTTGCATTAACATTGCGACCCGCGGCTTTGAGGTAGCAGCGTAGGACAGGGTCCAGCTGGCTTTATGGGGGTAAAAACAATGACCTTTGAAACGGCGAAGTGGGAAAGACACCTTAGGGAGACACGTAGGCATCTTTGATGTTGGTATATTTGGGTCATTCCACGCTTGTGCGTTTCAGCTTGCCGAAGAGGGTTAGCAGGATCGCCCTGTTATGCGCTGGGGCAGGAGATGCATCTTCTGAACCAGGAGCTTCATCCACGAGAACAGGTGATTCTTCAGCTATAGGAGTATCCCAGCTAGATATTGCAGCCTTTTTTTCCTTTCCCGTTTTCCCCTTCGACCTTAAAGTCGGAAGGGTCAATTCTGAGACTTCCGGTTCCTCTTCAACGCCGCCACCGTTACTATTGTGCCAAGGAGGTCGGTCATCTTCCTCCAATTCTTCACCTTGATGAGGTTTCTCTTCGCCTAGTAGATCATAAGCTTGAGCTTTATTCATCCCGTCTAGGGATTTCTGTTCGTGTTCTAGAGGGACTATTAGAAATAGAGATAGGAACAGACCGGACGTGAAATGAAAGAAAAGGAGCACATAGAAATATACCTATCCCGCTACTCTCGATATTCTCTCCTGCCTTAGACTATAGGCGCAAGGATTGAAGACCTGCTGGGAGCCAACAAGGAAGCTTTCAAAGGCAGAGCCGACCTTAGTTCGTTGCTTCTTGTCCGTTGCCAGCATCTCCTCGATGGATGATCTCTCCAACTCGTCAAGTTCGGCTCTCCGTCGCGCAATATCTTTAAGTTGGTCTATGAGCTTGCGTTGGAATAAATTTTGATGCTGTACAATTTCCTTAATGCTAGCCTCCAGCTGAGCTTTGATTTCTACCACTTTCTCCGCTGGTTTGGAATCATTAAGTGCTTCTGCAAAGGTGATAGCTGCGCTGAGCATATTTAAAATTCCCGCTGCGCTGGTTGGAAGGCGGTAAACAGCCGAATGACGAAGCGTATTTGTTCTAAAGAGAACCTGAGCAATGCTTTTACCGGTAATCGGTTTGATAGCTGACGGCGTTAGAGACTTAGTGTATTTTGCAACCTTCTTAATGCATTAGGTGAGTTTAATGGACTCTGCTTCGTGCCATTTCTGAGCCTCCATTAGGTCCGGGACCTAAGTGTTGCCGAAATCTAGACAGCACTGGGACTAGAATTTTATGTTGCGTTTTAAATGCCAAAAAGACAGGGTGGAGCCTTGGAATAGCGTGCTTCTAGTGTGCTTGGGCTGACGAATGTGTGCTATTAAGAAGATTAGCGACGTGGCTGTCCGGTCTCGAGCATTCATCCTCTAAATGAGACTTGCCTCAGTTCAACAGCGCTAATTTGAACATTATCCGGAGTCTCGTTTTTGTCTTCTAATATTTCCGCAGGCTCGGCGCGCTGCTCGCCTTGCTTATAGTCCAAGCACTCATCTCCTCCATCGTCATCGGGTGTCAGCACTATGTCCTGTGCTGCTTCGGCCTCGATCCTGACGACTTCTGCCTCAGAGGCTGCCCTCTCGGCCTCTTGCGTCTCTGACGGCTGGAACAGCTCTGGGAAACGGAGCTTCGCCCGGGGTAAGGATTCAAAGATCTGCTCTTCGAGCAGCTCGTTCGCAATTGCAGCAATGGCTGCAAGGTGAATTCCTTTGTAAGGATTTTGATGGATGCCTTATGCTGTTGAAGAAGCCGAGAGACCGCCTTTGGCCGTCGAACCTGCGCGTTTGCTCCGCTGAAAATTGATGAGCAGTGGAGGTAGATGTCGTGTGAAAGATCTTTGTGGGAGCTGAGAGATGGAGGCAAGGAAAAGGGCGTAAGTTTCCGTGAGAGTGGGGAAGAACTGGCTGATTAGTACGACCGAACAGTGAGGCCACCAATTAGAGAACATTAGAGAGGTTTAGCATACTTTTTCAACGCACTTTTTCAACGCACAATTTACCCTTGGTCAGCCCTACACAGCCCTACACCATACCCGATTGGGCAATATATCGCCCCGCAACCATAATTCCCTGTTTCGTCAAATCTACACACCTTTCTTCTCACCATCGTCTTAATACTCCACCCTCGCTAGTTATGGCTACACAAATGGATGGGGATATGATTATAATCACCCTCACGCTCTTATTGCTCCAAAGTTGGACTCTTATAGCCTCTATACCTCGCCATCTATACGTCGCTACTGTCGAGTATGAGAGCTTCGATTTTAACCTCGATTAGTGGCCACCTGAACGTCTCCGTAGGACTATGAGGTTTACTAGAGATGAGATACGCTTATTAATTAGGTACTTCGACCTCGAAAGCATCGAGTATCGGAACCGCATTCGGCCTATACCGGAATTCGCAATATGTCTCCTCCTGTGCAAGCTCTCCTATCTACGGCAACTTCATGAGTTACAGCAAACCTTCGGCCGGAGTAGTATATATCTATCAATTGTGCTGAACGACGTGCTTGAGCACCTACGAAAACGCTATACTACTATCCTACAATGGCATCCTACGCTGACGCATAACCGGGTGAGGAGATATGCGCGAGCAGTTAAGAGCCTTGGGAACACACCTGGAAGGAGTGCGATATGGGGGTTTATTAACGGTACATTCAGGAGGCTCGCGAGGCCAAAAAAGAGACAGTATTTCTGGTACTCCGCGTATAAGAAATCTTATGGAATGGGTTGGCTAGCAATCACCTGCCCTGACGGTTTGATTGGTGCGTTGGGAGGCCTATACGAGGGAAAGATGAATGATATTGTTATGCTATAATAATCCGGCTTTCTAGATAGGCTCCGAGGACTATTCTATGGAAAGAAACAATACGACCTGTTCGGCGATAAAGCATTCATCTACTAAGACTTCATCATGTGTCCCTATCGAGGATTGACGTCGAAGCGATAACACCGTTTTAATACATTAATGGCCAAAGCCCGTGTAGCTGTTGAACATAGCTTTGGTTTGACGCAAAAGCTATAGATATCGAACGCTTTTAAACATCAGTTGAAACTCGGCCTACAGCCCGTGGGAGACCTGTATCTCGTCGCCGTCCTATTGACTAATTGCTACACCTGTTTACGTGGGAATTAAGTGGGAACCTAGTTCAGAATACGGCCGCCAACGCTCCACTAATATTTGAGTGCTATTGACGTTTGAGGCCTACATCGCCGTCTCTAAGACCTTAGGCTCCAAAAACACCTCAACCACAGCGATAGGGCTAAGGCCGGAATAACCCTACGGCCGAAACCCAGTCGATTGAGCACATCTCCAGAAAAAAACTGTTTTAGCGTGGCCCAATCAGGCCTAGCCTGTTGCTCTGGGTGCTCTGGGTATAAAATAACCTTCCTCCATCATCTCTCTATCCTTCCTACACACCATCTGGCTGATTGCTAGCCACGGCTGCCCTCCCCCTCCCCCCCTCCCCGGCCTCCGCCCCACCCCCACGGGGTTGCTAGTTGTAAACCCGACGGCTAGGCCCCCCCCCTTCTCTTGTCACCTCTTCTGACGGTTCCTACTAGATATCGAAAAGAACCTCCCTCCTCTCCTCCTTTCTTACACACCACTGGACCACGTGCTTCGTGGGTCGGCAATCAGCAACCCCGTGGGGGGTGGGGCGGAGGCCGGGGGGGGGGGAGAGGGTAGCCGTGGGCCGGCAATCAGCAAGATAGTGTGTAGGAAGGATGGAGAGATGATGGAGGAAGGTTGTTTTATACCTAGAGCACCTAGAGCAACAGGCTAGGCCTGATTGGGCCACGCTAAAATAGTTTTTTTCTGGAGATGTGCTTAATCGACTGGGTTTCGGCCGTGGGGGTTTCTCCGTGTTTGACTAATTAGTGGTATATAGCAATCCTATGGCTTCTTCGATGTTGAACGTAGAGTTCGCCTGTCTGTAGGATGCTGAGGTCGAGGCTTCTTCTAGTCCTAGTCCTATCTTCTAGTCGCCCTGTTATTACGATTCTCTACCTCGCCGTCGCTCCCAGTAGGAGCTGACTCTATAAACACCTCATCTGCTCCTGCTCCTACTCCTTCTGCTTCTCCTTCTCCTTCTCCTTCCCGTGTAGTCTTACCTGGCGCCTTCTGGATGGACTCGTCGTCGCTATCGCTTCCTTCGTCCTGATCCCTAATCCGATTAAGCCTATTAATTCGCGTTCTTGCAAAGCTAGTAACTAGAGAAGAAGGATGGGTAGTCTGAGAGAAAGGTTTCTTTAGTTTATCTCTTACTGAGGTATTTATCTGTAAGTAAGAAGAGACCCTTTGTAACTCCTCGCGTACGGAATAAGTCTCTCGTTCCATAGCACTATAGTGTGTAAGGAGATCCTTTGCTATCTTACTAAAACCACTATCTAGTATCGCTATGTTATTCTAGAGAACCTATATATTCTTATGTATAAGTTGCATGTTCTCGCTAAGGATTTTAAGCGTCTCCAAGTGTTATTTCCTATGTTCATAAATGGGCCGGTCCCTCTTTGCTGATTCGTCAGACCGTTTATATATCTCTTCAAGAGTCTCATCATGAGTCTGATCAATAGCATTTCCTAATCTATCGATTCTACTGTTATTCTCCTCCCTCATAAGGTCTATCTTTTTACCGAGTTGTTCCATTTGCTCCTCGCTAGCTGATGTAGTCACCCCCCCCCTATCGAGAAAATTGACCAGCGATTTCTGTATATCTGTAAAACCTCCACCAAAATCCTGAGGTGGCCGTTGCTTCCTACTTCTTTGTTATTTTGTCTGCTTCTTCTTCTTCTTCTCCTTCTTCTTCTGGGTCTTTGTTTGCCCCCGACGAGGGTCTCGACCTGCGTCGCTTACACTACTCGAGAGGTGTAGGCTCGAAAAGCGAGGGGGCCATTCAGAGGTGGTAGGCGACGTAGGGTTAAGGAGGATAGGATCTAGCAAATCTGCTGTATCTAGAAGTCCTCCACTTATGAGGGCATTCATCCTAGGTGTTCCAGACGGACCAGGAGAACCTAAATCATCACTAATAGAATCAGTACTTGAGGTGTTTCCACTCAATTAGCTACCGTCGTTAGTGCTACTCCCGATTGAGGTACTGTCAGTATCCCCTAGGGTGTTCGGATTCTTCTTCACCCCCATGCGCTGACTTAATGCTGCTCGACGGTGATCATGAGACTGGCGGTGTTGTTTCTTCTTCTCCTTCTGGCTCAATGGGAGCCCATGTTGCTCCTGATATACGTCGATCATCTCCATCCATTGGTCAATAATTTGAACCTTGTCATCATTGCGTGGTGCGTGCCCTGATCCTTCGGCCTTCTTGAGGTGTTTTCTCCACTTGATTACTTGGTCCACATGTCTCTTTATACTAGCGTATGGTACACCGGTGCGTTTACAAAATTGCTCAGCGACTCGATTATAGAAATAGGCTGCTGTTTGGTCCATGAGCTTCTTCGGGCCACGAGCGATACAGATCTGGATGATGAGGATATCATCTTCGTCCTTGAGTTTCCGATGGCTGGTAACCTGAGTCCCAGGTTTTCTCCCCCGTCGTTCGGTATCGCCGTCAGGTGTGTGTTCCTTCTCTTTACCCTTCCTATTCCGTTTCGTACTAGGGCTCCCTAGGTTGACTCCCTGCTTAAAAGGACTCCGCTGGCGTTTTGGCTTACGGGGACTTCTTCGTGGTGGGGTGTCTCCAGTGGGTTCGTATCGAGTGATTGTTACTAACGGATCGGTAGTCTAGATCTTCCCCTTAATGGAGGTTGGGTAGCTAAGGAAAGCAATGCGATTCTCCTCGGTTAACGCATCGAGGTCATACGCATCCGTTGGTGCTGGAGAAGGAGAAGAAGGAGGACCGTTATATGTGCGATATACTTCATCCTCAGAAGATTCAGTAGGTTCTCCAGACGAGATTATAATCTCCTTCTCCTTCTCCTTCTTCTTCTTATTCTTCTTCTTCTTCGCTTGCGGAGCACGCATATCCAGCGTTATTTCTCCACGAACCTTCCTCTTTGCAGGTCGTGTGGCCATAGTGATAATCCAGATAGATGACTATAGATGGATGACCAATTGCGACGGTCAATTGCAACGGAATACGGTCTCAATCTAGGAGGCCATTTATCTATCAGGGGTTGGAATAAACAATAACGCTACGGTTCAGCTACGGCCTAATTAGGAAGGTGGGCGTTTGAAAGCGTCTTTCACGAGTTGAAAGACGTTTTCAAACCGATGTAGAACGACTGAAATGGCTCCTACTTAATGAGGAAGGTGGGTTGGTCGATTACCCGATTCGGGTTGTAAAAGTACGTTGAAAAAGTATGCTAAACCTCTCTATTGATAGCATAAGCCTAGCTGCATAGGCTATCTCGTAATTACCGGGTGCTCGACTTTGGAATAGGTTTGATAGATGGTCAATAGGAACATCATGAGGTTGACTGTTATTGATCTATGGAGGTACGAGAGGTCAACTATGTACAGAGCGATCCCGCACCTCAGCCCTATAGGGCTGAGTGT